>Ga0207112_1127_pt1 | contig 19070 bp, 19 predicted proteins | sample Alteio_BWMinHeat_72_FD_153549 | JGI IMG/M metagenome (GOLD analysis project Ga0207112, IMG submission 153549) | Enriched cells from forest soil in Barre Woods Harvard Forest LTER site, Petersham, Massachusetts, United States -... | ecosystem: Environmental > Terrestrial > Soil > Temperate forest >...
TGGAAAGAGCGATATAGCGATTATCCGTGGGTAACTCCAATCGATCCGAGCCTAACGAATGGTTTATCGAAAACAAGTGCTGCCGATGCGTTCCAATGCAAATCTGTTTCATTCGAGCGATTTCATCGGAAGCTCGGTGTCTTGTCGGCTTCGCAACTTCAAGAGATCGTTGAATCTGTTGGGCTGTGTATTGGACTGTAATTGAAAGTTTTACACGCGCATGATAAAAGCTGTTCTATTTGATCTCTTCGGAACGCTCGTCGATAATCCGACGAATGCTGAAGTTTCACAACTCCATCATGAAGTAGCATCGGTGCTTGGGGTGCCAGCCGAAGACTATGCAAAGGGATGGAAAGCAACGTTTCAAGAACGCGCTCAAGGTAAGCATGGGTCGGTAGCGAAGTCTATTGCGGCTGCTGCGACGATGAATGGAGGTTCGATTAACCAAGAGGCACTTCCCCGTGCTGTCGAAATACGTTATGAATTTACGCGCGGTTGGCTTACCCCACGAAAGGATGCGCTTTTAACAGTGACGGAACTTAAAAAAAGAGGACTAAAGATAGGCCTGCTTTCAAACTGCACTGATGAAGTGCCAGAAATTTGGCCTTCGCTGAATATTGCCTCAATGTTTGACGAGCCACTATTCTCATCTCAAGAGCGACTGAGAAAACCGTTGCCGGAATTTTATCATCGGGCACTTGAGAGGTTGAATGTGGTCGCTTCGGAATGCCTTTATCTAGCGGATGGAGACAACGGTGAGCTTGCGGCGGCGAAGAAATTAGGAATGCCGGTGGTTATGATCCGCCCCTTCGATCTTCTCAACGATTACCGGCAAGATCCGGAGGAAGATTGGGATGGGCCACAAATTGAACGATTATCGGAATTACTTCATTTGGAAATTCTAAATAATATATCGTGACACAAGAATTTCAAATTACCCCCGACCTCCTCTACCGCGCGAAACGCGATGGCTTCTCCGACCGCCAGCTTGCCGAGATTTTCGGCGTGGGCGAGAACGAGGTTCGTGCGCGCCGCAAAGAGCTTGGTATTGTGCCGGTGTTTAAGACGGTAGATACCTGCGCGGCAGAGTTTTCTGCTGAGACGCCGTATCATTATTCGACCTATGAAGAGGAGAATGAATCGGTTCGATCGGCTAAGAAAAAAGTTGTGATTTTGGGCGGTGGGCCGAATCGCATCGGTCAGGGAATCGAGTTCGATTATTGCTGCGTCCACGCCGCGCTTGCGCTTGAGGAAGAGGGCATCGAGACGATCATGCTGAATTGCAATCCCGAGACTGTCTCTACCGATTACGATACCTGCGACAAGCTTTATTTCGAGCCGCTCACGTTCGAGGATGTGATGAACGTCATTGACTTCGAAAAGCCCGATGGTGTAATCGTTACCTTCGGCGGACAAACGCCGCTCAAGCTCGCGAAGCAATTAGAAGCCGCTGGGGTTCCCATTCTCGGCACATCACCGGATATGATCGATGTCGCGGAAGACCGCAAACGATTTGGTGAACTTATTGATAGGCTGAAAATTAAATGTCCGCCGTATGGTACCGCATTCGAAACGGATGTGGCCATTCGCGTGGCGGAGAAAATTGGTTACCCCGTGCTGGTGCGTCCGAGTTATGTGCTTGGCGGGCGCGCAATGGAGATTTGCTACCGACCGGAAGCTGTTGCAGAATACATGGAGAATGCGCGCGGCGTCAGCCCGAGCCATCCGATCCTTATCGATCATTTCCTCGAAGATGCCTACGAGTTCGATGTCGATGCCGTGCGCGATAAAGAGGGAACGGTAATAATCGGTGGCATTATGCAGCATATCGAAGAAGCTGGGATTCATTCCGGCGATTCATCGAGCGTTATTCCGCCATACTATATTTCCGACGAGAACTACAAGCAGATCGTTGATTACACCCGCCGTCTTGCAACCGCACTCGAAGTCGTTGGCCTTATCAACATCCAATATGCACTGAAGGATAGCACAGTTTATGTGCTCGAAGTAAATCCCCGTGCAAGCCGCACCGTGCCGTTCGTTTCGAAAGCAACAGGTCGTCCGCTTGCGAAAATCGCTGCCAAAGTAATGATCGGACGCACGCTAAAAGATCTTGGCGTGAAAGATTTCAAGAAAGAGACTCCGTTCGTTGCGATCAAGGAGTCGGTGTTTCCATTCGATAAATTCCCGCGCGTCAGAATGTTTCTGGGGCCTGAAATGCGCTCGACGGGTGAAGTGATGGGAGTAGGAGCAGACTTTGGCGAAGCAATTCTGAAATCGCATATTGGCGCGAATATGAAGCTGCCCGCAGAAGGTACGCTCTTTGTATCGTTGCGCGATCAAGATAAGCGCGCACGCTCCACCGAAGTCATTCGAGGCTTTTACGATCTCGGTTTTCAAATTATTGCTACTGCAGGGACAGCCAAGTTCCTGCGCGAGCATGGTATTCCCGCCGAGCCGATTCGCAAAGTCAGCGAAGGACGTCCAAATATCGTTGACGCGATAAAGAACCGCGAAGTGCAGCTTGTTATCAACACGCCAAGCGGCGAAATTTCGCGTATCGCGGAGTACCAAATTGGCTGGGCCGCTATTGAGCATAAAGTTCCGTTCATCACAACGCTTTCGGCAGCGGCAAGCGTGGTCAGCGCGATAAGTTCCATGCGGAAGGGCGAACGCACGGTCAGGAGTGTGCAGGAGTTACATAAGATACTTGCAGAGGCTGCATGATGTGTAGTCGTGGGCTTTAGCCCACGGTCGCGAAGCAAGAAACACAGTGGACTAAAGCCCACGGCTACGAATATGAACTACAAAACTATCGACGATATCGACGTTACAAACAAGCGCGTATTCCTCCGCGCCGATTTCAATGTGCCGCTTACGAAAGAAGCGCCATATACCATTACGGATGATACCCGCATTCGTGCTGCTGCACCGACCATTCGAGCGCTGTTGAAACGAGGTGCACGGCTTATCGTTGCAAGCCATCTTGGTCGCCCGAAAGGGAAATTTGAAGAGAAGTATTCTTTGAAACCGATCTTTCAGCATTTGAAAGAGAAGATGACAACTCCGATCTTTTTCACGAAGGATTGCATCGGTCCTGAAGTGGAAGCGCAAGTAAGTGCTCTCAAGTCTGGCGAAACACTCCTGCTCGAAAATCTTCGCTTCCATCCTGAAGAAGAGAAGAACGATCCAGCTTTTGCACAAGCACTTGCAAAGCTTGCGGATGTGTATGTGGATGATGCCTTCGGCGCTGCGCATCGGGCACATGCATCTATTGAAGGAATCACGCATTTTGTGAGTGTGAAAGCTGCGGGATATTTGATGGATAAGGAGCTGAAATACTTGGGCGGCGTGCTCACAAATCCTGCGCATCCATTCATTGCTATAATTGGTGGAGCAAAAATTTCTGGAAAGATCGATGTCATTCAAAACTTGCTGCAAAAAGCAGATAAAGTTCTCGTCGGCGGTGGGATGACTTATACGTTCCTCAAAGCACAAGGGAAAGAAATCGGCAAGTCGTTAGTAGAGGATGATAAAGTTGAACTTGCAAAATCACTTTTAAATAATCCCCCCCGCCTTTCCAAGGCGGGGGACGGGGGGGTGGTTGGTTCTTCCGGTCGATACGATGGTAGCGAAAGAATTTAACAACGATGCTGAACACCGGGCCGTAAATGTCGGTCAAATTCCGAATGATTGGATGGGCATGGATATTGGTCCAGAGACGATCAAGCTCTTCACGCAAGAAATAGCAAATTCAAAAACAATTGTATGGAACGGCCCGATGGGCGTTTTCGAAATGCCGAATTATGCGACGGGAACCCTCGCAATTGCCGAAGCAATGGCCCGCGCAACCGCAACCGGCGCAACGACCGTCGTTGGTGGCGGGGATAGCGTTGCGGCATTAGAGCAAGCACATCTCGCGGACAAAATGTCCCACGTCTCGACCGGCGGCGGCGCAAGTTTGGAATTTCTGGAAGGAAAAGTGCTGCCGGGCGTGAAGGCGCTGGAAGAGTGATATGGGAATGGAAAGCTCCCTATTCCCGTTTCAAAAAAGAGGATAAAACAATGCAAGAGAACTTTTCCGATCTACCTATTTCCATCAATCCGCAAGTACTTGGCGGGACACCGGTATTCGTTGGAACGCGCGTTCCTGTTTCGTCTTTGTTTTCGTATCTCGAAAAGGATTATTCGCTTGAGGAATTTCTCGATTTTTTTCCTTCGGTTTCTCGTGAAGCAGCCATTGTTGTTCTAACCCAAGCCGAACGATTCACTCTTGAACACGCGAACGCGTGAGAATAATATCCTTTTATCGAGCTAAAGGATCTTTTCCTTCTTCGTTACCTTGTCGTTCTTGAATTCGACCTTAATATCGGTTCCGTCAACAACCCATTCCAAAACAAGAAAAGTGTCATCACCATCAGCATGATCGGACAGAACGTCCGGATCGCTTCCAAGTATTTGTTCAACCTCAATCTGAGACATTCCTTTGCGAACTTTCTCGAATGGTGTCGGAGGGCTTGATGATTCTGTCGAAGGATTTGAAGTTTCCATTGGATGGTCTGAGGTTTCAAATGATTGAACAGAATCCTTTTGTTTAGTTCCTATACTTGAATCAGTATCGCTCTTATGGAATAAACTAAAAAAAATTAGCCCCAAAAATATTATGACAGCCCAACCGAGCCATTTCCCCAATAGCCACTTACCGTACCGAGCCTGCATTCCCCAATATCCCATACACCATGCGATTAATTGTAAACTGAAAAAGAAATTACAAATTTAACACAAAATATTAAGATTATTTTTTGTTTTGGGGACAATCAATTTCAATAACTTTTTGGAATGTGGACTTTTTAACATCAGCCCATGTTAGTTGAGTGAACTCGGCTTGAACTTTACCCGAATATATGCTCTCATCGACTGTTCCACCCAAACCATTGATATCGGGTTTTTTTTCCTGGAATCGTTTTTTTAAATTCGATGTGTAAAACTTTGGAATTAGGTATGCTTGATTCCACGAAGGTTTTCGCTTCATCCTGCGTTCCAGAAGTTCGCAAATCGAATTCAAAACATTTTTGATATTGAGTATTTGCTATCATGAAGAAAGATTGCCCGAAGTAAACTTAAATTTAACCAATTTGAGCTGGAAAATGGAACGACTCGTTTGCCATCCTAAGTTCCGGCGCACTCACTTACACTTTTCTTCGTTCATGTGGCGGAAGTCGAGAAATAAATCGTATATTTGTAATCCAGAGTGGCGAAAACGAAGACGAAAAAGCAGACGAAGTACATATTTATAACGGGCGGGGTGGTTTCCTCGCTGGGAAAAGGAATCGTCTCTTCTTCTCTGGGTCTGCTGCTCAAGTCGCGGGGGTTGCGTGTCACGATCCAGAAGTTCGACCCCTATATCAATGTCGATCCGGGTACGATGTCGCCATATCAGCACGGCGAAGTGTATGTGACCGAGGATGGCGCAGAAACCGATCTCGATCTCGGCCACTACGAGCGCTTTTTGGACGTCAACATGGCGCGCGCCAACAACACGACGACAGGGCAAGTCTATAACGAAGTCATTCAGCGCGAACGGCGCGGCGATTACTTGGGCGCGACGGTGCAGGTAGTTCCCCACATCACGGATGAGATCCGCCGCCGCATGACGCAGCTTGAAAAATCCGGTGATTTCGACGTTATTATCAGCGAGATCGGTGGGACGGTCGGCGATATTGAATCGCTCCCGTTCTTGGAAGCCATGCGCCAGCATACGATGAAAGTTGGCAAGAAAAACTGTCTTGCCATTCATCTATCTTACGTTCCCTATATTGCATCTGCCGGTGAGTTAAAAACAAAACCGACGCAGCACTCCGTAAAAACGCTTTTAGAAATTGGAATTCAGCCGGATGTGCTCGTCTGCCGCAGCGAGAAGCCGCTCACGAAATCATTGCGCGAGAAGATCGGACTTTTTTGTAATGTCGAGCCGCGCGCTGTTGTCGAAGCGCTCGATGCGCCGACTATTTATGAAGTTCCGCTCACGTTTGCGAAGGAGAACGTCGATACCATCGTTTTAGAAAAGCTTGGATTGCCCACAACGACAAAACGCGATCTTGGAAAATGGCGCAAGTTTGTCGAGCATGTAGAGCATCCGAAAAAAACCGTTCGCATTGCAATGGTTGGGAAATATATCCAGCTTCAGGATGCGTATAAATCCATCACGGAAGCGTTCGTTCATGCCGGCGCAGAGAATGATGCAAAAGTTGAAGTGGTATGGATTAATTCGGAAGAATTAGAGACGAAACGGAATATCGAATCCTATTTTGAAGGCATCAATGGCGTTGTGATCGCTCCCGGTTTTGGCTCGCGTGGTGTTGAAGGAAAGATCAAGGCGATCGAATATGTTCGCAAGAAAAAAATTCCGTTCTTCGGGATTTGTCTCGGCATGCAATGTGCGGTTATTGAATATGCGCGAAATATTTGCAACTTGAAGGATGCGAATTCCAGCGAATTCAAAAAAACGAAGGATAATGTGATCGACCTCATGCCCGATCAAAAAGCTGTGCAGACCAAAGGTGCGACGATGCGCTTGGGAAGTTATCCCTGCATATTAACGCGCGGCTCGCTCGCGAATCGTATCTATCGAGATCAGTTCATTACGGAGCGTCACCGGCATCGTTATGAATTGAACAATGCCTATCGTGCGCTGCTTGCTGATAAGGGGATGGTTCTGAGCGGTGTATCTCCGGATGGGAATTTAGTGGAAATTATCGAACTTCCAAAAGAAGTGCATCCATTCTTCATTGGGGTGCAGTTTCATCCGGAACTCAAAAGCCGCGCCACGAAAGCGCATCCGATCTTCCGCGAGTTTGTGAAGGCGAGTTTGGGGTATAGGGAGTTGCGAGGGTTGGATGGGAGAAAGAATGGGGTGGCTCATGGAAGCTCGAATGGTTTGCTTTCGAAAACCAAAATTCCGGCCAGAACCAGCAGTGAAGTTTTAAATTAAAACATCGTATGTCTTGTCGAATTTTAATCATCCTTTTCGGTGCAGTTGTATTGGAACTATTAGGACTTCCTTCCGAAGCCCAAACCATGCTTCATTATCAGTTTAAAGCGGGTGAACGACTTCAATATCATTACAAAGTTTCAGCGAGCGCGGATGTGATGCGTCGTCGCGGCGGCAAGGAGTATCAAACAAACTTTGAAGCCGATCCGGAATGGGATGTCGAGGACGTGAGTGTGGATAATGAAGCTCGCGCTATTTTAACAGTGCGGAATCGCATGGAGATCTATCGTAACGGTAATTGGCACCTTAATTTCCTTCACTTTACACCCCAGAGTGAAATCGCCATGAATAATAGCGGAGCACTGTTATACGCGAAAATACTTATTGACGACACCGAGCGTTCCCACACCAAACAGTATGTAGGAAAAATTCCAGGCCTTCGCCTCTTGCCAGATATTCAAGCAGTGGGCCCCTATTTTGAACGGCTGTGGTACACGCTGGATACCGTGAAGCTCGATACGATAGGAACGCCCATTACTGTCGGATTCGATAGCTCCGTCGCTCATCCATTCGAGCACGATACGATGGTCTATGGCAGATTGGACACCTTTGTTAGCACCCAAGCGATCCCCTATGAGTATCGATATAAAGGAACGACCGCGTATTCACTGCGCGATACCGTTGTTGGAGATCGCCACTTCTGGGCATTGGATGCAGTAACAGACGAGGAAACATCGAGCCTTAAATTCTCAAATTCACATCCGACTGGATCGCACCGCTCCTCCGTGGTGCTATTCCGAAAAGAGGATTGTATCCTGCAATCGTGGCATTATACATTGGAGACTCACGCGAACGGCGGGTCGTCGAATTCCGAAATGTGGCTGACATTGACTTCAATCGAGGGGAGTTGAGGTGTTCGCTCACCATGAATCCGAGTTCAGCAGTATATCTCGAATTTTCGCCCTAAAAATCCGATTGTATTCTTCTTTGTACTTTATGAACTTAAGATTTCTACCTTACGCTTCCACTTTCTCGTTATCGATATGGTGCAAAACAAGAAATTGTTCAGCACGAAGGGCAGGCATTGCGTAGGTCTGCCCGAAGCGGTCGGAGAATTCGATGAGATAGTAGCCAGTGCCAGAGCGTCAACAATAGTTCCAATATCGCCGCGCCATAAATTCTCTGCTGGAATGTCTTCTAGGAGCGCTACCACGTCTAATTCATTAATTGAGGTATTCATGTTGTTCACCGATACGATAATCTTATTTTTCTAAATATTAGTTCTCTTCTCCTCCTGATAAATCCGATACGAATAAACCCCCGTCCAAATTACCATCACGAACACGGTTCCCAATGCGATAAAGATACTGGCAGACTGGAATATCACCGCAAGCACAATTCCAACTAACGATCCGCGCACCCAAAGTTTGCCGGCAAATGCGTGAGTGCGGTCCCAGTTATCTTCGCTTTCGAGCGTCCAGGGGAGCCGGATGCCGATCATGTAATTCTGCTTTAATTTTGGCATTGCGAATCCGAGACAGAAAAAAAGGCCGAGTATGCCGATAGCAATAAGCGGGGTGACCTCGAGTGTAGGATTAAATGATGTTGCCAGAATAAGCGCAAAGATATAAGTGAAAAACGCAGCCATTGCACGTCGTATCCAGAAATAGGCTGGCATCGAAGCTACGATATTCTCTCGGTTTGGATCTAAACGTGGGATGAAATAGAGGAAGATTGCCACAAGCACATTTATTCCTGGCAGGATCAAAAGTTCGAGCGGACTGCCATAGCGGTTTACATTGCCGTATGCATCGAAGTGCATGGGCACTTTCTCCGGGAGTGATGGCAACGCGACCGCGAGAGCAATAAATGGCAGGATGAGAACAGTAATTAGTAACCATTCTCTTCGGAAAAAATCAGAACTTTGATTGGTGGGATTCATGGAATTATTTCTGCCGTCGGATCCATCGTCCCGACATATCTGCAAAATGATCGACAATACGCCGAAGGTTACTATCGCGCATGAAACAGACATTCCACCGAAGGAATTGGACGTCATTGCTCTGAAGATCCTTATAAGTATTTCGTGCGACCTGCTGGTACGAAGCCGCCATACTCTGGGTTGTCAAATAAAGTTTACCCGGCGAGATGAGAAATGGGATTAGTTCGTCCGTACCTCGAAGGAAATCGCATGTTGCAAGCGTTACTTCCGGCCACTCGGGATTAAAGAAATCATCAACTGCTATGACCCCTTTATGGGATATTGTTTGCTTGGCAAGCAGTAGATCGTTTTCCACACATCGGTAGTCATGGCCTCCATCCACGCTAAAAAGCCGTATCGGGCCTCCTGTATGTTTCATAATATCCTCCGCGACAATATCTAAGGAGGAGTTTTTCACGATCTCTTCTTCACGGAATGGAATTCCAAACCTTCGAGCATTGATCGCAAGTGCTCGGTTGCGGCCTCGGTGATGCTGAGATGAGGCGTTCAGGTCGTCGTCTTCGAAAAGATCGATCCCGACGGCGCGTTCTTCGCCGTTCCGAGCCAGGGCGAGCAGAAGGAACAGCCGTCCGTGATGGACGCCGATCTCGCACAGGTTTCCAGCGATATGCTGGTCGTGTTGGAACGCAAGGATCGAAGCGATGATCTTTGCATCGACGGACTTCATATAGCCTGCTACAGAATGCATTCCAGATCGGAGGTAGGAATCGATAGCGGGGTTTCGTTCTTGCATAAAATATTTAATGCGTTATCGTTGCTTTTGAACGATTGTGTCGCTCTGCTCGTGCCTTCTGTAGTCGGTCCATCGTTTTGCTTCTGACTTCCATCGGTATCGAACCGAAGTTCATGGGCATCCAAAGTCAGGAGAAGGCAAGAGTTATAACGTGTTGAATGGTCAGGGCGAACTTTCATCGCCCATTTTCGATTAAGTGTTCTCCACGATCGATTACACGCCCCCGCCTATTATTTATCCATGAATCTATCCTTTTTAACCCATACGTGGTATGGGCCAGTACTTTTTGTTGTCCTGACGGGCCATCTCACGATCATGTGTACCTCGCTGTATATGCACCGGGCGATGGCGCATACCAGCATTACGCTGCATCCGGCGGTTAGTATGGCGATGCGTTGGTGGCTCTGGATCGTCACTGGAATGAGCACTCGCGAATGGGTAGCCGTGCACCGCAAGCACCACGCGTTCGTGGAAACCGAGGATGATCCGCACTCACCGGTCATTCACGGCTGGTTGCAGATTCTCTTTTTCGGTGTCAATTACTACCGTAAGGCGTATAACGATCCTGCCGTCATAGAGAAATATTCGAAAGGCTGCCCGGACGATTGGGTCGAGCGCAAGATTTTCATTCCGCACAAAGTGATCGGGCTTGTATTTCTGCTTGCGATCGATGTTTTGATCTTTGGGTTTATCGTTGGACCGCTTGTTTGGGGTGGACAAGTATTGTGGGTTCCGTTCTGGGCTGCGGGAATCGTAAATGGCATCGGCCATACCTTTGGCTACCGAAATTACAAAGTGAAAGACGCCAGCCGAAACATCGTCCCAGTCGGCATGTTGCTTTCCGGTGAAGAGCTTCATAACAATCACCACAAATTCCCATCGAGCGCCAGGTTTTCACAACGCTGGTTCGAGATCGATATGGGGTGGTGGTACATTCAGGCATTGAAGCTTTTTAGATTGGCAAAAGTGGAAGTCGTGCAACATGCAGTTCCCAACTTCAAACAAGCTGCATTAGCGGCAAAGGAAACCGCGATTGAGAAAGTACATGAAGCCACTGTTGCGGCCAAAGAAGCTGCAGCTCAGGCGAAGACGGCCGTGAAGGTTATTGCCAAAGGGCCGCTGGGATCGGAATACTAAAAGGCTTTGGATGCGCGTTACACATCTAAATTCCTACATACGTTGCATTCTTTTCGATGAACTTGCGGTGGATTATGAAGCAATTGCCTCGGCGCGCTTCCATTCTTCTGCCATCGCAATCATGTCATTCCGATAGCGGTCCCAATGATAGAGCGTCTCCGGATCGAAATCAGCTCCGTTGGGCCATTCAATGACGTGGCATTCTTCATTGAGCTTCACCTGGCGGAAGAAGGCTGGATCGCGCAAAGGGCCGAACAGTTCTCCATACCAAAAACCCATAAGATCAACGGTCTTAACAGACCCGTCTTCAAAGGTAAGTTCCAGCGCATGATCGCCAATAACATTGACGCCGAATATAGAATGTAACTCGTGACCGCGATTCATTTTTCTAAGGGTTCGATTTTCTTTGCAGGTTTACCATCCATTAAAAGCTTCCAATCACCTAAGAGTTCCTCAAGATGAAGTTCAGCCCACGCTTCGACAAGTCGGCGTTGGCGAATAGGTAATGAACCATTTAAAAGTTCAATAGGGTCAAGTGCGTAGGAAGCTTCATGTTCTTGATAGTAAACGTGAAAATGGGGCCGATGATGAACGGATTTATCTTCGGCAAACATCCTGACGACTATTCCAAAAAATCGGCTAATCTCTGGCATATTAGCTACACATCCAAATTCCTCACATACGTTGCATTCTTTTCGATGAACTCGCGGCGCGGCTCGACGGCGTCGCCCATGAGGGTTTCGAACATGTTGGCGGCGGCGTAGGCATCCTCGATGCGAACTTGCATCAAGGTGCGCGTTTCGGGATTCATTGTGGTGGACCACAATTGCTCAGGATTCATTTCTCCCAATCCTTTGAAACGGCTGATAACCGCGCCCTTCACCGGCTGGCCTTCGGCATCGACAGGCATATCAGCCATATCGCCTTCAGCAATTTCGAGCACTTCTTCCTCTTCAACTACCTTTCCTTTTTTGTCGGAACTCCCAAAGGCTTTCGATTTGAATCGTTTCAGAATTTCGTCCCGCTCATCGTCGTTGTATGCATAAAATTCCTGCTTGCCTTTTTTAACTTTGTAAAGCGGCGGCTGGGCAATATAAATATGTCCCGCTTCGATCAAGTCCTTCATGTGATTGTAGAACAACGTCAGGATGAGCGTGCGAATGTGTGCGCCATCGACATCGGCGTCCGCCATGAGGATAACTTTGCCATAGCGGAGCTTCGTGAGATCCTGCTGTTCTCCAATACCCACGCCGAGCGCGGTGAAGATATTTCGTATCTCCTCATTTTCGAGCATCTTATGCAAACGCGCTTTTTGCACGTTCAGAATTTTTCCTTTTAGGGGAAGGATTGCCTGGAAGCGGCGGTCGCGGCCTTGTTTTGCGGAGCCGCCGGCGCTATCGCCTTCGACGAGATAAATTTCGCAATGCTCCGGGTCGTTGATCGAGCAATCGGCCAGTTTGCCGGGCAGCGCGGAGTTCTCAAGCGCGTTCTTGCGGCGCACCATATCGCGGGCTTTACGGGCGGCTTCGCGGGCTTCGGCGGCGCGGAGCACTTTCTCGATGATGCGCTTGCCGATCGGAGGATTCTCTTCTAAGAACTGCGCAAGCTGCTCATTCATGATGCTCTCGACGATTCCTTTCACCTCCGAATTGCCGAGCTTCGTCTTCGTTTGTCCTTCGAACTGCGGTTCTGGAACTTTGACCGAAATGATCACCGTCAGTCCTTCGCGAAAATCATCGCCCGTGAGCGTGATCTTGTCGGACTTGACAAGATTGTTCTTCGTCGCGTAGTTATTCATCGTGCGCGTGAGCGCGGCTTTGAATCCCGCAACATGTGAGCCCCCTTCATGGGTATTGATGTTGTTCACATACGAGAAAAGGTTCTCGTTAAAGCCATCGTTATATTCGAAGGCGATTTCGACGGGCGTTGCGTCCTTTTCACCTTCGATAAAGACGGGCTTATGGAGCGAAATGCGCGTGCGATCGATGTGCTTCACAAAATCCTTGATGCCGCCCTTTGCGTGAAAGGTCTCTTCTTCTTTCGTGCGCTCATCTTTCAGCGTGATCGTAACTTGGGGATTCAGGAACGAAAGCTCCATCATGCGCTCACGAAGCACATCCATGCGCATGACGATGGACTGCTTGAAGATATCCGCGTCCGGTTTCCAGCGAACGATCGTGCCGGTATCTTTGGCTTTGCCGATCACTTTTACATCGTCTAACGGCTCTCCAAGCTCGTATTTCTGATAAAAGATCTTGCCATCCTGATGAACCTCCGCTTCGAGCCATTCCGATAGCGCATTGACGACCGAAGCGCCAACGCCATGAAGGCCGCCGGAAACTTTATACGCGCTCTTATCGAATTTGCCGCCCGCATGCAGCACGGTCATAACGACCTGCAACGCGCTTACGCCTTCGCCTTTGTGAATGCCCGTCGGAATGCCGCGCCCATTATCGGAGACCTCGATCGAGCCATCCGCTTTCAGGATGATATTAATCTCACTCGCATAACCAGCGAGCACTTCATCGATCGAGTTATCGACGATCTCATAGACGAGATGGTGCAACCCGCGCGCGGAAACATCGCCGATGTACATTGCCGGCCGTCGGCGCACCGCCTCGAGACCCTTGAGTACTTGAATATCTTCTGCGCCGTATTCGGATGATCGCTCATCCACCTGATGTTCAGCCATTAAAATATGTTGTATGCCGGACGACAATCCGGCCAAAAAATCGAATGAAAATTCCCAGAAATTTACCTCGGAACAGGGGCGTTTCCGAAGTGCACTATTAGATTGCCAAAATCGCTCTAAATCCTTGTAAAATCAGCAGTTTTTGGCTGTTTTTAGAACACAAAAATGGGGGTGAAGAGTCCCGATTTTTGGGGTTATTTTATCGTGGAATCAATTGAAGGTAAAGCTGTTTTGTGATAGCATTAACGGGGAGTATTCAAAATGAGCTACATAGCTAAGAATTTGCAGCAGAACGAGAGAATTATCTTTCAGACGAAGTATTTCATTATTCCGATAATTTTTCAATGCTTCATACCATATTTTTTTGTTTTTGCCTTCATTCCGATTTTGCGTTACAGAAAGACTGAATTTGCCGTCACGAACCGCCGCGTTGTGATTAAGAAGGGGATATTGAGACTACACCTGACTGAAATTTCACTCGATAAGATTACTAATGTTAGACTTGAACAATCGATGATTGGCAGGATGCTCGATTATGGAATGGTCGAGTTTGAATCAGCGGCTCGTGATGGAGATATTAAATACAAAGGAGTAAGCAAGGCCAAAGAGCTCAAGTCTGCCGTTGCGAATGCTTTTGAAGTCGCACAAGATGAGAAAATTAAAAAACAGGCTGAAGCACTTGCGGCGGCAATTGCCTCGAAACAGTCGATAGCCTAAAAAATTGTATGGCAATTGGAGACATCCGTCATTTTAATGACACGGATTATGAGATCGTAGCTGAGATTCGGTTGAATCAGACAGCTTACGCTCAAAAAGAGATTTGTATTGAGCGGCTTCGCGATATTCATTCAGGTGAAGAGGAGGTACGATTCGGTTATTTTATCAATGGTCATTGGATTCAAGACACATTGATGTGTCCCTTCGAAGATTTCCAGGCAATTCAGAATAGCCTCTCTCTTCCAGAATGGCAATAAATTCCCTCTATTTTGGCGTTGCGCCTGAATGAGCGAAAATAATCTGGATGAAGTTCGCAACCAAATTCTCCGCTTCGGCTGGAACAGCACCTGCTACCAACTGCTGAATCCGGGATTTGAGTATTGGATCAGCCGGGATGGTGATGCTGTTGCCGGCTATGTTGAATATGCGGGTACGCGAATCGTTGGTGGGTCGCCGGTGTGTGCGTTCGAGCGGCTGCCGGATGTTGTCGATGAATTCGAACGGGATTCTGCCGCACTTGGACTTCGGGTCTGCTATTTTGCGAGCGAGGCTCGTCTTGAAAGCGTAATCGCAAAACGGAAGGGTTACGCGATTACACAACTTGGCGCGCAGCCGGTTTGGAACCCGGACGCACTTGTGCAAAAAATGGCTGGGAAATCCTCGCTTCGTGGTCAGCTCAATCGCACATTTAACAAGGGATTGACAGTCGAAGAATGGAGTGCAAATAAAGCAACCGGAAATCCGGCATTAAAACGATTGCTCGATGATTGGCTCTCCACGCGAGGTCTTCCAAGCCTTCATTTTCTTGTGGAACCGGAAACACTGTCGAGTCTGGAAGACAGAAGGGTTTTCGTTGCGCTGCGCGATGCGGAAGCAGTTGGATTTCTGAATGCTTCTCCAATTCCGGGGCGGCATGGCTGGCTTGTCGAGCAATTTGTGCGAGGACACGACGCGCCGAACGGGACGGTGGAGCTAATGCTTCATCGTGCTGCGGAAGTACTCGCGGAGGAAGGTTATGAATACCTGACGATGGGGCTTTCTCCGCTTACACAACAGGCACAAACGGAACTTCCCGAGACATCGCCAACCATTCGCTTCTTACTGGCCTGGGCACGAGCGCATGGCAAACGATTCTATGATTTTGAGGGCCTTGAATTCTTCAAAACGAAATTCGAACCCGAATATTGGGAACCGATCTACGCCATTTCGAACGAACCGAAGTTTTCGTTGCGCGCGCTCTATGCCATCGCTTGCGCATTTACAAAAGGTCATCCGGTTCGGACGGTTTTCCTGGGGTTTGGCAAAGCAGTACGGCATGAGGCGAGGTGGGCATTCCGTAGGTTGTGATCGAATTATATTCTGGACGCTTTTCGATTAATAGATCTACAGCACGAACCACTGCACATTATCTATTACGCCGTTGGTAACTTGGATCGTCCGCCCGGTCGATTGATCGGGGCCAGAAAATTGGAACGTGCCGGACATCCGATGAGTGACAGTATCGAATTGTGTGATGGTTAGGCTTCCCGATACGCCAGATTCACGATTAATTGTAACGTTATTTGGGCCGGAATACACCGGAGCCCATAGTGGGTTCTGATTTTTTGAAAGATCGAAGGTACCCAGCTTGGGACCATCGACACTCAACAGCATAAACCTGGATCCGGAGCTATCGTATGCCTCGATCGACAACTCGGTTGAACCAGCAACGATAAATGCGGAAATGGGCTGGCGTGAAGTCGATGATCGTGTGGTGAAGAGAGCGCTATCGGCCGTAGCGGTGATCACACCTTGACCGTAACCGCCGATGTAAATCCCCACGTTATTGAAAGACCCGTTTGAGACAGTTTCAACCCGCGAGAGATCCGGAGTAGGTTTTGCCAGCGAGGCGCTAAATGAGAAGGTTCCGGAAACAAGATTATTGACGGCATCGAACTTCGTGATCGTTAACGTACCGCCATCTCGGGAATCGTATTCCAAGCTATCCACGAGGATCGCTGCTTGGGCATTCGTCGGATCGTTCCAATGGGTGATCTGGTAGGTGCCTGGAACTGGCGATGTAAAAGGGACAAATAGCTCGATCGTCTTCGAATGGAATGACCCGAAGCTGATCTGCTCGTCCATGAGGTCAATGGCCAACAGCCAGGAACCGGGCGTAACGCCAACGCCCCAATTGGAATCGATGGAGGCTGAGGCTTCTGTAGATTCGCTGGAGCTTGCGCGATCGAAAGCGATCCCATTGAGAGTGTAGCCGAAGTCCCCCGAGGTAAAGAAGTGCGATGTCTGATTATTGTTCGGGGCGACAGGATTTGAATTATTCGTGCAACCCGCGCTCAAAAAGAGTAGGGCCACAATGAGAGGGAGGCAGGGGAATGCTCGTTGCATAAAGGTGATTCCAATGATGATTGTGGAACCACATGAGAGTGGTTTTAATTCGGGCGAAAAATGTCAAGAAGTTTTTCACCCATTCCGGCTGTTATCCCTGTTTACGTCACCACGCCGTAATGGATATTCCCTCACTTTCTTACTTTACGCTGCTCGTCAAAGATTACCTGACGCGCTTTTCAGGCGCGCCCGTTCGGGAATTCTTTCCTATCGCTCCGGATGCCCCGCTGGAGCAAATGCAGAATATTATCGATGCGCGGTTTGCGCGTGAACGTTCGCTTCCGACAACCAATCGTGCAACGGTCGTTAAATCCATCCGCGCGTATCATGAATCGCTTGGGTTTCTGAGCGAAGCGGCCACAAAGCATCTTAAACTTCTTGAATCTCCAAATACGCTTGCCATTGTAACGGGTCAGCAATCAGGTATGCTTTGCGGCCCGCTTTACACCTTTTATAAAGCATTCACAGCTATTGAATTAGCAAAATCTTTTCGGGATCGATTTCCTGGGTGTTCGTTCGTTCCTATATTTTGGATGGAGACGGAAGACCATGATCTTGAAGAGATAACCTCTGTGAATGTATTGAATGCCGAAGGCCGGCTGGATACGATTCGATATACTCCCACTGCACTTGCGGCTAAACCAGACGAACCCTGGCGCAAACAGGCGGGGCCAACCCTACTTGAAGAAGCGCCGCTAAATGATTTTTTCGAGAAACTTCGGAGCATATTGCAGCCGACGGATTTCACTGCAGAAGTATTGGCGCTAATGCAGAGCGCTTATGCTCCGGGAAAGTCGTTTGCGCAGGCATTTGCAACGCTTCTCCTGCATTATTTTGGCGAGGATGGCCTGCTCATCATTGACGCAAATTCGAGGGAATTAAAATCGCTTGCGTCCGATCTTTTCCGGATAGAGATAGAAACATCTCCACAGCTTTCGGGAAAGATCGTGCTTCGGTCGGTCAAGGTGGAAGAGACATATCACGCACAGATCAAGCCGCGCGCGCTTAATCTTTTTTATGTGGATGAAGATGGCGACCGGCTTCCTATCGTCGAGAAGGAGAAGACCACCCCCCTACCCCCCTCTTCTTTAGGAGGGGGAGAACTGAGGAACTTCTTCTTAAAAGGTTCTCGCAAGACGTTCACGCTTCCGGAACTACTTTCCGAATTGGAGACCAATCCAGAACGATTCAGTTCGAATGTTGTCACTCGGCCATTATTTCAAGATACGCTTTTACCGACCGTTGCGTATGTTGCGGGGCCAGGCGAAATCGCATACTTTGCACAGCTTGGTCCCGCGTATGAATGGGCAGGACTTCCGATGCCGCTCATTTATCCACGCGTAACGGCTACGCTTATTGAAGACCGGCTTGAACGGGTGTTTGAAAAATATCATATTACTGCGGAAGATATTTTGTCCGATGCGCATGGTCGAAACAACGCACTCTTCGACGCCATGATCGAAACCGAACTTGTGCCGCGTTTTGAAAGCGCGTTATTGGAGATCGATATTGCCCTCGAAGCATTGCGGGAGAAAGTCAATCAGGCAGATCCGACCTTAGATGGTGCATTGACCTCTCTCAAAGGAAAAGTTCTCACTGCCGTGCGTGACTTTGAAGGCAAAACACTTGCCGCCGAGCGCAAACGCCACGCAACAACGAAGGCACAGCTCGACAAATTACTGGCGGCACTTTTGCCATCCGGAGAGCTTCAGGAACGTGAGCTAAATATGGTGTATTTTCTCAATAAGTACGGACCAAAGTATTTCGAGTTATTAAAGCAGCTTCTTCGCCCCGTTTCGCTGGATTTCCACGAGCATCATGTGCTCCATCTAAAGGACCTGTCGAAAGCCGTGGAATAGCGGCCAAGAAATGGAGAACTTCCCTTGCAGCAGAGCCGTTAATGGCTCCCCGTAATGAGATTTGATGAATAATGCCGTTTATGAGCTATTTTCATACTACATAATTCATACTTCATAATTGCGAAAGAAGCACCCGTAGCTCAATTGGATAGAGCATCTGACTACGGATCAGAAGGTTTGGGGTTCGAATCCCTGCGGGTGCACTTTTTTAGATAAGAGTTAAGAAGGAATAATTAAGAGTTTAGAATTCTTCTCAATGAGTCGAATTATCAGCCCTCATATTCTTTACTCATAATTGACAGAAGCGCCTGTAGCTCAACTGGATAGAGCATCAGCCTTCGAAGCTGAGGGTTCGGGGTTCGAATCCCTGCGGGCGCACTTTAAGTAATTAGTATTGATTGGTCGAGTGTTTTTCTCATTAATCAGATCGCATGGTGTAAAATTGCGCGTTTCCATTGCCACGACCGCTGAATAGCTAAAAATAAAAAAAAGCCAAGCAGAGGAGGCACACAAACCCGTATGCTCCTGACAGCTTCACAGCAAAATTAGCGTTT
>Ga0207112_1128_pt1 | contig 19034 bp, 14 predicted proteins | sample Alteio_BWMinHeat_72_FD_153549 | JGI IMG/M metagenome (GOLD analysis project Ga0207112, IMG submission 153549) | Enriched cells from forest soil in Barre Woods Harvard Forest LTER site, Petersham, Massachusetts, United States -... | ecosystem: Environmental > Terrestrial > Soil > Temperate forest >...
GCCACTTTTAGAGCGATCGATAAAGATCACCTGACAATCCGTTACTTCAGCTGCATTGCTAAATTTCTTAATAACATAGGTTTTTGTGCCCTTTGCCTTGCCTGCGTACCATGTGTTAAGCGTGTTATAAATGTCATTATTTCCAACCACGCCAATAACAAACTCTTTACTATTGTCGCCCGCTGGCCATTGCACATATTTCACGAAGTTGAATACCATCATGGAATATACTTCGTGCATGGGACGCTCTTGAGCGAATGATGCTGACCCCACCATCATTACTAAACCTGCTAATACCAATCTTAAGGTCTTCATTTTGTCTTTTGCTTGTGTTTGCTGATACAAAAGTAGGCTCCCCCGATTGTACAGAAGAGCCTACCTTGACTGTATCCTTTCTAATGTAAGGTTTTCCTCGTTTCTATTTGATGTAACGGAAGTCGTGACCGGGCCTTATTTGTAGTAATACCTCGTAAATGAGATTTATGACGTTTTCAACATCCTCCTTATGCACCGTCTCAACAGTTGTGTGCATGTACTTCAAGGGTAATGAAATCAGGGCCGATGCCACTCCTTCTGCAGAATACGCAAAAGAATCGGTATCGGTGCCGGTTGACCGTGAAACCGCTTGCCTTTGAAAGGGAATCTTCTTCCTTTCAGCTACGTGAATAATCATCTTAAGCACATTATTTTGAACCGCTGGGCCATAACAGACTACGGGGCCTAACCCGCATTTCAGGTTGCCACTTTCCTTTTTGTTATACATGGGCGACCCGGTATCGTGAGTTACATCCGTGCAAATAGCCAAATCGGGCTTTATTCTGCGAGAAATCATTTCAGCACCCCTCAAGCCAATTTCTTCCTGAACTGCATTGACTATATAAAGCGAATAAGGAAGCTTCTTTTTCTTTTCGCTTAGCCTTCGGGCCACTTCGGCGATCATAAAGCCACCCATACGGTTATCCAAAGCCCTTCCTGTCAAATAGTTTTTGTTCAATTCCATCAATTCATCAACAAAAGTGATGACACAACCTACATGAACACCTAATGCCTCCACTTCCTTTTTAGACTCCGCACCGACGTCAATAAATATGTTTTTAAGTGAGGGGGCCTCTTCTTTGGCAGCATCGCGAACATGGATTGCTGGCCAACCAAATACCCCTTTAACTACGCCTTTGTCTGTGTAAATGTTCACACGCATGGATGGGGCGATCTGGTGGTCTGATCCACCGTTTCGTCTTACATAAATATATCCCTCTTCAGTTATATAATTCACAAACCAGCTGATTTCATCCGCATGAGCTTCAATGACCACTTTGTATGGAGCCTTGGGATTGATAATACCGACAGCCGTGCCGTATACATCCACCATTTTGTCGCTGATATAAGGCTTGATATAATCCAACCAGATTTGCTGTCCTGAGGATTCAAATCCAGTTGGTGAAGAATTGTTGAGATAATCGAAAAGGAATTTTTTGCTTTTCTTGTCCATATTCACATTGGTTAATGTTCAAATTTATAAGAAATAAGGTCAAGTTGCCCCGAGTTTGTCCTTCCAGTGACAAAAACCTTTAAACCGCCGAAAACCAAATCCCTTCCGACATTGTTTTCCGTATATTCACTTAGATTAAAAATTTTAGAGCGATGCAAAAACTCATTTTACTTTCGGCTGTACTGCTGTTATTTTCTTGCGCCGGCAAAGGCCAAAACAAAGCATCTAAAAAGACTGCTATGACGGACACCATTAAAGTTATTTCAAGAACTGAAGAAGAATGGAAAAAGTTACTCACCCCTGAACAATATCATGTGTTGAGAGAAAAAGGCACCGACTTGCCCTTTACAGGAAAATATTATCTGAATAAAGAGAAAGGGATGTACACTTGTGCCGCTTGTGGTAACGAGCTTTTTTCATCGGATATGAAATTTGATTCGGAATGCGGATGGCCTAGTTTCGATAAAGAGATTGCTGGTGGAAAGATTAAGAAAGTGACCGATTATTCTCATGGAATGGTTAGAACGGAAATTGTTTGTGCTAAATGTGGCTCACACCTGGGGCACTTATTTGATGACGGGCCAACCATCACTGGTTTACGTTATTGCGTGAACTCAACTTCGGTAGACTTTAAGAAAAAGTAAGCACAGGTTCATAAATAAGAAAGCCCTTGAAGATTTCAAGGGTTTTTAGTTTTAAAATTGGTCTTGATTAGAATTCGATGGCTAGCTTATTGCAGGTTTGTCAGTGTTAACAAAGTTTATCTGGTCCATATCTTAACAAGGCCGCTTGTAAAATTGTCGCGTTCTTGTTCGTCCAAGTCTCTATAATTTTACGTTATGCTTTCTTTTAAACATGAAGTCTTCTTTGAAGTTGCCCGACTCCGAAGTTTCACAAAGGCAAGCCATGTATTATTTGTTAGTCAGCCTGCGATAAGCCGTAACATAAAAGAACTTGAGCATGAATACAAAGAAAGTTTGTTTGAACGCAAGGGCAATTCCATTTCCCTTACTGATGCGGGTCAATTAGTTTTCAACTCCTTGTTAAAAGCTCGCACCATTGAGAAACAGTTGCAATATGACATCAGTGTATTTCACGATCAATACAAGGCAAAAGGAGAGTTGAAGCTTGGGGCAAGCACCACGGTAGCACTCTACATTATTCCCACAATCCTATCAAGTTTTCATCAAAAACATGAACATGTGACCATCAGCCTCCTTAACAGAAATTCAGAATCTGTGCTGCAGGCCTTGCTTGCTCATGAAATCGACTTAGGGATTATTGAGGGCAGAAATAAATCGCCGAGAGTGAAGAGCCAACATTTTTTAACAGACGAAGTTGTAGCTGTTTGCTCGCCAAGAAATCCCATATCAAAACGAAAGAAAGTAAATTTGCACGAGGTCGTGAAAGAACCTATTGCCATTCGGGAAAATGGGTCAGGAACATTAGCTGCGTTGAAACATGCACTCGGCCTACATCGCATAAAGCTCTCCGATCTGAAAGTTAGAGTTCGCCTTGGCGGAACAGAAGCTTTAAAAAATTTTATCGTTGCTGACTCCTGTATTGGATTCCTTCCAAAACGAGCAGTAGCCAAGGAACTCAACAGTGGTGAATTAATCCAATTGAACATCAACAAGCTTACGATCACCAGACAGTTCTATTTTATTCAACGGCATGGTGATGAAAGCAATGGTCTTTGTAACGCTTTCGTAAAATTCTCCAAAGCTCATTATAACATAAAGTAATGAGCAATAATAAAATGCGATTGGTAAGAGATTGATAGCGCACATAGATTGCAACGTCAATCAACTTAGACCATGAACATTTTGAAAGAACGCGTTTCACATTTGGTCGATTTGAAATGCAGCAATTGTGGCAAGATATATTCATCACAAGAGATCAATACGTACGCCTCCTGTGATGCATGCGGGAAAAGTCCGCTGATTTCCACATACGACTTTGAGGGCGTCACAAAAGATGATATTGATCGCAATGACCGATCGATGTGGCGCTATCTCAAAATGCTTCCCGTATTCGATCAAAGAAATATTGTATCTCTGGGAGAGGGGTTTACTCCCCTTTTAACTCTTAAAAACCTGGCTTCTGACTACGGCTTTGCGTCGGTTCAAATGAAAGATGAGTCATTGAACCCAACCGGTTCTTTCAAGGCAAGAGGTTTAAGTATGGCTATCTCAAAAGCGAAAGAATTTGGAATCCGAAAATGTATTATCCCCACGGCTGGCAATGCTGGTGGAGCATTGGCAGCTTATTGCGCCAAGGCTGAGATAGAGGCAGTAGTGGTGATGCCTGAGCATACTCCTAAACCATTTAAAGATGAGTGCATTCTTTTTGGAGCACGATTGATTTTAGTAGAAGGGCTTATTAACCACTGCGCCCAAAAAGTTCATGAAATAAATTTTAAGAGTGAATATTATGATGTGTCAACCTTAAAAGAGCCGTATCGATTGGAAGGAAAGAAAACGATGGGCTATGAAATTGCCGAACAGCTCAATTGGAAATTACCAGATGTTATTCTTTATCCGGCTGGGGGTGGTACAGGTCTAATCGGTATTTGGAAAGCTTTTCATGAATTGATAGAACTTGGGTGGATTGAAAATAGATTACCGAGAATGTATGCCGTTCAAAGTAAAAATTGTCAACCATTGGTGGAAACATGGGCAGGCAGGCAGAAAAATTCGAAAGAGTATGTAGGACGTCCTACCTTGGCGAACGGTTTGGCAGTGCCCAGTCCTTTTGGTGAAAAACTGATGCTTAAGATTTTAGTTGAAACGGGTGGCGAGCCAATTGCCGTGTCTGACTTGGAAATTATAAAGGCACAAAAAGAGGTTGCACAAAGGGAGGGACTGCTTGTTGCCCCAGAGGGTGCTGCATTATTGCCGGCACTTCAGAGTCTCCTAGCTGCTCACAAAATCCTGCGAGATGAAAGCATCTTGTTTTTAAATACCGGCTCGGGTTATAAATATTTATAACAATCTCTCCTTATAAAGGAATATTACCATGTTTCTTCTTCGGCAGGACTGCTACTTTGTTTTCTAGCATCTGGAATGCCTTAATCAATTTATCCCTCGTTTGGTCAGGGAAAATTACTTCATCAATATAGCCGCGGTGTGCCGCCCGATAAGGATTGGCAAACTTTTTTGTGTACTCGTCTACCTTCTCATTGAGCTTTGCTTCTTTATCGTCCGCTTCAGCAATTTCTTTTTTGAAAATAATTTCAGCTGCGCCCTTCGCGCCCATGACGGCAATTTCGGCAGTAGGCCAAGCATAATTCATATCAGCCCCGATGTGTTTGCTATTCATTACATCATAAGCACCGCCATAAGCCTTGCGTGTGATCACAGTGACACGCGGCACAGTAGCTTCGCTGAAAGCATATAATAATTTTGCTCCGTTAGTGATTATAGCATTCCATTCCTGATCAGTTCCCGGGAGAAACCCTGGAACATCTTCCAGTACAAGCAAAGGAATATTAAATGAATCGCAGAACCTCACGAACCGAGCTCCTTTCACGCTCGAATGAATATCCAACACACCTGCAAGCGAGGCCGGCTGATTCCCAACAATTCCTATGCTTCTTCCTGCCAATCGGGCAAAGCCAACGACAATATTTTCCGCAAAATTTTTGTGCACCTCGAAAAAAGAACTTTCGTCCACAATACCACTGATCACCTCTCGCATGTCATAAGGCTGGTTGGGATTGGCGGGAATAATGTCGTCCAACACAGCCCGTTTCTCATCACCAAGCGTGTATGGCAATCGCGGAACCTCGTCTTCGCAATTCTGTGGGATGTAACTAAAAAGTCTTTTGATATCATTGATACATTCCGATTCATTGGCAGAAGCAAAGTGAGTGACTCCACTTTTTGTACTATGAGTAGAGGCTCCGCCCAGTTCTTCAGCTGTAACGTTTTCGTGCGTCACTGTTTTCACTACGTTCGGTCCCGTTACGAACATGAACGAAGTATTCTCCACCATGAATATAAAATCAGTCATTGCTGGGGAGTAAACAGCTCCTCCGGCACATGGTCCCATGATAGCGGAGATTTGTGGCACAACACCTGATGCCATTACGTTGCGATAGAATATGTCAGCATAACCGCCTAATGAAACAACTCCTTCCTGAATTCGCGCTCCTCCTGAATCATTCAAACCAATTACAGGCGCTCCGTTTTTCATCGCGAGATCCATCACTTTTACAATCTTCTCGGCATGGGTTTCTGAAAGGGATCCACCAAAAACTGTAAAGTCCTGAGAAAATACATAGACTAACCGTCCTTGAATTGTTCCGTAACCAGTGAGCACTCCATCGCCTAAATAATGCTCTTTGTCGAGACCAAAATCCTTGCTCCGATGCATCACAAATTTTCCCAACTCCTCAAATGAGCCTTCATCTAACAATAACTCAACACGCTCGCGGGCAGTTAGCTTGCCTTTGGCATGCTGCTGTTCAATTCGCTTTTCACCACCTCCCAACAGGGCTTCCTGATTTTTACGTTTGAGTTCGTTGAATTTTCCTTGCAAAGCTTCGTCTTTGGGTTTCATTTTGTTGTTGTCAGTGCCGAAAGATAGAAAGAGAATTTGGAAGTTGAGAATCAAAGTTGGATGGTTAAAAATTGGAAACTCCTATCCAATCTCTAACTTCAAGTTTCCAACTTTTAATCATGAGAATTGCCATCATCGACATGGGAACCAATACTTTTCATCTGTTGGTGGCGGAAATCGAAAACCAAGATTTTAGAATTCTGCTTCAGGAACGAATTCCTGTAAAGATTGGGGTGGGTGGAATTAACCAGGGAATTATTATCCCGGCAGCCATTGATCGTGCAATTGAAGCATTGAAAAAATTCAAGAAAGATTTAGACGAACTGGCCGTTGTCAAAATATTTGCATTCGGTACCAGTGCTCTGCGAAATGCAAAAAATGGAATCGAAGTGGTTTCCAAACTGAAAGAAAATACGGGGATTGAAACAAAAATCATCTCTGGTGATGAGGAAGCAACATACATCTATGCAGGCGTTAACCTTGCCTTGAACCTTGAGAAAGAAAAATCACTGATCATGGATATCGGTGGTGGGAGTGTAGAGTTTATTATCGGGAATGGAGAAGAAATTTTTTGGAAACAAAGTTTTGAAATTGGAGCCCAACGATTGCTGGAGCTATTTCAAACGCATGATCCTATTCTCGCTAATGAAATTGATGAGCTCAATCATTATTTTGAAAAAAAACTTGTTCCACTTTTTGATGCAATTCAGAAGCATCAACCAAAAGTAATGGCGGGTTCTTCAGGAACATTTGACACACTGAGTGACATTTACTGCATACAATCCAGCATTGCTCTTAAAGGCTCTCCAGAAACTCCTCTCGCATTTGAATCTTTTGAAAACATTTATAAAGAACTGATTTCTAAAAACCGTCAAGAACGAATGCAAATACCCGGTATGATCGAACTGCGTGTGGATATGATCGTGGTGGCCAGTTGCCTGATTAAATTTATTCTGGTCAAATATCGTTTCGAGAAAATAAGGGTCTCCTCTTATTCCTTAAAAGAGGGCGTCATGGCATCATTGATAGAGCAGAATCATTAAAGCCTGAAGTTCATAGCGAAAAGGAGTCGATTCTCTGTTTTACGAAGGTCAGGCTGCCATCCGGGTGGTATGGGTGTATTGGACCAGCCATCAGGTGAGGTAGTTCCTCCTGGGCCAGCGAAGTAAGGCACATTGCTTGCACGGTATCCATATTCGAAACGAAAGGTTACATAATCGTTTGGCATCACATCAAACGTAACCGTAGTTTGAAATAGATTGAGTTGCTTTTTCGGATCACCATCCATGGCGGCAGTAAAGGCGTTGGGTGTTACAGGACTTGGAGTAGCTGCGAGATATAATCCCGGGTTAGTAACTCCATCAACGCGTAAAGTCATGGCTAATTTATCACGCAAAAACCATAGTCGATTGGCCAGTGCAAAGCCGGTCATGTACTGCTGGTTGGGAGTAATTCCGTCACCGGACTGGAAACCATAATGGACATTCAGGCTGAGTCCTGCTTGCGAAATCCCGCTGCTCGCTTGGTTTTTGTAGTAACGGACAACTACACTGTTGTCGTTGTGAAAACGGAGCCTGTCACTATTCTTGGTGTCTCTTCCTAAATAGAAGTTTGCAACGAGTTGAACGTTTTCATTTGGCCTGTAATAATTAGAGTTGCCGACTGAGACAGCTTGATTGAAGTTGCTATAGGTTTGCCATCCATTCATCAGCCACAACTCCACCTTATAATTTTTTGCCGGATATGCCTGCACACGCGCTCCAGAAAAATAGAACGGAGTTAACTCACAAACTAAACTTCGTTGATAGCTCCAGTTCTCCTGAAGCATATAACTCTCCAATCCGATGTAACTCATAAAAATACCCATCTCCACATTCAGGCCGTACCATTTATTAAAATGATAGCCGGCAGCAGCTTCACGGATGAACTTTACATTGTTCACCGGTGTGTTTCTGCCCTTGTTCACTGTTTGATCCAGATCTTGCACAATGGAAAGCATTTGTCCCGCCTGCAGCCAAACTCGCCCTACAATATTTTTATAGTTTGATTCAATGCCGATGCTAGCGAGATTAAGGGTAAACTCAGTTGAGCGGCCAATCGTACTTGAAATAGTCTGCGTATTATCAATGGGTCGGGCAAAATTATAATTATAGTATCCATCAAAATAGGCTACTCCTGTGCAAATCGTTTCTCCTGTTTTGCTGTCTTTGAATGTCAATGGAAAATTTCGTTGGCGATTTTGGCCATTGATCCAGGTTAAATCCATTCCCTCAAACGGAACTTTGGCTTTAACCGAATCAGTTTGAGCATGAGCGATTGAACTACAAATGAAAATGCATACCAATACCTGCGCAATTCTATTCTTATTCACGGGCAAAAGTTTGAACTCCAAAACAATCAATTAGTCAGCTCTATAATTCAAATCTCCAGGGTGAGTAAAATCTCCGCGCTCTATAGCTTCAGTTATGGAGCTCACTACTGCATCAAGTTTCCTCGCTGACTGCTGAAGATGTTCCAAGTAAACCTTTTCATCATCACTAAGTTCTAACTTCTGCATCAGGTTTATAAGCCCTAGAATGCTGGCCACCGGTGCGCGCAGCTGATGAGCATTGATGAATGCATATTCTTCCAATGCTTTATTTTTTCTTTCCAGTTCGCCGGTTCGTTGCTTCACCAGTGATTCAAGATTTTCATTAATTCCTTTGATCTCTTCTGCCTGCGCTTGTATCTCGTTCGTTTTATGTTCAATCTCTTCGGTACGTTCTCTTACTTTTACTTCCAACTCACGTTTGTCGCGCAGTAATTTCTGTTCTCTGAATCGCACAAATGAATAGGCAGAGAATCCTATAATTAAAACAACCAAAGAATAGAACCACCCGGTACGCCAAAATGGTGGACTGATTACAAAATGGATTTTGGTTTCTATTGTACCTGAAAAGTCATTGGAGTCTGAAACTCTTAATTTGAACGTGTAGTCTCCGGGGGGCAATTTTGAATAGGTAGCCGAATAATCATGTGTGGTAATCCAGTCGCGGTCATAATTATCGAGCTGGTACATAAAACTGACTGAACCGGGGTTTTGGTACCAAAACCCTAAGAATCCGATTTTGACGTTGTTCTGATCATGTCTCAAATGGGTTGTATTCTCCAACTTGATTTGTTGATCGTCAACCTCGAAATTATCAATTAAAGGCTTGGGGGAATCCTGAATTTTACGGAGGCTCTCATTATAGACTATAATCCCATGGTCAGTGCCAATATATAATCCTCCTCTGCCATCTTTTGCAACAGCATTGAGATTCGCAATCCTGTTGCGTATCCCGGTCACCTCATCGTAGTAGTGAAAATTTTTCTTCGCAGGATTGAAAACATCAATCCCTAAATCATGGGCAGCCAGCAATTGGTCATGAGAGCCCGAGGACAAGATATTAAAGTTAAGATTGTGAAGCCGGTTTTGGTCTTTAAATGGTTGGAACTTATATCCATCAAAAACAAAGAGTCCTGAATTTTGCACATTCGCCCATACCTGATGAAGTGAATCTTCAGCAAAACCGTAGACCACATTCAATCCCAGGTTTTCCTTAAAATGGTGAAGCCCGTTAGCATCAAGCATATCAACACCATCTCGGTCGGTGGCTAACCACACACGGTCCTGGCTATCAGTAAAAACCTGATAAATATAATCGGTAGCAAGGCCATCCTTCTCCAGGTAATTCTTTATTCCAAATTTTTTGTCGATTTGAATTCGGGCTGCTCCCCCAAGGGTTGCGAGCCAAATTGTTTTGTTTTTTCCCGAGATGTTGAGCACGCTTCCATTGTTCAGTTCTTTGTTGAAACTTCGGATCACATTGTTTTGCGGATTAATCCTTAACGCGCCTTCTCCATACAATCCTGCCCAGATGAATCCTTCCGAATCGGTGTATAAACTAATCACATTATTATTTACGAAAGTTGTTCCGGTCAATGGTTTTGAAACATGTCCATCTTTTTGTCTTTTGAATAAACCCAGCTCGGTGGAATACCAAATATCTCCCGTATTGTCCACAGTAACCGCTATCGTGTTGGCTTCACCAGCAGGTTCTAAAAAGAGAAGCTGCTTTCCTAACGTTCTCTGCAGGCCAATCTTTGACCCAATCCAGATGCTCCCCTCAGCATCAGCGAACAAAGAGTTAACCTGATCGGAAGATTGAATTTTCGCAGCATGATCATTGTCACTCATGTCGATGGATACTAACCCTTGCGCGGTAGCCACCCACATCCAATCATCGCTGATCAATAGATTCGCTATGCTACCGAAACTCCATTTTGAATTCATAAGGGGCTTGATCTTTCGTGTAGACGCATCAACAGAAAAAACTCCGGCATCCTCTGTTCCCACCCACATAACACCGCTGTTCCCCCTTCTTATCTTTTTGACAATATTATCAGGCAATCCATTGGAGTAATTAATTGTGTCAATGGTAACTGAACTTTCTTTCCGGGAACAAATTGCAATACCGCCATCTGTGCCGGCCCAAATCCTTCCCTCTGAATCTTGTTCGAGGTCGTAGGCATAGAGGTCGGGCATTCCATCTATATCATCGAGTCTATACAGGCGATTGTTAATAAAATAATATACGCCATCGTTGAAAGTAGAAAACCACAAAACCCCATCTTTATCAAAAAGAATATCAGAAATTGGCTTTGACGAAAGCCCTTCAGCAGGTTCGAAAAGGGAGATGGTATTATTTTGGACAATAGAAATTTTGCCGTTGTTTGAACCTACCCATAAGCGACCGATTGAATCCTGCGCCAAAGCAGTCACATTTTCATCAGGAAGATTATCGATTCCGAGAAAGCGTCTGGTCCTGATGCCATCAAACTTGAATAATCCTTTATCGGTACCGATCCAAATAAAACCAGTTTTGTCTTGCAGTATCTTATTTACTTTAACCGGCTCATTTTTCTTAAGGAGTGAGTAAGATTGAAAGAAAGGTATTTGGGCAAAACTTATTTGCAGCGAAAGAACAAAAGTTAAAATACTCAGCAACAGCTTCATTTCTCCGCACGCAATAATGTTGAATTAATATCCACTTCAATTTCCGTAGCGATTTTTTGACTCACAATTTTTGGGATGGTAATGCTGTGGTCCGACAAGGGCACCATAAAATGTGCTTCAATAATAACCTGATTTCCTTTGATGGTGATTTTAGCTTTAATAATACGCGTTTGTTTCTGTCCGTGGATGTCCAATTCACCTTTAGCCCTCACCTCCATCGTATTGTCTTGGCTGTAATCAACTTGTTCAATAATTTTTCCGCTGAATCTGGCTGTTGCAAATTTCTCACTCTCCATATAGTTCTCATTGAAGTGCTTGCGCTGCAGTTCGCTGTTAAATCCCTGGAAAGATTGAACATTCACCAGGAAGGCAAATTTATTGGTGGACGATTCAATCACTCCTTGCATTTTGTTTGACGAGGCACTTATCAACTCCAACTGCGCTTTAGATGCAAATTTAATTTCACCATTACTGGTCGAGAATTTATTTTGGGCTTCCGCTTTTAAAAGAAAGCAAAGTACGATTAGCCAACAAAGAAAAATACGCATTGATTTTAACAATAGATCAAAAAAGAGCAAAACTATAGTTTTTACAAGGTACTATTTTCCCTGCGAAAATATAGAAGTAAGTAAGCGATCGGCTAAGGTTATTTATATTTGATGAGCCTGCATAAGACCTTAATCTAATGTTCCTTATCGATGAACGAAGAAAAACACTGGAACCATATCGCCCCAACTTACAACATTGAGATCTTCGATGTCTTCCAAAGTGACACTAAAAAAATATTGCTTAAATATTTTAAGAGGCACACCAATCTAAAGCATAACGCCATTGATTTTGGTTGTGGCAACGGCAAGGCGTTCTCCTACCTCGCTCCGCGATTCAAGAATGTGTTGGGCCTTGATATTTCTCAGAAGTTGTTGAGCCAGGCAAAAGTATTGCCTTATAATAATGTGAGTTTAAAACAAGCCGATCTTACTAAGCAACTCCGGATTCCCAAAGCTGATTTTATCTTTTGTTGCAACGTGGCAATCCTTCCGGAAGTAGAAACCAACGTTGCGATCATTCGAAATATTCAGAAAGCTTTAAAGCCTGGAGGAAGTGCGTTAGTCGTCATTCCATCGCTGGAGTCGATGATATATTCTGCATGGCGATTAATCGATTGGAATAAGAAAGAAAAAGTAAAGCCTGAGCAGATTGATCCATCCGAGTATTCTGGTTTTGCAGGAAAGAAAATCGATATTCTTCAGGGGCTGGTTTCTATCGATGGCCACACGACCAAGCACTACACACAACAAGAGATTGACGTGGTATTTAGTCGTTGCGGACTTACCGTTTCTAAAATTGAAAGAATAGAATACCCCTGGACCTCCGAGTTCACAAAACCTCCCAATTGGATGAATGCCCCTTTCCCGTGGGATTGGCTTGTGGAATGCCGCAAATGATGCCACTAAACTGACCTGGCATATCAATAAAGCTAGTTTTTAGAGTGATTTTGCAGTTTTTTACCTTTCCTCGATTTCGATGGTTTAAACACTAGGGCGAGAATAATCATCCAGCTGAGATTCGTTTGCCCTACGATTTTTTCTGTATAATTACTCTGGCTTCTGAATTCTGCTTATCCAAACCGATCAATGACCAAAATCTGTGACGTTTCTCTTATTCCTCAGCCACCCTTATAGCGACCTTATGGCGACCTTATGGCGATGCTAAAGCATAACCCAGGTTCTACCTATAGTTAAAGCACGGCAGGAGCATGAATCATCCATACAAAGACCTTCCTCAATACGCGTCACTCATAAATCTGCGCTGAATTTGGTTTTCTTTTCCGCCATGTTGCGATTTATCCAGCTTCTTCCTCTCTGTTGAGCCTCCGTCCCGATGACTCAGACCTGCCCCTATAAACAGATGCAGCTGAAGCCTAAAACTGAGCGAAGCCACTTTTTTCTAGTGACAAGCCTTATTAAATTTTTTCAGTTTGTAATAATTGTATGGCAAAGGCGCCAGAAACCCGGCAACCATAGCAACTATTAATGCCGTCCAATACAACGGGTTGCCAAAGGCCGCCTTACCTCCCGTGATCATAAAGTCGGTAGCATTCATTACCAACTCCATGGCGATCATAGAAATAAATGACATCGACAAAGCTGTTCTCAAAGCCAGGCTCCAATCAAACTTCTCTTTGGTTTTCAACAAGACTGTTTCCATCGATACCGAAGTGATAAGGCCGGCTGTCGTTGCCAAAATCATTTGGGCCGTCATCGAGGTGGCCGGGTAGAATTTCTGGAGGAAGACCACCATAGCAAAGTCGCCAATAGAGCAGCCAACAAGGCAATTCAGGGTGTTGAGTGAAGCATTTTTCCAAATGCTAGTGTCCAACCAAAAGGGATCATGATTGAATGGATTTACAAGAACGGTTCCATTAGAATGATGATTCCACTCTGAAATTCTGTAAGAATGACCGCCAAATGACTCTTGCAATTGAGCCAACGGCACGTGGTGTGACATAACAATCTCAGCTTTTCCTTCAGCCAAATTGACGTCAACCTTCTTAATATTAGAAATTGATTCCAATGATTTCTTTACTGTGGCAGCGCAGCCACCGCAAGTCATCCCCGAAACTGAATAGGTATGTGTCATAGTAAATTTAATAATTCAGTAACTTTTTTTTGTTAAGAAAAGTTTCAGCCAAAGTTATATGGATGGAGGCCAACATGTAATATTTCTTTTCAAACATTCCATTTCCAGTCGCATTCCTTTTTTACCTTTGACGAATAACCAATAATGTATTTTCGAATGAAAGTATTTTTTGCATTAGTGGTGTTGTTACTCGGCTTTGTGCGTCAAACGCAATCCCAGAATGATGCCGATGTAGTGTGGTATGAAAACTTCTTTCGGCAGCAAAAAAATAAATCGGTTGATAAAGAAATTCAACTGGCCAACAACAGGAGGCTAAAAGCAATTGATAGCAAAGACAAACCTGCCGAAGTGAAAGCGCTCATCGAGTTAGGTGTTTTTCATCTTACCATGGTAATTGATTACGAACAAGCCATGGGCTGGCTTATCCAGTCACTGGCGATTGAAGATTCTCTAAGCCTGAGGAAGGAAAAAATTTTTACTTACCTCGCCATGGCATATGTGTTTGAGGAAGTGGGTAATAATTATAAAAGTCTTGAGTTTTTAAAACTGGCTCAACGATTAAGCGAGCAAGAAAACAATCTCAACATTCAGGCCCTTATTTTGAATGAAACAGGACGTGTAAAAGCTGCACAGGGCAATACTGATGCGGCATTTGAAGATTATGAGCTTGCCCTTGAATATGCACAACAATTGAATCAGGCAGGACACGAGGCTGATGCCCTTATTCACACGGGTCAGCTGCTTACACGGAAAAAGAAAAATAATGAAGCACTCACCAATTATAAAAAGGCACTGGCTATTTATCGAACAGAAAAGGACAAAATGAATGAGGCCATGGCGCTCATTGAAGTTGGCGAAATGTATCGCCTTATGAAAAACTATGACCGGTCGTTGGCCAACCATGTTGCAGCCCTGGAAATCTACCAGGCATTGAAAGACGAAAGTGGGCTAGCTAAATCGTATAATAATATTGGTGTTTTGTATTTCGATCAAAAGAATTTCAAACGAGCAATCTCCAACCTTGAACTAGGACTTCAAGCCGGAAGAAGTATTCAGGCGCAAGATCAAATTCAGAAAACCTTTGACTTCTTAAGCCAGAGTTATAAGCAGCTCAAAGACTACAAGAAAGCTTTAGAATTCAGAGAATCTTTTTTAGCCATACAGGATCTTATTCAAAACGATAAAAACGAACGACAATTGCTTGAAGCGCAAAACCGCTACACGATGGATAAGCAGGATACGCAGATCAATAAACTGGAAGGCGACAGGGAACAACGTGAGAAAGTGATTGAGGCTCAAAACAAGTTGCGCAATATTCTTATTCTACTAATTGCTTTTGGTTTGATTATCGGGGTGTTGGTGTTGTACTTGTATCTATTGAAACGCAGAAGCAACCGCAAACTGGAAGCCTTGAATGCCACGAAAGACAAACTCTTCTCTATTATCGGCCATGATTTAAAGGGGCCCCTTAATTCCCTCACCTCATTCTCCTATTTACTCCTGCACCACATCGACAGCATCAGCAAGGATGAAATCAAAATGCTTTCGGTTGACATTGATAAATCGTTAAAGAATTTATTCAACCTGTTGGAGAATTTATTAGAGTGGTCGCGGTCACAAACCGGAAGCATCGACTTTAAACCAGAGGAATTTGATTTGGCCGTAGTGCTGAAAGAAAACGAAGACTTATTAAGAGTGCAAGCTCAGAATAAAAAGATTAACTTAGTAAACGAAAACAAAATCAGTTTGCCCGTGAAAGTGCACCGGCATTCCATCAACACAGTCGTGCGCAACTTGATTTCCAATGCAATCAAGTTCACCAATGAAGGCGGCACAATTACGCTCGCATCAGAAGAAAAGGGAAATCAATTTATTATTTCAGTCACTGACACAGGCGTAGGCATGAGCCCCGCGGCAATTCAAAAACTCTTTTTACTGGGAACAAAACACTCCACCCTCGGTACAGCAAAAGAAAAAGGCACAGGCCTCGGCCTACTTATCTGCAAAGAATTTGTAGAGAAGAATGGCGGTACCATTCATGTGGAAAGCAAAGAAGGTGTTGGCTCGAAATTCTATTTCACAATCCCCAGGTTTTCGTAACTACTCCTACCTTAAAACTCTTATCAGGATAGGCTAGAGGTTTTGGAGCGGGTACTGGTTCTTTCACAAGTTTGTCTTTCAAAAATTTTATAGCAGCATCCAGTTGGGCGGCTTTTCCTGAAATGTTTCATAGGGCTCATTGTCAACTACGATGTCAGGATCAACACCATGAGCTTCGATTGAGCCATTGACCATCTGCAAATACACGAAACTCCGCGGCTGTGGCAATGCCCCGTCCACTAATCGATTACTGCTGGTCAACCAAATTTCACCTCCCCATGTTCGTGTGCCGATGATGGTAGGGAATTAGAGTTCTGAAATAAGAAAATCCCACACTAGACAGTCTAGTGAAAATCGAATCATTATGCCGACCGTAAAAAAAGAAGAACCTTAGATTCTTGGAACCTATAACATGATAGTAAAATTTACATACTTTAGCAGAACATAAATTATCACTATGAAAATCATCCCTCGTTTTTTGCTCTTCTTCCTTGCATCATTAACCTCCCAATCTATTTTCGCTCAAGCCGACGAAAAGTTAACGCGCGAAATTTTTAAAGAACTGATTGAAATTAACACGACCAATTCTGTTGGCAATACCACAAAAGCTGCCGAAGCAATGGCTGCCAGATTGAGAACAGCAGGTTTTTCGGACAAGGATATTTTTATTGGCGGACCTAATTCGAGAAAAGGAAATTTAGTGGCAACACTCCGTGGTTCGGGAAAACGCAAACCTCTATTACTTCTTGCTCATCTTGATGTAGTAGAAGCATTGCCTGCAGACTGGACCATCGACCCTTTTAAATTCCAGGAAACTGACGGCTACTACTATGCACGCGGCACAAGTGATGATAAAGCTATGGCGGCGATATTTGTTGCTAACCTGATTCGCTACAAGCAGGAAGGATTTGTTCCAGATCGAGACCTCATCGTTGCCTTGACTGCTGACGAAGAAGGTGGAGAGTCCAACGGGGTGGATTGGCTGCTAAAAAATCACAAAGAATTGATCGATGCCGAATATGCCTTAAATGAAGGTGGCGGTGGCACCGAACGCGATGGAAAGAAAATAAGGAACAATGTTCAACTCAGCGAAAAAGTCTTTCAGAGTTTTAAATTAGAAGTTAAAAACAAAGGCGGCCATAGTTCACAGCCTCGCAAGGATAATGCGATCTATCAACTATCTGCCGCCCTGAATAATCTTTCCAAGTTTGATTTTCCCGTGGACCTGAATGAAGGTACCCGGGCTTTTTTTGAACGGTCTTCCAAAATTGAAACAGGTCAACTCTCAGAAGACATGAAAGCCATATTATTAACGCCTCCAAATCCCGAAGCAGTGGCAAGACTTTCTCAATATCCAAACTATAACGCTACCATGCGTACTACTTGTGTAGCAACCATGCTTAGTGGTGGACACGCGGAAAATGCGCTACCACAAACAGCAACTGCAAATATCAATTGCAGAATTCTTCCTGGTGAGGATCCGGAAATGATAAAGAGCATGCTCATCAAAGCTATTAATGATGACCAGGTTTCCGTTACTCCAGTGAATCCGGCAAATCCCAGCCCGGCTTCACCGATCAATCCAGAAGTTTTTAAGAAAATTGATGTGGTTACGCAACAACTGTTTCCAAACGTTCCGGTAGTGCCAACAATGTCAACTGGCGCAACCGATGGCCGGTATCTTCGTGTTGCTAATATTCCTACTTATGGCGTTTCAGGAATTTTTGGCGATGCGAATGACGTACGCGCCCATGGGCGTGATGAACGAATCAAAGTAAAATCATTTTATGATGGTCAGGAATTTTTGTACCGACTAGTGAAAGAGTTATCGATTAAAACAACGGTAAAAAGAAATGATTGAACCATCAGTTTTACGAGGTAGCATCTATAATTAAGGTAAATAAAACTTTTTAGGGCTCTTCGGCATCCTTCGTAGGGAAGGTTGCTATGAATTTTTCTAAGCTTCAATCATTTTCAGTTTTACTCAGACTGTTAACTCTTTCACTTTTTCTTGAGCCTTTTTCAGTTCTTGCCCAAATGCAATATGAAAAATTTCAGGGGATAGTAATCGATTCAGCAACATGGCAACCTATACCTCAAGTCAATATCTGGACAAGTAATTCCAACACAGTGAGCGATGCAGATGGAGTTTTCTCATTCTTTATATTGCATGACGGCACCGTACATTTTTCACATATCAGTTATCATGAGGTGACAATGAAACATGAAATCAAAAATCATTCGTCAAGAATAATAATTGTATTACGGCAAAAGGTCAGGTTATTAAATGAGGTAAAAATATTTTCCTTTTTGTCTGAAAATGCATTCAGGCAAAAAATTATGGAGACGACTCCTGTCCTTTCGCGAGAAGAAGAGATAGCACAGGTTAATTCAAAAATAATCTCCTACCTGGCTCGGTATACGCCAACCTACCCGATGAACGCCAATGACAATTACATCGATTATATGAAAGGACCGCAGCCGGTAGTCATATTTTCCAGTAAGCCATCAAAAGGTTTGATCAGGGCAATCAAGAATGTGGTGAGTCCCGACCTTCCAACCTACAAAGGATTCTATAATGCCGATAGTTTGATAAGAACTATTCGCAATCGTTAAATTAACTCACGGTTCTAACATCACTTTCAGGCAATTGTCTTTTTTGTTAGCAAAAATGTCGTAACCCTTCGTCCCCTCCGACAATGACATTCGATGCGTGATAATTGAATTGAATGGATATTTTTTTTGTTGAATCAAAGGAATAATAGCTGGTATCATTGCCCTTGCCGGACATCGCCCCGAAACATATGTCAAGTTTTTATTATAAGCTTGAACAGGTGAAAATGGTAAATACTTATCTGTACAAACTCCAACACTGGATATTATTCCGCCTGGCCTCACCAAATCATACGAAAGGTTCAAACCAAATGAGCTACCAATAGCTTCCATCACGGCATCTGCACCTCGGCCTTGTGATGCTTCTTCAATGATTTCTATTGCATTAAGTTTTGAAGTATCAATCGGTACTGCTCCAAATTGCCTGGCAACATTAAGTCGCGACTGCTCTTTGTCAATGGCAAAGATTTTATCTGCACCATATTCACGCGCTCCCAAGATTGCCATTAGTCCAACAGGGCCACAGCCAACAACAGCATAGATTCCGTCTTTTCTAACCTGCGATTGCTTGGCACTGTAAAATCCTGTGCT
>Ga0207112_1129_pt1 | contig 19013 bp, 11 predicted proteins | sample Alteio_BWMinHeat_72_FD_153549 | JGI IMG/M metagenome (GOLD analysis project Ga0207112, IMG submission 153549) | Enriched cells from forest soil in Barre Woods Harvard Forest LTER site, Petersham, Massachusetts, United States -... | ecosystem: Environmental > Terrestrial > Soil > Temperate forest >...
CCTTGGGTGGCGGGACGCCGAACGCGGCCGGCAGATCGAGCGATTCAATGTGCGCCCACCAGGCGTCCAGATCGTCGACCATCAACTGCATCATGAAGTTCCCGGCCCACTCCTTTTGATAGAAGCGCTGAAGGATAAAGGAGCTTTGTCCCACTCCGAAGATGGCGACGTCGCCATCGAGCAGCTTCTCAAAGCCGAGCGCTTCGTAGAACGCCCGGCTGGTCTCAAAGTCCTTCGCTGGAAGAAACGGGCGCGCCGCTGGCGCGCCATTAGGAATCGCCATTCTTATTCTCCAAAACCAGGCAGAAGAGCTGCGCAAAAATTTAAAACGGCTGGAGCGACAGCATATCAATTTCCATCGCGAGCCGGAAAGCTAACGCAGGACATCACCACTCTGCGTCAGGGACCATTTTATCCGCATCGTCCAAAAAAGCAAAAGGCGTCCTTTGACAAGGTCTGACGGGTTTTAGTTGACAGCCTGCAGGCGCGCAACGCGGCGCCTCACGCGATGATTGGTTGATCCAAAAAGGAGCGCCAAAAAAGTTGAGGGACGAAACGGCGCCCGTTTCGTCCCTCATCCGTGAGGCCTCAGCCCTCATCGTTACTGCATGAACCCGAGGTCGCGCACCGGGAAATTCGCCAGCGTCGGGAAGACCGCGTCCAATTGCGGGTCCGTGGCCCCGAACCACCTTGCCAATGTCGCCCCGTACTGCGATAGAGCTGAGTTTGGCAGCATGACGCCGCGATTGTCCGCATAATCGTCGTTGGTCGAATTGAAGTTGGCGTAGTTGGTCATCAACGGGAACTTGCCGTAGATGCGGCCGCCGTTTACCGCGCCTCCGATGACGAGGTGGTGGTTGCCCCAGCCGTGATCCGACCCCGAGCCGCTCGGCTGCAAGGTGCGGCCAAAATCGGACATTGTAAACGTGGTTACGTCGCTTGATACGCCCATTTCGACCGTCGCGTTGTAGAAAGCCGAGACTGCCTGGCTGAGCTGTTGGAGCAGATCCCATTGCTGAAACGACTCGCCCGCGTGTGTGTCGAAGCCGCCCAGGGAGCAGAAGAAGACCTGGCGGCCGACTCCGAGTTGCGAGCGCAGGCTGATGAGATTCGCGATTGCGAATAGCTGGCTGCCAAGCGTGGTTTGGGGAAACGCCGTCTTGAAGCTGGGCGCGCCCGTGGTTCCCTTCAAGATCGGATTGAGTTTCAAGGCGGCGGCGGTCACACTGTTCGCCGCCTGGATGATCGAGTTGCCGCCGTTGGGGGCGATAATTTGCTGCTGCGCCAATGCCCGCGCGGCAGCGGCCTCCGGCGGGTAAATGCTCATGGCGTCCTGGTCGAGGAAGTTGCCGGGCTGCAGGCTTGCCGGTTGGACCGTCACGCCCGAGCAAAAGATCGCCGACCCGCTCACCGATACAGAAACCGGGAAGGTAGCCGACGTGTTGCTGGGCGCCATTGCATCGGCGGCGCGCCCGCCCCACCCGGTGCTCCCCGAAGCATTCGGGAAGCCCGTCTGCATCAACACAACCTGGTCCGCATGCGAACGCAGATTCGTCGGCAACTGGTTGTTCGCCTGGAAATCCTGAAACGACGTCGGCCGCACCAGCACCCCGACGTTTGAGACGACCGCGGCCTGCCCCTGATTGTACAGGGCCTGCACCTCTGGCAGGCCGTAATGCAGCGCGAACTGCCCCTGGACTGGATCGTTGATGCTGAGGAGTTGGTTGGTCGGCATGGCGATGGCGCCCCGCGCCGCCGTATAGGCGCTGTATTGCGGGCCGCCAAGCGGCACGACCATATTGTGGCCGTCATTTCCGCCAAACATGAACAGGCACACCAGCGCCTTATAATCTTGGACCGGCGCCGCGCCGCGAATGGCCGCCGCCGCTTTTGTTGAATTGAAACGCCCGAGCGCGGCCACCATTCCGACGCTGGCGCTGAGCTGAAGAAATTCACGACGTGAAAGCACTTCTTTCCTTTTCATTTTTTCTCCTTCAGGATCCGCCTAGTGTTGGATCAGATAGTCGCCTGACGTGAGCGTGAGATACAGCACCGTCATCACGCGCTGATTGTTGTCGAGCGCCGGCGGCAGCGCATTCAAGATCGCCGTGCGCAATTGGGCCGGCATGCGCCCATAAAGCAACGTGTTGTCAACCGCGGTGACCAACGCCGCTGAATCACCCGCGATGTTGACGAACGGCTGCAAGGCCGGATTGATAGGCCACGGGTTGGCGATCCAATAGAACGAGAAGTTCATTCGATTGACCGCTTCGGTCGGCCCGTAGATCTGAAACTCCGGACCGAACAGACCGGTCTTCGGAATGTGGAACAAGGGCGAATAGTGGGCGAAGACAGACGGGGCATCGAGAATTCCTTCCCCCATGTTATAGAAAATATAGGCAAATTGAGACGGCTGGCCGGACGGTATGTTCAGCGCTCGCATCATGGCGATGATGTGCTGCACCGGAGACCGCAGCCTGCCGAAATTGGTAGGCGGCGTGTCGTTGCGCGCCTCAGGGTCGAGCAGGATGGCGCGGATCACCGCCTGCATATCGCCGCGCACGCCCTGGCCGTTGTCGTTAAAGGCCGTTGCGACCCGCGTGATGTAAGCCGGACTCGGGTTGCTGGTCACCATTGCGCGAATCAGTCGCGTCGCCAGGAACGGGCCGACGTTCGGGTGATTGAAGATGATGTTGATGGCGCCGTCGAGGTCCTGCTGCGGCGTCTGGTTGGCCGGCAAGCTTTGGCCGAGGATCGTCTTCGCGGTCGTGTCGTGACGGGGCGGAACCGGCAACATCGGCCCGGGGAACGGGTTGAAATTGATGTCGGCCGGCGGCGTACCAGAGGCGTTGCCCCACGTCCAGCCGGTGAGGGCGAGGGCCATCTGGCGCACATCGGTCTGGGTGTAGGTCGGAATCGGGACCCCTTGACCGTCGACCTTGACTGAACCATCAAGGTTCAACTGGCTCAGCCCGATGCTGAACAACTGCATGACCTCGCGCGGATAGTTTTCATTGGCGCCGCCGTCGATGCCGGGTTTGGCGCTGTTGGCGAGGTCCAGGTAGTAGCCCATGCCGCCGTCAAGCGTAATGTCGTGCAAGAGGGTGCGATAATTGCCGAACGCGTTTTTGCTCAGGAGCTGCAGCCACGGCACGATTTGATCGCCGTTGGTGTTCTTGTTCATCGCGATGACGATGATCTCGCTGAGCGCGAAGAGCACCCGCTGGCGCAACTGGTCCTGCCCGGTTGCGGCGTTTGAAAAGAAGGCATCGACAGCATCGCTGCGGCTGGCCGTGCTGACGGGAGGCCAGGAGGATTCCGGAGTGGCGAACTGCTCGTCGATGAAAGCCGCGATGCCGATCTGCCGGACATGGGCCATCGATTGCGCCGTCGGACCAAACGTCGCCTGCTCCAGGAAGCGGCCATACGTGATCGTAAGCGCGTCCGGGAAGACGACGGAGGCGGTTCCCTGGGTCACGCCGTCCACGGCGCTGACCGCCGAGATGGCAGCCGTTCCCGACTTGGGCGCGACGGCCGGGGCTGTGTAGAGGCCGGCGGTCGAGATTGTCCCGTTCGTCGAATCGCCGCCGGTCACGCCTGCGACCTTCCACGTGACTGCTTGATTCGCGCTGCCAGTGACTGTCGCCTGGAACTGTTGCTGGGCGCCGGGTGCGAGGGTCGCCGAGGCAGGCGACACCGTGACCGCGAGGGTCTGAGGCGCCGTCACCGTCACGGCCGCGCTTCCCTGGGTCACGCCGTCAGCGGCGCTGACCGCGGAGACCGTGACCGGTTCCGAGGCGGGAGGCACGCCTGGCGCGGTATAAAGCCCGGCGCTCGAGACCGTGCCGTTAGTTCCATCGCCGCCGGCAACGCCATTGACCTTCCAAGCGACTGTGTGGTTCGTGCTGCCCGAGACGGTAGCTTGGAACTGCTGTTGGCCTCCGGGCGGGAGGGTGGCGGAACCTGGCGACACCGTCACCGAGATGGCCTGGGACGCCATTACCGTAACCGCGGCGGTCCCCTGAGTCATGCCGTCAGCGGCGCTCACCGCGGAGATCGTGACTGGTTCTGAGGCTGGCGCGGCGCTCGGAGCCGTGTAGAGTCCGGCGCTCGTGATCAGCCCGTCGCTCATATCGCCGCCAACGACGCCGTTGACATTCCACGTGACCGCCTGATTCGCCGTGCCCGAAACCGTGGCGCGGAACTGTTGCTGTCCCCCGGTCGCGACATTTACGGAACGGGGATCCAGCGTAACCGAGATGGCTTGAGCCGCGGTCACAGTTAGGCCCGCGGTGCCGTGACTGATTCCGTCAGCGGCGGCAACCGCGGAGACGATGACTCTTCCTGAAACCGGCGCGTTTGGCGCAGTGTAAAGGCCAGAGCTTGAGATCGCGCCCGCGGTCCCGCCGCCCCCAGGCACTCCGTTGACCGCCCAGGTGACTGCTTGATTCGGGCTGCCTGTAATCACAGCTTGAAACTGTTGCTGCCCGCCTGGCGCGAGCGCCGCGGATTGCGGGGTGACTGCAACCGTGATCGGCAGGGCCACCGTCACCGTCACCGGGGAGGAGGCGGCGGAGGGTCCTGGATTTGTGACGGTAATGCTGGCGGGGCCGCCCTGAGTCGCGGTCCCAGTCGCGGTTAGCCGTGACTTCGAGACAAAGGTTGTAGCGAGCGGCGACCCATTCCAGAGCGCCCGCGCTCCATTGACGAAGCGGCTGCCCCTGAGGGTTAGCGTGAACGCTCCGAGCGACAGCGTAGTCGGGCTTGCCGACGTGAGAGTTGGAACTGGACTGGCTAGCGGCGCCGCGGGACGCGGAAACGCGGAAGCCCCCAGCGGCGCAAGGAATGAAGCACATAGCGAGAGCGTAAGCGGCAATACGAGCTTTGGAAACAGCTTGTGGCGCACTTTGATTCCCTCCTCGGTTTGAGTTCGTTAATAGACGTGTGAGGTGAAAAATGGCGCTATTATTTTTGCGCTCTTGTTGAGTTCGAGGGCAGCGAAACTTGGAACGCCTGTCGCAATCGGCGAGGGAACGCTGATGCCAGATCTGTTGCCTGGTTTTCACCCGCGACGACAAAGCACTTATACAACAAACGCGGCGGGCGCGCTACTGCCAAACATGGCAGGTTTGGCAAATATTTATGCGCCGGATCGCGCCAGAGGAAGACCTCCGCCATGGCCGGACTGCTCGAACCCGAGACTCCCCCGGCTGAGGGATGGTTTATGGCGATGGACGCCGCGGTTACGCAAAATAGAGCGCGCCGGGTGTTTGCTTAACAATTCTGAAACCTTTACGTTGGGTCGGCTGCGCCCACTAGCGCCTGTTTTATAGCTGCCAACAATGGAATATGGTCGGATCATTCACCGAATCCAAGAAGTGAAAGTCCGCACGGACCGGGCTGGACAAGCGCAGGGCGCTCGATTAGGCTTGTAGCGCTTTTGGCCAGAATACGCCGCGAAACGCAAAATGCGAGGCGGGAGGTCAGCAATGTTCGGACTGATGAAGGCGCGGACTTGCTCGTTGTCCGGCGAATTGAAGAACAACCGCCGGCTTCATTATTGCGGCGCCTGCAAGACATTGGGCGGCCTTTACGGCACAACCACACGATTCCTCCTCAATCACGACACCGTCTTCCTTGCGGAACTGCTTTCGGCAATCTCCGGCGCCGCAGACCACTTGAGCGAATGGAATGGCGCGTACCAGACCTACAATTGCCTGACGCTGCCGCAAGAACCCGAGCAGATGCCGCTGCCCCTGCAGATCGCCGCGACCGCGACGGTCATGCTCGCGGAGTTCAAAGTCGCCGATCACATCCAGGATTCCGGCGCGCGGCGCTGGCGGGCCGTTCAAAGAGTGTTCTCCCGAAGCTTTCGCGCTGCCGCAGCCCGGTTGGAGCGCTGGGGTTTTCCAGTTCAGGAACTGCGCGACTGTCTGCGCACGCAAGAGGCGCGGGAAGCGCACGCCATGACGGCGGACGGCCCCGACGGTGCGGACGCCATTCTTGACGATCTCGCGCTCCCAACCGCGACCGCGACCGCGATGTTCTTTCAGCACGGAGCGCGGCTGGTTGGCCAGCACGAGCCGCAAGCGCCAATGCATGCCCTCGGCTATTCCTTTGGGACGCTTGTCTATTTGCTCGACGCGCTCGAAGATTTCGAGAAGGACGCGGACAGCGGCAGTTTCAACGCGTTGCGCGCGGCCTATGCGATCGGGGGGAACAGGCTCCCGGCGCAGGTTCGCGGACAGGCAACCGAAAAGCTCTGGCAGTTGTGCGCCGAGATCGAAGCAAAGCTGGGCGAATTGCCGTTGCCGCCGGAACGCGCCGAGCTTTTCAGTCGGCGCTTGCGCGCAAACCTTTCGGGCAAGCTGGGAATCAAGCTCCGCGTCGTTCATAACGCATGCCAAACGAGCCCGAAGCGAATGACTACGCGTGAGCGCTGGCAGAGCGCCGTCTCACTGGGGCGGCGCATTTCCCGCGACTTTGTTAGCGGGCGGCGTTCCTCGTTTCCCGCGCGCATCGGATCGCCGTTTGTTTTTGCCACCGTGTTGCCGGTGGCGCTCCTTCTTCCGGCGCAAGCGAAAGGGGCAAGCTCGTACGGCGAATGTCTGAGCCTCGGATTGAATCTAATGGCCCTGGGCTCGGTTATGGCCTCGGTTGCTAGCGCTCTCCACTTCTTCGCGCCGGCGGGGCAAAGCGGGCCCCCTGACGGTCAGTTTCCCCCGGCAGGCGGCCCGATGCCTTCGGGCGGCCCCATCCCTCCGGTAGCGCCGCCTGGAAAGCGCAAAGGCCGGTTTAGAGGCTGCTGCGGCTGCGACAGCGATTGCTGCGACTGCTGTGAATGTTGCGACTGCTGCGAGGGTTGTGATTCCTGCGGTGAATGCTGCAATTGCTGCGACTGCTAGTGAAATGAACGCGCCGGTTAGACGGTCTGGCCATTCCAGGTTGAAACCGGCATATACTGTCTTGCCAGTCCGATCGACGTAGCTCCATTCGCGCTGGTGATAGACTGCCGCGAGGCCTTCGGAAAAGGACTCCGCTATCTCGACCGCGAACACTATCTCCCCGTACTATAACTTTGGGTCTGCACCGCCGCTTCCCTACTTATCGACCCTGAAGAAATCGAAGTCGGCGTATCCTCGGGTATTGATGAGGCTAGGAGTCAGGCAGAAGACGCCCGCCTTCGCGCCGATCCAAACTCCCGGCTCCGCCTTATAGCGTACGCCTATTTCGCTGTATTGCTTGCCGTCAAGACTGTAGGTGTATGCGTAGGCGCCGTCCTCGTTAATCCGGACATTGAACCAGACCGTGCTCACAGCCGTCTCCATACCGGCGACCTCTTGCGGGGATGAGAACCGCGGGCCTCCCCTTTTCCACTCATAGACGGCGATATTGTTCCCGCTCTCGCGTTTCTCCAGGCAGATGTAAGTATAGTCGTTTCCCATGACGACCAACCCGGCGCGTTCGCCCGCGGCGTTGGCGTGTAGTTCGAGCTTCGTCGTAACAGAGAACGCCGGGGCCGGAAATTTCTGGAGCAACAGGCTGCCGGCGTAAAGAAGGTTCCCCCCGAATGAAGGGACGGGAACAGCGTACAGACGTATTTGCCCCGCCTTCGCGCTCAAAGAATACCAGTCCTTATCTGGCGCGGCCTGCCACTGCCACTGAAGGCCCAGCGCCGGCCCATCGAACTCGTCGGAGGTTTGGGGGATCTCGACCGGATAGTTCTTACCGACATTCGGCTTTCTATACTCCGGCGCCGGCTGCCCTGCGCCGCTCCCGTCCTCGTCCGCGCCGATGACTGGCCACCCATCCCGCCAATTCACCGGCTGGAGGTGCACGATCCGCCCGTACGCCTTCTTATCCTGAAAGTGAATGAACCACCACTCTCCCGTCTGCGTCTCCACCAGTCCGCCCTGGTGCGGGCCGTTCACCGTGGTCTTTCCCTGTCGAAGCACGATCCTGTCTTCGTAAGGGCCGTAGATATTCTTGGAGCGGAAGACAGACTGCCAGCCTGTGGCCACGCCCCCGGCGGGCGCCGCAAAGTAATAGTAGCCATCCCGTTTCTCCATAAACTTGAAGCCGTCCAACGTGGGCTGTCTCTTCGGGTCCTGGAAGATAACCCTTCCGCCGTCAAGCAGCCTTTTTCCGTCCGGGGACATTTTGTGAAGGATGGCGGGGCCGGCGCCGACTCTGCCGTGCAGCAGGTAGGCCTGGCCATCAGTATCCCAGAAAGGGCAGGGGTCTTCCCACCCCGCCACGTCCTGTACCTGGTGCAGTTCCCAATACCCGGCCGGGTCGGAGGTTTTGGCCATGAAGAGGCCGTCCTCCGGCGTGCAGAAATAGACGTAATACCTTCCTTGATGGTAACGGATGGAAGGCGCCCAGGAGCCCTGCCCGTGCTGGGGTTTCCTATACCTTTCGAGGGGGAGGGACTGGTAGACGTGGTTGATGATCCTCCAATTCACGAGATCTTTCGAGTGCAGCACGGGTATCCCCGGCTGGCAGGTGAAACTGGAGGCGACCATGTAGTAGTCATCTCCCACCCGGACCACATCGGGGTCGGAGTAGTCGGCGTGAATGATCGGGTTCCGATAGGCGCCTTCGCCTTTATCCGCGACCCAGACCTGAGCGGAACTGAACGCGGGGAGGGCGCATAAGAGCAATAGAGCCAGAGGCAGTATCTTCATAGCACCCAGATTAACCTGAGGCCTTACTCGTTCCAAAGCCAGTGCGTAAACCAGTCATAGTTGGGTTGAGCTACGCCGCGAAATTGCTTCGGGCCGGAAGGCTCGGAATCCTGCCTGGACGACCTATCGTTGTGCGGACGCAGGCTTCCGGCTTTCGGTAATGCCCGGCCAGTCGTCCGTGCGGAACGGAACCGCCGGCAGACCGGCGCCATTATAAAGAGTGGCTTTCGGGTAGGCTTGCCAGGCATAACGCGCCGCCTCAGGGTTGGGCGTCATAGGGGACGACACCACGATCGCGTCGCCCTCGATCCTGGCGTCGGCCCAGCGCCATTTGTGGTCGCTGCCGGCAACGGAGAATTCCCCAAGGTTGTCACCCCTTGCCACGAGCCCGCCGTCCGCGTGGTCAAAATGGAGTTTGAGCGCTCCCGGGAGACGCTCCACGGATTTGAGCGTCGGACCTTGATACGCAATCTTTTCACCGTAATGCTCGGCCAGCGCGCACAGCGCCAGGCGTTCGCCGACTACTTTCTTGTCCTTTGGATGAATGTTATCGGGATCGCCGGTATCAATCGTAACGGCCAAGCCGGAATTACGAGTATGGAGCGCGGTCAGCGCCTGGGCCTCGCGCAATTCCGCCCAGGCGTCTTCAACCGGCTGATCCCGATGGTGCATAAACGCCGGCAGACTCACGACATAGAACGGAAAGTCGCCCTGGCCAAACAGCTTTCGCCAGTCCGCGATCATCGCCGGCAGCAACGTCCGGTATTGATAAGCCCGTTCGCTGTTGGCTTCCCCTTGATACCAGATGGCGCCGGTGATGGCCAGCGGCGCGACCGGCGCAAGCATGCCCTGATAGAGGACCGAAGGCATGGTCGGCCAATTCTCGAAGCCCAGGGGAAGGGGGTGCGGCGGCCGCGCGTCCACGCTCAGCGCTCCCTTCCATTCGCCTCCGAGCGGAATCACCGTCCCATCGCCGAGGACGAGACGCAGGTCCTCGGCTTTCGTCATGAATCCGCCTTCTGGCTTCGTCTTAAACACGCGAACGGTCACGACATTCTTGCCCGGCTTCAGAATCCCGTCTCTCACCTGGTACACCCGCGGATTCTCCACCCAGGCGCTGGCGCCGACCCAACTGCCGTTGATGTATGCGGTGTCCATCTTCTCGATGACGCCGAGATGGATCGTCGCCTTGCCCGCGGGTAGCGCAGCGGGGAGCGTGATAGTTTTACGGACCCAACAGACACTCGTAACCTCGCCCACCCCCAATTCCTGAAAGCCGCCGGGAACTCGCACGGCCTTCCAAGCGGAGTCGTCCAGATCGGCGGCGGCCCATGTCTTACCCTTTATCCCGGCGTCGTAGTCATCGTACCAATGCATGACGAAGCTGCCGTATTCGGGTCCGCCCTTGTTTTTCAGACGCTCTAGCTCGGCCAATTGCGGCTGAAAATCCTTCAACCGGTGCAGCGTTTCGGGGCTGGTCCATGTCTCTGCCGGGGTGCCGCCGATGCAATCCTCAATCAGTCCGATCGGCACGTGTATGTCTTCTTGCACTCGCCGTGCGAAGAAATAGCCAACCGCTGAGAATCCGCCGCCCTCGGCCACGGTCTGCGGTGAACAGATCTTCCAGGCGCCTCGAGGAGCCGCGGCGCCTGAATAGGAAACGTTTTGAGAGACGGTATAGAGGCGTATCTCCGGATGGTTCGCCGATTTGACTTCATCGCCGCCGTCGCGCGCCTGCGGCAAACCAAGCTGCATGTTGGACTGGCCGCCGCACAGCCAGACGTCGCCGACCAGAACTTCATGAAACACGACGGTCTGCGGTCCGGTAATCTTAAGCGTGTAGGGACCGCCGGCCGCCGGCGGCTCAATCTTTACTTCCCAACGGCCTCCCGCCGTAGTCACCCCTTTGGCGGTATGCCCGGCGATCTCCACATGGACCTCTTGCCCGGGCGGCGACCACCCCCAAATCGTATTCACCTTGCCGCGTTGCAGAACCATGTTGTCGCCGAACATCGGACTGACGAACGGCAACGATGGCTGGTCCGCCGCGGGAGCGATAATCACCGACAGCAACAGAACGATAAGAATGCAGAGTGAATTGGCGCCGGTGCTTGTGAGTGTGAAACGCATAGTATGAATCCGATGTCTAAGCCGCATTATTGAAGCTCCAGCGCGACGACAGACTTCGGCGGGATGCTCAGGATCACCTGAGAGTCTTGAAGCTTGTAGCCGCTAAATGGCGCGGGTTTGATGGCGTTCGGATTGTCGAACGTGTTCATCGCATTCATCGCAGTAGCAGTAAGCACTTCTCCCACGATGTTCCTGACCGTTGAGCCGGCAACCCTCGCGGTGATCTCGGCGACTCGGTTCGGATCCAGATTGACAATCGTCACGTGAAGTTTCCCCTCGTTGTCGCGGGAAGCCGAGGCGCTCACGGACGCGACAGACGCCTGATCCAGCTTATATTCGGGCGCGCTGAGGTCGATGGGGATCGACGCCGCTCCTTGATGGACCTTGTACATCTTAAAGACATAATAGGTCGGCGTCAGGACTATCTTCTCTTTAGCCGTCAGCACCATGGCCTGCAGCACATTCACCATCTGTGCGATGTTCGCCATCTTCACGCGGTCAGAATGCTGGTTGAAGATGTTCAGGTTGATGCCAGCGACCACCGCGTCCCGGAGCGTGTTCTGCTGGTGCAATGCGCCCATGTTCTTGTCTGGCTCAGCGTCGTACCATGTGCCCCATTCATCCACCAACAATCCGACGCGCTTCTGCGGGTCATACTTATCCATGATCGCGCTATGCTTCTGTATAAACTCATCGATGCGCAGGGTCCGGGCGAGCGTGGCATGCCACTCCTTTTCCCCGAACTCGGTCGCCGAGCCCTTGTGTCCCCAGTTGCTGGACGGCAACGTGTAGTAATGCAGCGACAGTCCATGCATCTGCCTCGCCGCCTGCGCCATGAGCACTTCCGTCCAGGCGTAATAGTCGTCGTGTGACCCGACCGCCAGCTTTTGAATATGATTGCCGGAATAGTCTTTGACGAATGTGGCATAGCGGCGGTACTCGTCGGCATAGTGTTCTGGGCGCATCTGGCCGCCGCAGCCCCAGCTTTCGTTGCCAACTGCAAAGTATGGCACCTTCCAGGGTTTGTCGCGCCCATTCTGACGCCGCAGACGCGCCAACGTGGAATCAGAATCTGAGGTCATGTATTCGATCCATTCCATCATCTCCTGCGGCGACCCGCTGCCGAGATTGCCATTGATGTAGGCATCCGCCCCCAGCATCTCACACAAGTCCATAAATTCGTGCGTGCCAAAGGCATTCGTATCGACGCCGCCCCAACTCGCGTTCGGCCGCCTTGGGCGTTGGTCGCGAGGGCCAATGCCATCCTGCCAGTGATACTCGTCGGCAAAACAGCCGCCCGGCCAGCGCAAAACGGGCACCCGCAGCTCTTTTAGCGCGGCGACGACGTCATTGCGCAACCCCCGCGTGTTCGGTATCGGCGAATCTTCGCCTACCCAGAGGCCCTCGTATATCAAGCGGCCCAGATGCTCGGCAAACTGCCCGTAGATGTTGCGGTTGATAATCCCTTTGGGCTGGTCGGAACGAATCACCATGGATGCTTTATTCGGTTCGGGATTTTGAGCACGCGTACGGTGAGAGATCGATAGAACTAGAAGACATATTGCAAAGGCCGCGAACCCCAATCCCCACGGACGTTTCAGAAATCTCTGTAGACTATGCGCCAATGTCATCTCCCCTGGATTGCTTTTCTTTACCTGATGCGGTTTGGCAAATTATGCCCGTTCCCCTTATCCATAGCCGCAACACCCTCGCTGAAGGCGAAAAGTGCTGGTCGGCGCTTCTTTTCTTGATGGTGTTCTATGTCAGGTCATCTCGTATGGCGTCAGCGAAAATGCAGTAACTTGCGCCGGTGTCGATTTTCGCGTTTATCCCGATTGACGCGGTTCCTACCTGCAATGTAACGGGGACAGATATTCCTGATTTGCCAGAGTCGTAGTTATGCAAGCAATGAAACTCTAGCTGATAAGGCATCCTCACCATCCGCCGAACGGCAGCTCGTCGCTTGACTCGACTCGCATTACAAAGGGAACCGCCACGCCGGCCTTGCGTGCTTCAGACAAGACCCTCCGGTCGTCTGTCCCGTGCGACAACAAACAAGATCTCTTGAGCGTTGCATCAATTCGTTCAATACTTCGCTTGACAGGGACGAAATCCTCCGCAAAGGATAGCCAACGCGGGCCGCTTTGCCCGGCTGGCGCTTAGTCCCATGCGGATTATACACGGAGGTGCGCGTTGCTCTAAACCATCTACCGGGTCACCGGGTCACAAGACCGTGAGGCCAACTACTCCCGCAAACGGAGCGCGCCTTTGTCCGTCGCCAACCGGGCGGCTGAACCTCCGTATAAGGATCGGATTGTCGCCACGCCGTATTTGCGCTCCAGGCGGCGGACGATAAAATGGCCGCGCGCAGTCTTCTGGAAGTGATCCATGAAGACCACGTTGATCGTGGCCCCGCCAACCGCCCCGATCAGCGGAACGGCCTCGGCCGCCGCCTTTTCCGAAACGACAAGGCCATATCGGGCGCTCAGCGTGTCGACCAGGCGCACGATAGCGGGCGCGGCCTGGTCTGCGACGCCGCGTTCGACCAGGTAGCTTGCCGCCTCATTCACCGCCTGCGCGAGCATGGCCCGCGCCGCATAGTAGCCCGCGTCGGCGCCTGACTCCGCGGCACGCCCGCCCAGCGCAAACACCTCGAGACAAGCAAGCTTTGGCCGCGCGCGCCGCAAATCCTCTCCCTCGCTGCGCGCGATGTCGGCAATGGTCCGCAGCATAAGTGTTGTTGTGATCGGCAGCTCCAGGGCCAGCGTCGCGAGCCCGAACATGCCCCCGAGGCCCCCGGTTACTCCCGCCATGAGTTTCGGCATCCAGGACGATGGCGTTCCCTGGCTTTCTCCATCGAGGGTCGCAACCGCGACTTTGAGGCTCCGCAGCATCGCCGTGGTGACGGCGTCCCTTACCTTGCCGGTCGCTGCTCTTGGAAGGGAGTCCAGGAATTGGCCGATGGGTTTGCCGGCCATCTCGGCCACGCGTGCGGCGAAGCTCGGCCGTTCGAGCAGCCGCACGGCCTGGGCCAGGACCTCGCGGTCCTCTGGCTCCAACGCGCTGCTGCCGTCAATGAGGTTCATTGATAACGCAGAATGGGTCGCAACCCGTTAAGGCTGGCCAGCACCGCCGAACCGTTGCTGAGCAGGGCCGTAATTTCCGGCCTGATCAAACCGCCGGGCAGAGCCAACGCCAGGGCGAGCGTATTCAGGGCCGCCACAATCGCGTAGTTCTGCTTGATCAAACCGACCGCCCCGCGCGAGATTTCGATGGCCAGAACCAGCTTCCACAAGCTGTCTTCCATCAACACGACGTGGGCCGACTCGTGCACCACTTCCGCTCCATGCTTCATGGCTACGCCGACATCGGCGTAGCTCAACGCCGGAGAGTCGTTGATGCCGTCGCCGACCATCGCGACAATCCGCCCTTCCTTCCGCAACCGTTGCACGATTTCGGCCTTGTCCGCGGGCATCGTGCCCGCGTATTGGCGCGTCAGGCCGAGCCGCTCTCCGACCGCTCGCGCCACCACGGCGTTGTCGCCGGTCAGCATGATTGTATTCCGAATTCCCAGTTTGTGCAGGGCCCGAATCACCGCCGCGCTCTCTGGCCGGATCTGGTCCGCGTAAGGAATCAGACCCGTGAGCTTGCCGTCCACCGCGACGTACAGCGACGAGTAGCCGCGTTCGTTCAGCGAGGCCTGGTCGGTCGAGGCGTGATCGACCCGAATGTCGTTTTGCCGCAGGAACCGCTCACTGCCGACGTGCAGGAAATACCCGTTTATTCGCGCTTCGACGCCCAGACCGATGCGATAGTTCGACTCCAGGCAATCCGGAACCTCGAGTTCGAGTTCGCGCGACCTGACCCTGATCGCCTCGGCAACCGGGTGTTGCAGCCGCGTCTCCGCGGCCGCGGCCAGCGCCAGCAAGCGGTGTGGAGAGAAGTTGCGGTCGTTGTAGGAGAGAGCATCGGCGACGGCGGGAACTCCATGGGTGAGCGTCCCGGTCTTGTCGAATACGATTGTATCCACTTCGGCCAGGCGCTCCATGTGGCTGCCGCCCTTGATGATGATGCCCATGCGCGCGGCGTGCGTCATCGAGGACAGCACCGAAGTCGGCGCGGCGACGCGAATCCCGGTGCCATAATCGACGATCACGAGAGACAGGAAGCGGTTGAAATCGGCGGTGATCGCCGCGGTTCCGGTTGCGAGTGCAAGCGTGGGCAGCACCAGGCGGTCGGCGAATTTCTCCGCGTGGTTCTGCATTCGGGTCTCGCCGACGGGGGCCGCTTCGACCAGTTCGACGATCTTCGCCGCCGCCGTCTCGCGCCCTACGCGCATCGCTTTAACTGTAATCTGGCCCTCACGAACGGAAGTGCCCGCGAAGACCAGTTCGCCGGGACCCCGCGCGACGGGCAAGCTCTCGCCCGTGATGACCTTTTGCTCGATGGTCGCCAGCCCCCCAAGGACTTCACCATCGACGGGAACCATTTCACCCGGATGGACCATGACCGTATCGCCGGCAACGACCTGTGATGTCGGGATGGAAACGACCTGGCCGTCGATCACGATCCAGGTCATCTTGGTCTGAAACTCCAGGAGTTCGCTGACCGCGCGCCGGGAACGGGCTGCCGTCAAGTCGCGAATCCAGTCTCCCAGGCGCACGAGCCAGACGACGATCGCGCCGGTTAGAATGTTGTTTTGCGCGAGCGACGCAGAGATCGCAAGCACGTCAAGAAAGTCGACGTTCAACCGCCGCTCCCGGCGCAAGACTCTCCACGCGCGCTTACCGATGGGCAGGGAGTTCCATAAGAGCAAGGGGATGTTTACGAGCAATGCCAGGGGGTGGACGGACAATGAGAGGGCCAGCGAAGCGGTCGGCAATATGAGAGGCCACCGCCGCGATGTCCAGGCCGCTCCTGCCGAGGCCTCCAACTTCGCTTTCGCGGCCGCTTTCGCGCCGGGCTCCGCTTCCGCGTGGGCCAACAGGTCGCGCAGAGCGTCGACCGTAAGGTACTCGAGAAAGAAGAGGAATCGCGATAATATCTCAGGCCGTTTACGGTCGTACTCGATGACCAGGCTGGCGCAGCCGTGATTGATTCGCGCTCCGCGCATCCCATCCTGACGCTCGAGCCACGAAATCACCGACGTGGCAAGCGGCGATTCAAAGTAAAGCAGGGGAATATGCAGGCGAACCCGGCCTGGCAGGGAATGGCGCACCGCGAATTTCATGCGATCAAACCGCCGGCTCGGGCTCGTGCTTGTGCGCGTGGCGGCCTGCCGACCCCTGGTCGCCGGGATGCGCGTGCATCTCTACGAAGTGGTTGAGCGAGAAGAGCCCGAGCGTAAGCCAAATCGGGGTCGCTGCTTCGAGACCGAGTTCCATGAAGGTGACGACGGCGAGCCCAAGGGGGAGCAACACTTTGAGATCGACCGCGTTGCCCGTGGCGACCTTGACCTGTCGATCGACTGAGGTGAAGAAATCGACGACGACGCGGGCGGCTTCTGAATGCTCCGCCAGATACTTGGCTTCCGTCTCGATTTGACGCGCCATCTCGTCGACCTCCGAGAGCGCCGGTTCCCGACAAACCTCAAGGTGGTGGTCTTTGCAGCAGTGAGCCAGATGCTGGTGGAAATCGTCGTGGGTATGCTGATCAGAGTGCATGATCACGCTTCCCGTTTGCGGGTTCACCGATACCTCGGTCACGCCGGGGACGGCCAGAACCGTCTGCCGGATCTGTTCCAGAAGCGCTTCATCACCCTTGGCTGCGGGGACCTTCATGCGGACGCGGCCCCGGCAGGAATGCACAATTTCAGTCTTGTATGCCATTGCAGGGAAAATCTTCCGCGGAGATATTGGGCGTTGTGTCGGCCTTTGGCTATGCCTTGGCGGTTGAAGCGTCCACGCTGGCAGACTTGAAGGCGGACGCCTCTTCAGCCTCCTCCAGCTTTGCTTCCGCCACCATGTCCTGCACCTGTTCGCTGGCTTCGGCAATCGCCTCGCGGGTCTTGTGAGCGAGCTTTATAGTGCCGCGAACGGTCTGTCTAACCAGGGGTCGCAGCCCTTCTCCAAGCTTCGGAGCGTATTTCGGCGCCAACGCCGCCGCCAGTCCGATGATCATGCCGGGAATCAGGGACACCTCGATCAGGGCCACGCCAACTGCGATAATCCCGACGGTGGCGACTTTGGTCGTAAAATCGGGCTCGTTTTCACTAGCAATCTCGGCGCTGCCGTTCCGCTGAGCCTCACTTTGGTGGTTTGCTCCATCTGTTGCCCGAACAGATCCATCAGTCCCTGTTGCGTTTTTGCGCTTTCCGTCTGACATAAATTTGTTAACAACTCCTTAACATGCAAATATCGCCCCGCGCGACCTGCGCTATCGTAGCAGAAGCGTTTATCGAAGTACAGAAGATTGTTAATCGACTAACTCAACTAACTATTTCCAGCGCTGGACCTAAGAGACGTCGGGAATGCTGTCTGCCTGACAGGCTTGATGACAACATTCGCGCGGCTCGTCCGGCTTGCCCTTCTCCGCGGCTTTGTCATGCAGCGCCCGGTCAGGTAAGATGCGGTGACAACAAATCTAGACTCGCTTAGATACTGAGACGGACCCACGTGGGAGTCTCCGAGGATTGACTGCACGATGGAAGAACAAGAAGTAGGAACTGAACACCTTCACGAGATCATTCATGAGCACGCCGGACATGCGTCCTGGGCGGAAAAAGTTGCGCTCACGACGGCGCTCTTCGCCGTCTTTGCGGCGATCAGCAGCCTATTGTCCACTCACGCCTCCGACCACGCGATCCTGCTGAAGGTTGAAGCGTCGGACCAGTGGAACTATTACCAGGCCAAAGGCATCAAGAGCATGCTGACGAAGGATCCTAGCGAGGTCACGCGCTATAAAGAGGAGCAGGAGAAGATTCGGGAGGGGGCCGAACAACACGAAACGCAAAGCGAACATTATGTTCGCGTCCATGAGTTCTTCTCATATGCCGTGACCGCGCTTCAAGTCGCCACCGCCATTGGAGCAATAGGAGTATTGGTCAAGAAGAGATACCTGTGGGGCGTCAGTCTAGGGCTCGGAGCCATTGGCGTGGGACTGCTAATCAGAGCTTTTCTGATATGGGCCTAATTCACCGTTTATAGGTCACGCTATTTCTTCTTAAAAAGGAAGATGTATTCGTGTTTGAAGATATAGAACCCGCCGACCAGCGCGCGGTAGCGCCATAATTGTTTCTGATCACGCTTTGCGCGCGTGTCGTCAAAGTTCTTGACGATGATGCTCTTGAGTGAGAATCCCCTGCGCAGGACCTCGTTCATGCATTGGAAGCCTAGCGGAATCCACTCGCCTTTGGAATACTTGTCTCCAATCACGAGGGCGAAGTATCTGCCCCTATCCAACAGCGGAGCGGTATTATCAATCACTTCGCCGAGCATCTCGAGAAATGCTTCCGGGGTCGGCGCATTGGAGAGATCGGCCTTGCTGTCAGAGAAATTGATAATATCGTGATACGGGGGGTGCATAATCAAGAACTGAATGCGCTTAGCGCCGCAGCGGGCAAGAACAGTTCGAATGTCTGTAGTTCGGGAATCGCCCGCTACGACCTTGGCAGTCACGGAATTTTGATTGGGCTCTTCATCGATTAAGGCGGTGGATTGGGCGGCGACCTCCTGGTTCAGCTCTACCCCGATTCCGTTTCGCCCGAGCCGGCGGCACTCGATCAACGTCGTGCCGCTGCCCGAAAACGGATCGAGAACCCAATCGCCTTTCTTCGTGTACCTTTGCATCATTTGACGCGGGATCTGCGGGATGAAATTCCCCCAGTACCAACCCAAATGAGCGCCAGTCTGATCACGTTTAGGAACAACCCACAGGCTGTCCGTGATCACGTCTGAATACTCTTTCCATCGATTCAGGTTAATATCATTGATCTTGGCGGTTTTGATTTTGCTAACGCCGCGCTCCAGGCGCTTTGCGTAGTACCGGGCGCGCTCGATGGTTTGCGCCTCGATGATCTGATCCAGCTCTGAGGCCAGGACGTCCCGGCGCAGAGAAACGACGCTGCTGTCTGTTTCGACCGAGGAGGGCGGCCCCGAAACGGGCAGCGGATGGTTTAGGCGCTGCTTTATCCGCGCGGCCGCCCGCCTGAGGGAAAGCAAGTCCGGCTGGGCGTCGATCTCGCTGACCAGGCGGATG
>Ga0207112_1121_pt2 | contig 18970 bp, 21 predicted proteins | sample Alteio_BWMinHeat_72_FD_153549 | JGI IMG/M metagenome (GOLD analysis project Ga0207112, IMG submission 153549) | Enriched cells from forest soil in Barre Woods Harvard Forest LTER site, Petersham, Massachusetts, United States -... | ecosystem: Environmental > Terrestrial > Soil > Temperate forest >...
TATTTATAAAACTGCTGATGGTGGCAAAACATGGAAAGAAATTGTGAATGGACTTTCTACGGATCCAATCAATTCGATAAAAGAAGATCCGTTGACAAAAGGGTTGCTCTTCGCAGGATCAGAACGGTTCGTGAATGTTTCATTTGATGATGGCGATCATTGGCAAAGTCTGAAACTCAATATGCCTATGACTTCCATTCGTGACCTGGTGATCAAAGATGATGATCTGGTGGTGGGCACACATGGAAGATCGTTCTGGATTCTGGATGACATTACGCCGCTTCGTCAAATCAGAAAGGAGATGCTATCGCATCCGGTGTATCTATATAAGCCACAAGCTGCTTTACGTATTCGCTGGAGCATGAACCCTGATACGCCACTGCCACAGGAAGAGCCGGGCGGACAAAACCCTCCCGATGGAGCCATCATCGATTATTTCCTGAAAGAGAAAGTGAGCAGCATCACACTGGATATTTTGAATGCAGAAGGAAAAGTGATCCGTTCTTATTCCTCATCGGATAAGCCTTACAAAATTCCCGAACTGAATATGCCATGGTATTGGATCCGGCCACAGCAGATTTTGTCCAGCGAAGCGGGGCATCATCGTTTTCTTTGGGACGTGCACTATGAGCCACTCGCTACTGATGTTTCATTCCCGATGTCGGCCGTGTATAAAAACACAGCACCAGAACCAACATCGCCATGGGCAATGCCGGGTGAATATAGGGTGCGACTAACGGTGAATGGTCAATCACAAGAACATAAATTTGATGTGAAGATGGATCCTCGCGTGCTGTCAACCACTTCGCAACTGCAGGAGCAGTTCGATCTTTCAGCGGTCTGTTACAATGCAAACAAGAGCGCTGTTGACGCATTGGCCAAGATAGCAGCTATTGAAAGTCAGTTTCCAATGATCAAGGCAACAGGGCCGCTCGAGAAATCATTCGCGGACTTTAAAACTAAGCTAGCGTCTCTGAAAGGTTCGGGAGGATTTCGCAGAGACCCTAACAGCGTTTCATGGAGTACAGTGGCCGGAAACAGTGAACAGCTCTTTGGCATTTTGCAGGGCTCCGACATGACTCCGACAGGGCAAGTGCGCCAAGGCGTAACCGATCTTGATCCGATGCTTAAGAAGGTAAATGAGGCATGGGCAGCATTCTTAACTGTTGACGTGGTTAAGTTTAATAAAGAACTGAAGGGTATAGGAATTAAGCCGATAACATGGTAGAGATGTCTCTTGCTCTGCATTTCATACGAACCAGATTCTGACCTGCTAGTACGTTTTAAATGTAAAAGGAATTTCAACCAGCTCAGCAAGTTCATGGCCCATAGCTTCCATATCTTCATCATCGGTGTGGTAATACCACGTTATGGTTGCGCCCATGATCTTTTCAAGCACAGTGAGTATATCCTGTACCATTTTTGAGGACGCAGTGTTAGTGTATTCCAGCTTGAAAACGAACTCAGTGGTGCCGTTGGGTTCTTCGGCATATTGATTGAGCCATTGAAATACGGGTGTATAAAATTCTACCGAATCTTCGGGCAGTGAGCGACCGGACACCTCAAAGACTTTACGTGCTTTATCAAAAATGATTTCGGGGGTTTCATCGGTCTGTGCAATTCTTAGCATTTCCATAGGTTATGAAAGATCAGCGGTAATTTAAAGGAATTATTTATTGAAGTAAACATAGAAACGCCCAAGTGATGGAATTGGGAGTTTATATTAAGATTACTTCCTTGCATGTTAAAGTGTTCATGAACCTTGGAAAAAAACTGGACTTGAAATGCCCCTATTTGAAAAGCATTTATTCATTAAGAAATCAAAGTTGCCTAGGGCCGGATATGGATTGTTTGTCAACACAGACATTCCTAAAGGGAAGCGTGTTGTAGAATACAAAGGCAAGTTACGCCTGTGGAGACATGCGAAGTATTTGGATGGCCACAACACCTACCTGATGAAGATCAGCCGGCACGCGGTGATTGATGCACAATTTTCCACCCGTACCTTTGGACGTTATGCCAATGATGCCGATGGTTTGGCAAAGATGCCCGGGTTAAAAAATAATTGTGAATACATAAATGATGGAACAAAATGCTATTTAGAATCCTTGCGCACTATTCGGAAAGGGGAGGAAATTTTGGTAGGATATGGCAAGGAATTCTGGGCGTTGCAGAAGAAAATCAAAGCAATTAAGAAAAAAACCGGTTGACCTACAGGTGCCCTACATCTTGAATATGACAGCTAAGCATTCAATGTTTTTCCGATTGATAGTGAGCCTTTAAAACATCTTCCCCGTATTCGTTACCCTTCTCTCTCCAAATAGCATGAATATGATTAGCACTCTTTCGCGGGCCACCGTTGTTATCAAATTCAATCAAAAATGTGGGGCCGTTTAAAACGAAATAGTGCGCTTGCTTTTCTTCGAACCCGCCAACCCATCCAAAATAGATATTTTCAATTCCTGCCTTCAGAATCTTATCGTATTCCCAAACCGCCTTATCAAACTCGAGGTTAAAAACAAACTCCCGGATAATATGCTGCATAATTGCTTTTTGATTCTTGTCCAATTCAGATCCTTTAATTCCCCAATTGTGGACAAGTCGCTTTCCGCTTTCCGCACCCGTGATAATATCAGCGGGAACGTCTTTGCTTTGAATGGCTTTTTCCCTTTGTTGTTCAGTAAGCGTGGCAATAAGTTTGAGTCCTAAATCTTCTTCTTGTCCCAACACACGCCAACCTGCATACTCGGTACGCATGTATTCTGCAGGATCCGTGCCAACAAAAAACGGAGTGACAGAGAGTTTGTCTCCAACAAAGGTAAAGTTCACTGACAGATGATGGCCCTCCAGTTTATATCCCCATTGCTTGTCGGCAGGCGACCCAAAAAATGCAAAAAAATAATTGCGAGGTGACCATAGTAATTTTTTTACAAAGCGATATGTGGTGTCATTAATTTCTTTTTGCACATATAGGCTATCATAAAAGCGATTGATCAATTCGTCTAAATGCATAATGGCGGTAGCCTTTAGGTACCCTTGTGAACTTAGTGACGCCGACAAAATCCGATGAACCAGCTTACGTTGGTCGTTGGTCATGTTTCCGATACTCGTGCCTGCCCTTGCTCTTAATCCAACCGGAAGGTTGTTCCATTTTAAGCGTGACGTATCATTGAAGGCAAGAAGTCCTGATTGCTTCTGCGTTTTGGTAAACGAGGTATGGAGTTCACTGGCAAATCGTCTTATCTCATTGTTATAATCGGCTTGACCTGCAACTTTTAAACACGGTAAGGCTAGTAGGGAGACGGATAAAAATACAGGGATTTTCATTTGGTAAGTTTAGGGTGTACCCTAAAGTAGTTTTTGTGGATGTAGGAAGCAAGAAATGGCGATGCTAGTCGCCGGTTGCCAGTCACGGGTTGCCATCTTGGGTTGCCTGTTTATGGGATGATGCAATTTCCTTGACTGATACCGTAACCATACTCCGCTAGTGGAGTATACTACCTAAATACCACCGTTATGACTACCACTAACCGCGCCCTGTTTGCATTTTTGATCCTTTTATTAGCAATTGTGCCTGGCTTTTCGCAAGACACGAGCAAAACTGATAAGAAACCCCAAACGGAAGCCACCAAAGAGGAAGTTCGCCCAGATGGGTTGAGAAAAATATCCACCCGCTCGAGCCGCGATCGGAATTTTGACGTCAATATCGATGAAAAGGCTTTGAAAGAGAACATTGAAGGGGCTATTGAGCGTGCCATGAAATCAGTTGACGTGGCGCTTGAGAAGTTGGAAATCAATATTGAACCTATCGAAATCAACCTGGGACACTTGAACATGGATCTCGATCCTATTGTGGTTAATATCCCCCACCTGGACATCAATATCGAACCCATCGAAGTTGAGTTACCTGACTTGGACATCGAGGCTGATATGCACCATCATCATTTCGATATGGATGATAATGACGATGACCGTGATAATGATGTAGAAGATAACGATGACCGTGTTCACAGAAAGCATGATACTATACACTTCAACCACGACAAGCACAAAGACAAAGATAAGCACAAGGACAAGGACAAATCCGACAAGGAAGACAAAGAGAAGACCAAGGGGTTGAAAAAGCTTAACTGACTCTTGGGCCGTGGAAGGCAAGTCTCTGACATATGACGCGATAAAGTCTACGGATCGTCACTGGCCTCTAAGCATTTCATCCTTTGATTCAAATAATTGGACTATCTTAGTATCGGCTCTTTTAAATTTCCTATGCCAATAAGAGCAACTTTGTTTTTTGTTTCATTGATACTTTCAGGCAATGTGCTTGCACAAGAGGTTGTCAAATTAATAGCTGAAACTAATCACTCCACTGTTCAGTTTTCAGTACCCATCTCGTCAGGCCTCACTCGGATCACGGGCAAGTTTAAAGATTACCAGATCAATCTTGACTATGTAGATAAAGACATCACAAAATCAATATTGACAGCTGTGATAAAAACTGCAAGCGTTGACACCGGAATCCCAGCGCGCGACGAAGACCTGCGCGGAAAGGATTTCTTTCAGGTTGAAAAATTCCCGGAGATTAAATTCACCAGCAAATCGATAGTAAAAGAAGGAAGTGGTTATTTAGTAATAGGCACCCTCGACTTTCTGGGGATTTCAAGGGAAATTAAATTGCCTTTCGCTATCACCGGAACAAAAGGCGATAACGTGATAGGTTTCTCATCACGGTATACACTCAAGAGAAGCGACTATAATTTTGCCACCACTTTCAACATACCACAGATGATCACTTCATTGGCGATGAAATAGGTGTAGAGATAGACTTCTGGACAAAGAAACCGAAGAAGTAGGAAGAGAATGGCTGTTGCAAAAATAAGAGCCCACACACTTTCAGCGTAAGGCCATTAAAATTGAAATGGGTGTCCTACATCTCAAAGATGTAGGACACCTTGGCCGACTTATTTCAGTGAAGAAAAATCAAATGAGGTTTCTAAAAATTTCGTGGTGAATTTTCCGGAACGGAAAATCGCATTGTCCATTAATTTCAAATGGAAAGGAATTGTTGTTTTCACTCCTTCAATGATGAACTCACTCAATGCACGTTTCATTCGTGTAATTACTTCATCTCGCGATTGACCTGTTGCAATAAGCTTACCAATCATCGAATCGTAATTCGGAGGAATGGTATATCCCGCATACACGTGACTATCCACACGGACGCCGTGGCCGCCTGGCTTGTGAAGGTTAATAATTTTTCCCGGAGATGGACGGAATCCGTTGGCTGGATCTTCCGCATTAATCCGGCACTCCATAGCAAACAAAGTAGGGTAGTAGTTATTTCCCGAGATAGGAACACCGGCAGCTACTTTGATTTGTTCCTTGATAAGATCATAGTTAGTTACTTCTTCCGTAATCGGGTGCTCAACCTGGATACGGGTATTCATTTCCATGAAATAGAAATCACCATGCTTGTCCACGAGGAATTCAATTGTGCCAGCTCCTTCGTAGTTGATCGCTTTCGCCCCTTTGATAGCGGCTTCGCCCATTCGCTCACGCAATTCCTGACTTACAACAGGAGACGGGGTTTCCTCTACTAACTTTTGATGTCTACGCTGTATTGAACAATCGCGTTCAGACAAATGACAAACTTTTCCATACTGATCTCCTACAACCTGTATTTCAATGTGACGGGGTTCTTCAACAAATTTTTCGAGGTAAAGACCATCATTGCCGAACGATGCACCTGCTTCGCGCCTCGCATCATCCCATGCTTTCTGAAATTCACTTTCATCATTGATGATGCGCATTCCCTTTCCACCACCACCCGCTGTAGCCTTAACGATGACAGGATATTTAATTTCCCTGGCAATCTTCATTCCTTCTTCAACAGAGGAAAGCAATTCGTCTGAACCTGGAATACATGGCACGCCAGCTTTCTTCATTGTGTCTTTTGCGGTTGCTTTATCACCCATGGAATTAATCATCGCAGGAGTGGGCCCGATAAACTTGATTCCATACTCATGACAAATCGCAGAGAACTCCGCTCGCTCTGATAAAAATCCATATCCGGGATGAATGGAGTCCGCATTAGTGATCTCGGCTGCAGAAATGATCCTTGGAATGTTAAGATAAGAGTCTTTGCTAGGGGCATCGCCAATGCAAACCGCCTCATCGGCAAAGCGTACATGAAGGCTCTCGCGATCGGCTGTAGAATAGACGGCTACAGTTTTAATGTCCATCTCTTTGCAAGTGCGAATGATGCGCAAAGCAATTTCTCCCCGGTTAGCAATTAATATTTTTTTAAACATAATGTTAGTTCAAAATTTAAAAATTTAAGATTCAAAATTCTGTGACTTGATTCAATTAGGGGTTCCAATTTTGAATTTTGATTTTAGAATTTTTAATCAATTAATCCGGTTCTACAACAAACAATACCTGATCGTACTCTACCGGTGTAGAATTCTCTATGGATGCTTTTACGATCGTGCCTGAAACTTCGGATTCAATTTCATTAAATAGTTTCATAGCCTCAATAATACACACCACTTGACCCTTTGTCACTTTATCTCCAACAGAAACGAATGGAGGGGAGTCAGGATTGGATGAGCGGTAGAATGTACCAATCATAGGTGATTTAATATCAATTGTATTTTTTCCTGCGGCAGCTTTCTCTGCTTTGGGAGCAACAGCTGGAGCTGCAATTGCTGCAGGAGGTGCGACAGCCATAGGAGCCGCCATCATTGGGGCCGACGACTTTAATACTTTTTGATCAGGCTCACGCTTTACATGTAGCTTCAATTCTTTTGTTTCGATGTCCACTTCGTTCAAGCCGGATTGTGCAATGAAGTCGATGAGGTCCCTGATTTCAGTGGTTTTCATTTCATTTTGGTTTTGTGGTTCAGATGATAGACGGGATGAAGATGCTTTCTTCGTATTCGTTTTTGTTCCGCCAGTTTTATTTGATGCCATGAAAATTATTTTACGCGTTCAACATATTCACCACTTGCTGTTTTGATCTTGATGTTGTCACCGGTGTTGACAAACAATGGCACACGGATCTCAGCACCCGTTTCAATGGTCGCTGCTTTCAACGTGCGTGTTGCTGTATCGCCTTGCATGCCTGGCTCTGTGTACGTCACATTTACAACTACGTGTGCAGGGGCTTCCGCGGTGATGGGCTGCACGCCGTTTTCAAATGCGATCAACAACGTTACACCTTCTTTGATATAGTTTACTGATTCGCCTAATAAAGCTTTGTCAAGATAAATTTGTTCGTAAGTCTGATTGTCCATGCACACCAAACTATCGCCATCCTGATAAAGGTATTGGTATTCCTTCGTCTCCACTCGAAGTTGGTCAACAGCATCACCTGGACGAAAACGGTTTTCAACAATTTTCCCATTGCGCACGTTGCGCATTTTTACTTGATAAAATGCACGAAGGTTGCCAGGTGTGCGGTGCTGTAATTCTTCCACTTGTACCACTTCGCCATTGTAGCGAATATAACTTCCTTTGTTCAGATCGGATACAGTTGCCATGTTCTTAATTTATAGGTCAATATTCAAAAACTAATTCCTAAAGTCAAACCCTTTTACTTCCGTCGTAGGCCCATTTTACATAAACCGCTCCCCAGGTGAACCCACCGCCAAATGCAGCGATAATCAGGTTGTCGCCTTTCTTTAATTTTTTTTCATAATCCCAAAGCAATAAAGGAATGGTTCCCGCTGTTGTGTTTCCATAACGCTGAATATTCATCATCACTTTGTCATCACTTATCCCAACGCGACTTGCGGCTGCGTCAATTATTCGCTTATTAGCCTGATGGGGAACCAGCCACGAAATAGTTTCAGATGTAAGGTTATTTCGTTCAGCAACCTGAGCGGCTACCTCGGCCATATTGGTAACAGCAAACTTGTAAACGGCCGCTCCTTCCTGATATACATAATGTAATCGTTTATCAACTGTTTCGTGGGATGCCGGCAGCCGACTTCCACCAGCTTTTAGATTCAAGTAAGATTCACCAGTTCCATCGCTTTTCAAAATAGAATCAATTACTCCCACATCCTCTGTGGTAGATTCCAGGAGAACGCAACCGGCTCCGTCACCAAAAATGATACAAGTAGTGCGGTCGGTGTAGTCAAGAATAGCCGACATCTTATCGCCACCAATTACGATAACTTTTTTGTACATGCCAGATTGAATAAAACTAGAGCCTGTATTAAGTGCGTAGATAAATCCGGAACAAGCTGCAGCCAAATCAAAACTAAATGCATTTACTGCACCTACTGCTGTGGCAACGATGTTTGCTGTTGCAGGGAAGGTAAGATCAGGTGTGATGGTGGCAAAGATGATGCAGTCTATTTCTTTCGGATCAGTTTTCGTTTTGGCAAGCATATCTTTAACTGCCGCAATGCCCATTACAGATACACCCTGGTTTTCACCTTTTAGTATTCTGCGTTCTTTAATTCCTGTTCTCGAGGTGATCCACTCATCACTGGTTTCCACCATGGTTTCGAGTTCCTTGTTAGTAAGAACATAATCGGGAACATACCCACCTACTCCAGTGATAACTGCCCTTATTTTATTCATAGATTTAGCCTACCCATTAAAAATAAAAGACCCGATTGAACTTCAATCGGGTATTAATCTATACATATTAATTTAAATGCACCTTACCGGTACAATAAATGGAAATCGATAAAAAACCAATTCTTAAGAAGTTAGTCATGGCGCTTATGCCAGTACTTCTTTTTCCATTACCACATTTCCTTTAAAGTACAATTTACCTTCGTGCCAGAAAGCGCGGTGAGGCAAATGGTGCTCGCCGGTGGTGGGGCAAACAGCTTGTGCTTTTGCTACTGCCTTGTAATGTGTTCTTCTTTTATCCCTGCGGGTTTTCGAGGTTTTTCGTTTTGGATTTGGCATAACCTATTTTATTTATTCTATTTTAACTTTTTTAACTTTTCCCATCGGGGATCGATTATTTCTTCATCGGCATCGCCGGTAGAAGAGGAATAAATAATCTTTCCTTCCGTTTCATCTTCAGTTTCGTCCTGAAACCTCGGATGGAGTTTTTTAATTGGAATTTCCAATGTTATAAACTCGTACATCAATTGGCCAACGTCCAGCCTTTGCTGATCGTGGGCGATGATGATAATCTCATCGCTGACTTCTTTGGCTTCATCACCGTATTTGAAAACAATTTTCTTTGAAATAGATACTGGAAAATTGAAATCATCCAGACTTCTATCACAAACTAAAGAGGCATTGCCTTCAATCTTAAAATCAGCATCAATGAACGTTTCTTTCTTATCTAAAGTCACCGTGGCAGCGAACTTACCTTTATTAACCACCTCCTGACCGTACTTTTCAAAGAAGTCTGCCACCAGTTGAAATTCAAATTGGTGGACGCCTTTGCTTAGTCCGAGGATGTTAACACTAAAATCCCTTGCCATTCAAGGTTTTTAAAATAAGACGGCAAATTTACCATGTTTTGCCGGATTTTCGGCAATCAGGAGCCAAATTTTAAGATTTAGAAATGGAATTTGGCACTTAATATCAAAGATATTCTGTCAAAACCGTTGATTTTAAGTCAGCATGCGGCTTTTTGTCAAAATTATCAATCATGAATTCAACAACACTTTTCTTGAAGCCAAGCTTAATTGCTATACTTTTCACAAAAATAAGTTCGCTCTCAAATACTTTGTGGTCAGCAAAAATCAATTGAATGCAACCGATTAGGTAATCGAACTTTTGATCGTTGGAAAGGGCTCCTAAAGAATCAATAGGTTCGGGGTTTTTGATTATACGCTGTACATCTGCTTCTGAAAAGTTGCGCTCTTTAGCGATCTTTAAAATCATATCCCGCTCAGCCTGAGCAAAGTGTTTATCGGCTTCAGCTAATCGAATTAAGATATTCAATTGCCTTTGAGTAACGATGTCCATTTAAACTTTTACTTTACCCAAATATACAAACTACTTCAATTCCATTAAATGCAACTTGAGACTATCAGCCTGTAATTCCGTTCAGTTGGATTTATTGGCTTCGACTCTGTTCTTTATTATGTCGCATGCTATATAAATAGCCTGGCGCATAGAATTTTCGTCCGCCTGGTTCTTGCCGGCAATTGCGTACGCTGTTCCGTGATCGGGCGAGGTTCTTACAATGGGAAGCCCGGCCGTGAAATTCACACCACTTTCAAAATCCAGTGCTTTGAACGCCACTAGCCCCTGGTCATGATACATGGCAAGTACCGCATCATACTTGGTGTGTTGTCCGTTGGCAAAAAAGCCATCCGCCGGAAACGGGCCCATGATTAATTTTCCCTTAGCCTTAAGCTCAGATATAACAGGCTTGATGATTTCTTGTTCTTCAGTTCCCAGCAACCCTTCATCACCTGCATGCGGATTTAAGCCAAGCACAGCAATCCTTGGTTTACTGATATTGAAATCCTTTTTCAATGACATTTCAAGCAATCGAATTTTGAGCTCAACACGATCGCGTGTGATGTGGCTTGCTATATCTTTAACTGGAATATGTTCTGTTACCAATCCTACTTTTAAGTCCTTTCCGGTAAGGAGCATCAAGCTTTCACCTGCGTTAAATTCCTGCGTTAGAAATTCCGTATGCCCACGGAAGGGAAACTCATCTCCATGAATAGTATTTTTATCGATTGGTGCAGTAACAAGAGCATCAATGAGTCCTTCTTTCAACTCCTCAACAGATTTCTTCAAACAGAGCAATGCTGCGCGGCCCGCTTGACGGGAGGGCTGACCAGGGATAATTTCTATTACATCATCCCAGCAGTTTACCACATTAACAGCTTTAGTAAAAAATTGTCCCTTGCTTTTTACTTGACTATAATTGAACTCTTCCAGCTCCATCAGTTTCCTATAATAGGATAGCACCCTCGTGGAGCCATATACAACCGGAGTTAAAATATTGAGAAGGCGATTATCACCCAATGCTTTGATCACTACTTCTGGTCCGATGCCGTTTAGGTCACCCAGTGTAATGCCGATACGCGGCTTTTCTAATGTTGGTGTTGATGTCATTGAATGTAATCTGGTTGGTGCAAGTTAGTTAATTCAGTATTGAATGTTGAATTTTGGGAATGGTTCGCCCTAAAAAATTCCTCGGTCAACATTTTCTTAAAGATCAGAACATTGCTTCTAAAATTGTGGAATCATTGAAGTTGACAAAGGATAGAAATTTCGTTCTGGAAATTGGGCCAGGCACAGGTGTGCTAACAAAGCTATTGATGCACAAACCTGATATCGACTTACATTTAGCAGAGATTGACAGAGAATCAGTTGCGTATCTGAAACAAAACTATCCCGATTTAACTGATAAAATAACGGAAGGCGATTTCTTGCAAATGAACTTGTCGACCCTGACTAAGGAAGATATCCATGTCATTGGTAATTTTCCTTATAACATATCATCGCAGATTTTTTTCAAAGTTTTAGAGAATCGTAGTCAAGTAAGGCAAGTGGTTTGCATGCTGCAAAAGGAAGTGGCTGACCGCATTGCTGAGAAGGAAGGGAGCAAGACCTATGGAATTTTAAGTGTATTGCTCCAGGCTTACTTCAATATTGAGTATCTTTTTAAGGTACCACCTGGAGTTTTCTTTCCTCCACCGAAAGTAATGTCCGCAGTAATCAGGCTCACGCGCAATGAACGGACTCAACTACAATGCAATGAAACAATGTTCTTTAAAGTTGTGAAACAAGCTTTTCAAAACCGAAGGAAAACCTTGCGCAACGCACTCAAACCCCTAAATTTACCCGCACAAATTTCAAAGCTCGAAATTATGGACTTACGTGCAGAGCAGTTGAGCGTGGAACAATTTATTTTACTCACTTATAATATAGAGCATGCCAGTGAAGGAGTTCGCAGAGTTTGAGCTGACAACGGAATTTCGCGATCGCTTTCAACAGGCGCTGGATGAACGTGATGCGCCATTTATTTATTCTAGCCTTGAAGAAGTAAATCCGGCAGACATCAGTTCGTTGCTCCAGGAGTTCACGAATGAAGAATCGAAATACGTACTTGATTTACTTACGCTCCAGGTTAGGTCAAAAATTATTAACGACCTTGAGCCTGAAACGAGAAAAACATTTCTTTCAACCTATTCAGTAGAAGAGCTGACGGCCGTTGTCAACCAACTTGACTCCGATGACGCAGCTGATATTTTGAATGAGTTGCCAATCAAAACCAGTGAAGAAATTATAGCCGGTCTTGATTCGGATTTACGGCCCCAGGTAATTGATCTTCTTCGCTACGATGAGAATGTGGCGGGAGGCCTGATGGCTAAAGAATTAATTCGCGCACGAACCAGTTGGACAGTTGTAGAGTGTATCGATGAAATCCGAAAGCAAGCTGAAAATGTTACCAAGTTTTATACCGTTTGGGTAGTGGATGAGAATGATAAATTGCTAGGCAAATTGGCGCTGCAGAAATTAATTATCTCGGATGCCAAAACATTGGTCAAAGACATCTATGACGATGATATCACGTCCGTAGAGACTTACATGGAAGATCGCGAGGTCGCCGAGGTCATGAAAAAATATGATTTGGAATCGGTGGCTGTGGTAAATGTTCAGGGACAATTGGTGGGACGAGTTACCATTGATGACGTAGTTGACGTGATTTCAGAACAAGCGGAGGAAGAACGTCAGTTAATGAGCGGTATTACGGAAGATGTGGAGGAAGATGACAGTCTTTGGAAAAATGTTAGGGCACGTTTACCCTGGTTGCTCATAGGAATTTTTGGTGGAATGCTCAGTGCAAGGTTTATGGGATTTTTTGAACAAGAGCTGGCAAAAGTAACAGCGATTGCTTTTTTTGTCCCTTTAATTCAAGCAACAGGAGGAAATGTGGGGATACAATCCTCTGGTTTGGTGGTTCAGAGTTTAGCCAGCCCAGGCTACCTTGATGAAGGCCTTTGGAAGCGCCTGGTTAAAGTTTTTAGCGTAGCTCTCCTGAACGGGGTATTGCTTTCCCTGATCGTCTTGGGCTCAACCTACTTGTTTTTCAATAACAATAAGCTCTCGGTGATCGTGTCTTTCGCATTGTTTTGTGTTGTTATGTTCTCATCATTTGTTGGAACCATTACGCCTATCATTATCAATCGGTTAGGGTTTAATCCAGCGCTAGCCTCCGGGCCGTTCATAACTACGACAAGCGATTTGCTCGGGCTTACGATTTATTTTGTCACGGTTCAGGTGTTAATTTAGTGAATCACCCAAGCCAATGTAATATCTGTATTTATTAAGTAAAGTAATTTCATCTTTGGGGTGGTTATCTTTGTTCGACAGTAATTGAAAATTTCATAAATTCCGGTAAGGAACGGTGATGCCAAAGAAAACTATTGCAGAGAAATTAAGAGATAAGTTTGATGAGGTGGTAGAAAAGCCATTGCTCACCAGTGCGCTTGTTCTACTAACTGTAACGGTGGTTGTATTGGGTTTGAGTTTGAGTTATTACATAGAAGACTTTCACGGATTTGTAGGACAGATTTTAGCACAAGCACACGGCATGATTTTCGATATCGCTGTGATCGGAATTTTAATTTTCTGGTTGAACCAGAATGGGGAAATACGTCAAAGGATAAGGACATACAAAGATGAAATTGATGACTTTCGCTTGTGGGAGTCTGAAGAAGCTGCCTTTCGTACTGTAGGAAATATTAAAAGGTTAAATCGTCATAAGATATATGAAATTAATCTGGTAAACTGTCACTTGGCACGAACCAATTTGAGTCATGTAAATCTAAAAGCCTCCAATCTTAATTCAGCGAACTTATCTCATTCCTCTTTGATTGAAACCAACCTGGAAAACACGAGACTCAATCAAACTAATTTAGAGAATTCAAATTTAAATCAGGCCAATCTGAAAGGGGCTTATGCAAGTGGTGCGAATTTCAAAGATGCATTCTTGATCAAAGCGAATTTTCAAGGAGCATTTTTAATTAAGACAAATTTTAAGAATGCTTATTTGATGGAAAGCGATTTGCAAAACAGTTACTTGATGGGAGCGGATTTTGAAAACGCAAGTTTATACAAAGCAGATCTTCGAGGCGCAAAAGGATTAACCATTGAACAATTGACAAAGGCCAAGACGCTCTACCTCGCCAAGTTTGATGATGAACTTTTAGAGCAAGTCAAAACCGTAATTCCTGAACTGGTCGGCAGTTAAAATTTTGTACAAGTGATTTAAAGAATTAACTTTGCCCTTATAAGACAACGGCTTCTGCACCGAAGCCGTTGTTTTTGTTTTTTATACTGAGTTGAAAAATATTTTAATGACGAGATCATATGAGCAAAAAAATTTCATATTATACCAAAGAGGGGTTGGATAAGCTGACCAATGAGCTCAATTTTTTAAAAACGAAAGGTCGCGGTGATATCGCTAAGCAAATTGCTGAAGCACGAGATAAGGGAGACCTCAGCGAAAATGCGGAATATGATGCGGCGAAGGATGCCCAAGGCCACCTTGAAGCTAAGATTGCAAAATTGGAAGACTTGATGAGTAATGCTCGCCTACTGGATGAGTCGAAGATTGATACATCATCAGTCTCTATTCTTTCAAAAGTGACTATAAAGAATAAAAAAAATAATGCTTCCGTAACCTACATGCTTGTGAGTGAGGAGGAAGCAGACTTAAAAACGGGAAAAATTTCCACTCAGTCACCTATTGGCAAAGGATTGTTGGGCAAGAAAAAAGGGGACAGTGTAAAAATTAAAACCCCTGCTGGCGAGATGGAATTTGAAGTGGTGAGTATTGGCGGGTGAGTTAATAGTTAGTGGGTAACGGTTAATAGTTAATAGTTAAAAGGATGAGAGTCAATCGTTAATCGTGAAAACGGATATCTATTAACGAATACGGATAACCTTTAACTTTACATGGATGAAATCTATTTTTTCAAAAATTATAGACCGCGAGATCCCGGCTCATATTGTTGCAGAGGATGATCATTTCATAGCCTTTCTTGATATTAATCCATTATCAGTAGGTCACACACTAATTGTTCCGAAAAAAGAAGTCGACTATTTCTTTGATGTCGATGATTTTTTAATGGCTGAGATCATGGTCTTTTCAAAAAGCGTAGCAGCAGCTATAAAAAAATCTACGGGTTGCAGAAGGGTAGGAGTGGCAGTGATTGGGTTTGAGGTTCCTCACGCTCATCTCCATCTTGTGCCTATGAATGGAATGAGTGACATTAATTTTGCTAATCCTAAATTGAAATTATCACAGGATGAATTGGCGACGATGGCAAAAAAAATTGCTGGTCAATTTGCGGTATAGAGTCGTATTGGACTAGATAAAATCAATATCCATGTTCAATGGATAACGCATCAAAAATTCAAGTGCTTCTTCAACGGTAAGTCCTTCAAATAAAACTTTGTATAATCTGTCCGTAATCAAAGCTCGCACCTTATAATGGTCCGCACATTTTTTTGCGATTCGTACGGTGTTTATACCTTCAGCTACTTCCTTCATGTCTTCAATAATATCTTTCAATTTTTCGCCTTTGGCCAACCGATAGCCCACAGTAAAGTTTCGGCTCATTGGACTATTACAAGTGGTGACTAAATCACCAATTCCGGCCACTCCCAAAAACGATTTGGTATCTCCTCCTAACGCACGACCCAGGTAGACCATCTCTACCGCTCCACGGCTGATCAGCAAACCTTTGGCATTATCTCCAAAGCCAAGTCCGCTCAGTGCACCTGAGGCAATGGCGATAATATTTTTTAAGACACCTGCGATCTCAACACCCACAATATCGCTGTTCTCGTAAACCTGAAACCGATCTGACTTCAATAATTTCTTTCCGGTTTGAATAACTTCATTAAAATGACTGGCCACCACAGAAGCCGCCGGCTGACGCAGCGCTAGCTCCCTGCTTAAGTTTGGTCCGGCAAGACATCCGATTTTAACTACTACACTTTCTTCGCGAATTACTTCGCTCATTGTTTTTACAACACTCCGATCTAATTGTTTTGCCGTCTCAATCGTTACACCCTTGGGAAGCGTTATGTCAAAACCCTTGGTGCCGTGGATGAGCATGTGATAAGGATGCAGATGAGGTGCAAGTTGCTTCATCATGGAACGAAAATGCTGGGAAGGCACCATAGGAAAAATGACTTCACACTCGGTCGCCAATCGGGCATAGTCATTAATTGACTCCACGTGATTGTGGATTTGATAACCCAGGTGTGTCCTGCGCCCGTTGATTTCATTGACATGATCAGGATTTCGGGCATATAATAGCACTTTGCGATTCAGCGCCAGCATGTTAGAAATGACCGTGCCGAAATTACCGGCACCAATTACTCCAACCGGTTTCTCAGATGAATTGCTCAAGTTCGTAGCCAACGAGGCGGTTGTGGTAGTAATAGAGAAGGGAAAGATCTTTGGTAATGATATTTCCTTTTTTATTCTTTAGCAGAGGTCGGTTCAAATGAAATACGCCAACATTATCTAACCCGCGCATAATTGCTCCGTCCGATTTGCCCTTGAGATGAGAGGCAATATTTATTTTACCCTGCTCTTTCAACAAATAGATTTGCTTGCGAATTTTCTTAAAGACTATTTTAAATTCTTCATAGTCGATCTCCAAATCTTCTTCAGGCAACCGAAGCAGGTTGAACAAATCCAGTTGGTGATATTTTTTCTGCCACATTTCAAAGGCAATAAATGAAACCAGATGGCTGGAAAAAACCCTATTGATTTTGTGGAATTCGGTTACAATGCGTTGACTGAGCATTCGTGTATACTCATCTTCCCGCTGGCGATCTATGGTAAGTTGCCCGCTGCTGATAAAATAGTCTTTCGTATCAATGATCCTTCCATGAGCATCAAGGCTATTTCCTTCTTCATCAACATAGTTGCCCATCACATCCAAGCCTGGGCCAATAGAAACTGAAATGTTAGAGCGGTTGCTAAAAAATTTGATCAAGAACCTGATCAATTGAAAACTTCCATATTTATCGTGTTCGGGGAAGTATCGGTCCTGACCTTTCACATGAAGATAGTCTTCAATCATTTCTGGTGCCTCTAAAACAAAATGATAATTCAAAGCAACCGGGACAACAAATATTTTCCTCGTCTCGCCCTCCGTGTTAAAAAGAGTGCGCTGTGCTTCAATGGCAGTACTTAACAAACCAAGTTTCAATTGTTTTTCAATCATCCCCGAGCGCGAGCGTGTGCCGCCTGGGAAGAACAAGCTGTGTGCACCTTTTTGGATCGCAAGGTTAGAATACATTTTTAGTGTTTCCAGGTAAGGCAAATTCTTTTTCCGCCTGTCGACTTTGTACGCCCCGAGGCTGTTCATGAAATAGGCAATAATCTTGATATTGAAAAGGTTAAGACCGGCTCCATATATAAATGCCGGTAGACCCATTGCATGGATTACCCATCCAATAAGGATTGAGTCCAGATTGCTGAAATGCGTCGGCACCATTACCACGGTTCCTTTTCGTGCGAGCTTTCGAATCATCTTTACTTTGCCAACGATGTGTATTTTGTCACGTAAAGTGTATTGGTTGCGAAAGAATGCTCCGAATTTCTTGACGCGTGCGCCATTTAGCAATCTCGAAAACCAAAACTTGATGGCTTCACGTGCAAAACGATAACTGGTTGGCTTGAAATTCCCTGCAATCTCTGATGCGTAGCGATACACAATCCGCTCGAGGAGTTCATCCAATGTTGGTTTTGCTTCGTCAGGGTCTTGGGCACCTAACTCGGCAAGGTCATTCTTAACTTTTGACCAAAATGAAGAATCATCTTTTGGGTCAACACTCCAACGATTTCTTTTTATCCGATTTTGCTCCCTATAGGCTGTGGCCTGTAAGTCATCAATTAGTTGCTTTTGTGAGGTGCGTAGTTCCTTGATTCTTTCGACGGACTTCCTGGTGACTTCTTCAACGAACTCTTTACGGTTTTTACTTAACTGGTACACGGGCCATTCGGGAATACCATCCAGAATAGGTTTGTATTTTCTGTTCTTATTCTTTTTTTCTTCGAGAATTTCCATCAACAACGTTAGACAGGGATGCCAAAGTTAAACGACTGCGCTACAATCACAAAACCGTGTCTTGGGTTCATCTGGTGTTGAGAGCATTGTGCAGACTTTCCGCCATTTGATTGAAGCGGTCAATGGCGCCCCGAATAAATTCATCCGTGACCAGTTTTTTAACTTCGTCTTCAGAATCTACATCATATTCCTGAATTTTGTAAGTCTGCTCGAAAAGTCCAGCTTCCAATTTGATTAGGTAGCGATTGTTCCAGTGAAAGATGGTGATTTTCAGTTCTGGATGGGCAATTTCGCTGACAACTCTCATGTTGTAAATATAACATAACTATCCCAGTACCGTTAGTGTCTTAACCAGTCAAATGGTCTTGATGATCGCCCAATATCCGTTATCAATTAACGTTTTTATTTTCGTGCAATCTTCGGTTACAAACTCAATGATCTTTTATTAATGTTGTATTTTTGACATCTTGTTTATTTCAGACTCAATGCGTAGGATCGGATTATTTTCTTTATTGATTGTACTGACTTTAGCATCATTCAAAGCAAATGCTACTCACTTAAGAGCGGGTGACATTACACTTACCCGCCTTAGCTGCAGTAGTTATCAATATACAATCACTTTGCACGTTTACACAAAATGGAGCACTCCTGTAAAATTTGGTGGTGGTACTTTAAATTTTGGAGATGGAAGCACGCCACTCATAACGAAATCAGTTCCAAATCCACCCGAAATAGCTCAAACCGATGATGGAGGCATCGGTGAAGTGATTTATCCTGTGAATCACACATTTCCTGGCCCTGGGGTGTACACGATCACATATTATGAACAGAACCGTAACTCGGGGATCCTTAACCTTGATAACTCAGTAGAAACTCCTTTTTTTATTCAGACGCAGATAGTCATTGATCCGCTTCTTGGCTGCGAC
>Ga0207112_1111_pt2 | contig 18830 bp, 20 predicted proteins | sample Alteio_BWMinHeat_72_FD_153549 | JGI IMG/M metagenome (GOLD analysis project Ga0207112, IMG submission 153549) | Enriched cells from forest soil in Barre Woods Harvard Forest LTER site, Petersham, Massachusetts, United States -... | ecosystem: Environmental > Terrestrial > Soil > Temperate forest >...
CAATAAGGGTCTTTCTTTGTGGGGCAGGAATATCACCAGACGCGCGAGGTTCGTCTCGTGCGGATATCCGCCTTTTCATAAGGCAGAAATTGCAGAAAGAGCTGAAAAGCTGTGCCGTCAACCTCGGTGAACATGAGCAATTAATCAGAGCGTACAAAAAGGCCGTGGGAAAAACAGCCAACCTAGCCGCACACGAACTCTCGTTGGCAAAGCAGAAGAAGATGGATCTTGTAATCATCTTTCCCAGTGGGCCGGGCTCGTTTGCAGAACTAGGCATGTTTTGCCTCACTGACTCAATTGCTGCGAAAATGAAGATTTTCATCCCTCCCGCGCACCGAAGGAGCAAAGGATTCTTAATTTCAGGTCCGGTTCAGGCTGCTCTTTCACGGAATGCGGAGGTTTTCTACTTTGACTATTCAAGGCGCCACCAAGTCTGGTTAAAGATAAAGGAAATAGTCCAAGACACTAAGGCAAAAAAGAGGGAGCGACGCCTCCTTTTCCACTGAAATCCGATGTATCAAAGCGACAAATCTCTAGTTTTGCTGCTTTTGGTGAATGTCCTTCAGCCCATTCCCGCCACCCGCCTCAAAAGCGAATTCGATCAGATCTTGCGGCGTCAGTTAGGAAAAACTTCTGAGCAAGAGCCCCATTTCGAGGCCCTAATAAAGCGTCTTGAAAACGCAACGCTCATTATAAAGAAAGGACAAGAATACTCGGTTACACTTGCAGGTCTCCAGAAAATAGGCGCTCTTGGGCTGGAGCGTCTCCGTGATAAGGGACGGCTGTTCTTCTTAAAGAGGCTCATGTAAAATGTTTGCGTGAGTGGCGGCAGAATCGCCGTTTACGAAGGCGTAAGTCTGAAGATCGGTTGGTGTTTCGCCAACCAAAGAGTGCATGGTCGTGCATGTAAGGTCCGCGCAAACTCAAACGTTTTCCGTTTGAGTTTGCGCGTCGCTTGAAGCAGGGATGGTGAGTTCATGCAACCGCCGTCAACTGGTAGATCTCAGATACCGCCACTCATCTCTTTTAGGACGGCCGCGGATCTCAAACAATCCCTTCTCGCAGTTGGGCCGCTATCAAGCTCTGAGGAACATCTCTTTGACAAGCTGGTTCGGGTAGGTCTGCCTCCGCTTCTCTCTCCAACAGTCTTGGGCCAGATTCTGGGGATTAGTCCAAAGCTGATAACAGCGATGGCGCAGTTTCCACGAAAATACTACCGCCGTTACGAAATCCCGAAGAGGTCCGGTGGTAAAAGGTTAATTCTAGCTCCCAGGAGCTACTTAAAGGTTGTACAGAGATACATCTTGAAGAGCATTCTTGAAAAACAGCCTTTACTTGAAAACGTGACCGGCTTTGTGCGGGGTAGGAATATAGTGATGAATGCTTCGAGGCACACTCGGGCTCGCTACCTGCTCAATGTTGACGCTAAAAACTTCTTTGGGTCTGTCCGTAGAGGTCGGGTTGTTGAGTTGTTCGGCCAAATAGGATTTCCCCAAGCGATGTCGCAAGTGCTGGGGGCACTCTGTACCTATGACGGTGTCCTACCGCAAGGTGCGCCGACTAGTCCTTATCTTGCAAACTTGGTATTCCAGGAGGTAGACACCAAGATCTTAACGGTTTGCGGAAATCCACGGATTACATATTCTCGGTACGCGGACGATCTTTCATTCTCTTGCGCTAAACCCATTGGCAGCAACTTCATAACGAAGTTAGGTTCAATGCTCCTACCATTCGGTTTCAAGTTGAATCCAAAGAAAACAAGATATTCACGGCCAGGACAGGCCAAATATGTAACCGGATTGGTCGTCAATGAGAAGGTACATCCAGATCGTCGGACACGAAGGTTACTCAGGGCCATGTTTCATCGCGCCTCTACAGTTCCTCGAAAAATGAAAGGAAAATCGGCTCAATTAGCAGGCTGGGCCAGTTATGTAAACTCCTACAACCCGGTGTTAGGCAGGGACTACCTCAGCGTAGCCCGCAAAGTTGAGAAACTATAGATCACCCTACTCCATTCCGCGCAAGGCCCTGTACTCTGGACCAGGGACAAAATCATTTCCTTTCGGCACGCCTCGGATTTTAACAAATCGCTTTATTATTTTTCGAAGTTTTTCACTGCTCCAAAAGTTGTTTTAGAATTTTATTCTTCCTGCAAAAATGTCCCACAAAAGATAAATAGAAGTTTCTCTGTGAAACGCCGGAATTGAAACTTGCATCATACACTAGCAGATTATTAATGATTCAAAGACCCCGGACAATTAATTATTGTGACGAAACGCGAAGTATTAACAATTTTCGAAAACACAAACTATTTAACACCCGATGGAGTACGGGCGGAGTTGCAATTCCCACCGGATCGCCGGTCATTCTATTCTTACCTTCTCCGGCTGGCCCGGCAAGGACTCCTGGAGCGAAGGTGGACGGTCCGCCCTCGACGGGTCGTGTACCGGCTTACCGATAGGGGCCGGGCTCGGCTGACTTATTTTCGGACGATGGAATAGGCAGGCTGTTGATATGAGCCAAAATCAAGCTGGAGGCTTTTGACACAGTTCTGCTACGTGTAGTTTCGCGTCTTTGAAGTAGGCTTTTCGTTATAGGAGCTGCTTCGTAGGCTCCTCCATACCAGGAACCGCTTTGAATATCTGTTCCAGTTCATTCTGTAGTTTTTGAAGTTCAGCGTCCGACAGGAGAATAACCCGCTTCCCTTCTATCTCCTGATTACGAAGCACTGTTTTGGCCTGTTGCTTAGTGTAACAGGGACCACCAACAGCCCCTGACCTTACAGTATCAATAGCTTTCACATCGATGATGTAGTAAGCAGGTAACCCGTAGAACTTGCGATAATATTCGGAAGTTGCTATCCCGACATGCCGTTGCAGCGGTTGCTTACTGCAACGATCCAAGGAAGTTCGCCAGTCAATTTCTGGTACGCCAGCCATCGCATTCGCGATCTGCCTCGGAGGAAAACGGGATGCGGCTCTCCACGTGGCTTCATCCCCATCATCGCCAATTAATGCTTTCGTAACCGTCTGTTTCGGAGGTATTTTACTAAACCTGTCGCTCCTGACAAACTCTAACAGTGCTTCAGTGTTTTGAAGTAGGCGACTCTCATAGTTCTGCCGAATATCCACCTTATTGGCGAATCGCTCCAAAGCGGCTACCACGTGCTGTTTGTACTCAGCGTTTCGAATATTTTTAGCGCGTAGAAGTTCGGGCACAAGCTCTGGCCAAACCCTTTCGAGCCACAACACTAATTGAAGGCGATAGTGAAAGAGCCCTTCATCTGTGATTTTTGGGTGCGCTCCCGGCTTCTTACTCTTCGGCTCCTCCATATCCGATCGTGCAAATATTGCCGCCCCCACAAGTCGATCTTCAATCAAGTCGAGACGTCCCTCCAGTTCCGCGATGCGCTTCTCCATTGGCGCTTTGGCGTTTTTGGGAAACCTGTCAATAGGTCTGACTTTTTTCTTTGTCGTGAGTTTCTTCGCGTTTTCCTTCGTTATCCGCATATTAAAGTTTCAGTGCTGCGATCTTCCGTGAATTAGTTTTCATAAACTATTCCCATAATCCAACAGTTTGCAAAACCGCGTGAAAATAGGCTTGCCCGATGATTTTCTCTAAATCTATAAAGCCGGAGGCTGATATGCCCAAGAAGAAAGAAGCTCGTGGTTGGCTAGATACTCTTCTCGGACCCGAGCCAAAGGAACCATTAATAAGAGAGGAGCCGGAGCCCACAACACTGCAACCCGCTCTCCGGCAGATTGGAATCATTGATTGCCCCATCTGCGGGCGTGAAGTGGCCGTTTTCCTAACCAAGACCAATCGTCCCTTCGTGAACTGTAGCTATTGTTCCGCCCGCATATTTTACAACGGGCGGGAATCGATGCGGCTGCTCAAAAAGAAGATGACCACCGTTGAAACGGATTGAATCCTCTGCCAACAGAACATTTGCTAGAAGGAAGAAGAAATGAATAGCCAATCGTGCGCGAAATCTGTGGCTGTTTACGCTAGGGTGAGCACTCTCGATCAGAACTGTGAGGTTCAGTTAGATGACCTGCGCCGGTATGTGGGCCAGCGCTTTGGCCGCTCCTATGAATATATCGATGTCGGAGTCAGTGGAGCGCAGCGGCGTCGGCCCCAGTTAGACGCACTAATAAAGGACGCCCACAAGCGACTCTTTGAAGTCGTCCTGGTCTGGAAGTTTGATCGGTTCGCTCGCTCCCTCAAACACTTGATTGACAGCCTGGAAGAGTTTCGAGCACTTGGGATTGACTTCATCAGCTACACCGAGGGAGTCGATACCACTACCCCCAGCGGACAGCTCCTGTTTCACGTTGTCGGGGCTGTCGCGCAATTCGAGCGGGATTTGGTCGCCGAGCGGGTCAGGGCGGGGCTCGCCCATGCTCGCGCTATGGGCAAGCACATTGGCCGCCCTCGCGCTCAAACGGATATAGCGCGAATCCTCACTTTACGAGGACAAAAAGTCTCTCTCCGAAGTATCGCAAAAACACTCGGCATTCCTGTCTCACGTGTCCGCCGAGCCCTCATTCAGGGCCGCAAAATGAGCGATGCCATGCCACAAACAACGCCAGAAACGAGCAACACTTCGATTCAATCGCATTGAACGCAAAGCTCTATGGTTGATATACTCCCAGCCACGGAAAAGCAAGGCGGGCCAGTCCAGTTAGGAGGCTGGCACGACATGGCTCGCCGACGATACCAGAAAGGAACTTTGCGTAAACGTGGCAAGCGCAATCCAGTATGGGAGCTAATTTGGAGGGAAGACTTCATCAAGCCGGACGGGGGCATTGGCCGCCGATTGATTTCGGCAATTCTCGGTCCGGTTGGAGGCATGACTCGCCGACAAGCGATGAAGGCGGCGGAGGACATTCTCCGTCCATTGAATCAGGGAAAAATGCTTCCTCAATCTGCGATCACGTTCGCGGATTTTGTGGATCGCTATTTTGTCCCCCATGGCTTCCCGACACTGAAGCTTTCAACTCAGCGGCGCTATCGCCAAACCCTCAACACTCATCTTTTACCTGCTTTTGGTCATTCGAAGCTATGCGAAATCCGGGCTCTCGATCCGCAGCGGTTCGTGCTACAGAAGATGGAGCAGGGCTTGGGCTGGGAGGCGGCGAATCACTTCCGCAATCTCATGTCCAAGATCTTCGCAACAGCCAAGAAATGGGGCTTCCACTCCGGGGAGAATCCCGCAAGCGGGGTCGAATTGCCGGAGAAAAAGCCCGTTCGAGAAAAGCACATTTTGGAGCCGCCAATCATTCCTCGATTGGTAGCCGCGCTAGAAGAACCTGTCCGAACGATGGTGCTATTGGCGCTGCTGACGGGTCTCCGAGTCGGCGAGATTCTGGCCTTGCGCTGGAAGGACGTGGATTTCACCTCCGGCGTGATCCGGGTCGAGCAGTCCTACTATCGAGGGATCACCGGTTCCCCAAAAACCAAAGGCAGCCGCAGGACCCTTCCACTATGCACTGCGCTTCGGGATGCGCTGTTGGCGTTCCGAGGGCTGTCAGTGCCTATGGGAGAGGCTCTTGCCTTTCAAACAGCCAAAGGAACCCCTTACAGCGATACCAACCTTCTACACCGGTTTCTAAAACCCGCCGGGCGGAGGCTGGGCATTCCGTGGCTCAACTGGCACACGATGCGGCGAACGCACGCGACACTGTTCCAAGTGGCGGGCGGTTCGTTGCGGGATGCTCAAGCGCAGTTAGGACACTCCAAGGCTTCTACCACGCTCGAAATCTATACTCTTCCCATCCCTACCCACCAGCGGGAGGCGGTCGAAAAACTCTCCGAATTGTTGACGAATGTTGGCGAGTTGGCCTCGCCGATGGAGAGCTTGACGCTACCGACCCAGCGTATTCAATAAGTTGGATGGTAGGCGCGTGGGGACTCGAACCCCAGACCTCTACCGTGTCAAGGTAGCGCTCTAACCAACTGAGCTACGCGCCTATAGAGAAGAATCAATCAATTAGGGACGTTAGATTTTAGCATACCTGCCATTTGGTTACCAATTTGGTGCACACTCGGAGAAATTTCGGCTGTAGCGATGCCGTCTAAGGCAGCCTTTTGGACAGCCGGGCGGATGTGGCCGTACCGCTTTGCCATGCAGACGGCTATGGAAGCCGACCAACCCAAGATTTGTGCTACCACTGCGAGGGGCACGCCGTTTTCCAGCAGTTTGGTTGCCGCCGAATGTCGAAGGCTGTGGAACCCGACGCCGATCAACTTCGCATTCTTGCAGGTAGCCTATGACATCATAAGCTGATGCGTTTATATCCAGCTTGGAAATTGTATTGGAAGATTGTATGAAGTCGAAAGTGGCTATTTAGTTGTCAAGCAGCGGGTTCCGAGGCGCACGCGTGCAGCGCCTCCTTGGTGTGAAGTGTTTCCGCCAAAGACCGTGCCTTGCCTGCCAAAGGAACAAATTCTGAGATCTCTCCGAGCGTCGCCTTTGCGCGCCTCACGAGCATCAGTCCGCAAAACAATATCATGTAATCGATCTTTTCATTTCTGCTCATATTACCCTTTCCTGTTAAATCCATTCCGCAAAATTGATTTCATTGCTACATAGAGCAAGTTCAATACCAACTAAGATGGCTACCTGTTAACATAAAAGACGTTATATGCAACATACAGAAAATAAATAAGTTGTAATATATATCACTTGGAATCTATGGACTGCACTGTGCCAGAAAAGCTCTCTCCAGAATATAGGGGCTATCGCATTCAGTTACAGATATAGATCAATGTGTATACATTTTAATAGATCTAAAACTTGTTCCTATTCTGCCAAAATTGCAAAATTCTTGGCAATTGCATAATTGTATTTATTTGTTAACATTAGAATAATTTTAGACAAGCGATTGATTTAAAAATTCAGAGGAAACGACAAATTTTGATACTAAGACACATTCTTTCTTAGGAATAGAGGTCCGCGCTATGGACTGGGAGCGAATCACCTGTTATATGCTGATGCTTAAGGTCGCGACAATGTGGGCGAAAGGTCAAGACGTTTCACGACGCCAGACTTGAGTCTAAGAAATCCACAATTTAGCCTTACCCCGTTCTCCCTGCTGTCTTGGTTATAAGATCTAGTACTACCGGCCCATATAAAATCGCTACCATCGCTCCATTGCCCGAAATCCTCTCTGGCTCTAACTTCAATGTTGATATTGATGAAAGAGGAGAACAGCTTTAAATGCTAGAGGAGAGGATACTTAGTATGAAACGTCTTATGACTGTGGTTGTATTCATGATCGTCTGTGCCGCGGCGCTGAAGGCTAACAGTTTCACCTGGACCGATACGGGCACAGGCTTCTTTGCCAGCGGAACGCTTAACGCAACCAATATTGGAGGCGGCGTTTACGTCGCTAACTCTGGTACCGGTACTGCCACAGGTAGCATCTTTAATGGCGATTCCCTCACATTGTGGGCTGGCGCTAACAATGGCTCCACTCAATACAGTCCATCGGGATTATTTTATTTCGACAATCTACTCTTCCCGAATTCATACCCTGTGCTAGACTCCGGCGGGTTGCTTTTTATCGGCACTACTTCCGGCGGCGACTTGAATATTTGGGGCAATGGGCCTGACAGCCCTTATTCAACTTGGACGGAGGTAGGTGGCAGCTACATTCTTACAGACAACAACTCGACGTTTACCCTTGCACCGGTACTCGAAACCGGCTCCTTCGGAACAGGTTCGGGACCAGGCTCCGCCGCACAAGCTCCCGAACCAAGCGCCTTAGTGCTGCTCGGCTCAGGCCTCATTGCGCTGGCCCGAAAGATGAAGCGCAAGATCGCATCCTAAAGGTATCTCTGCGACGTGTGCGAGAGCCGCTCTTCGGGGCGGCTTTTTTATTGCCCATACTCACATACCGCACCCGCCGCTGCTATTGCATTCTGGTTGCGGTTAAGCTTGGTTTTGGCTCTCCTTAACCCTTCATTGCGGCCCCTCCAACGAAAGCCGACAAGTTGCGCGAGAGTCTTCCAATGCCGTGGATGCGGCAAGCGGCGGCCCGCCCGGATATCAGTGGAATAGAGCAGCCTGGCAACCGAGAATGAATCACTGTTATGCCCCCCGCAATTTCCTAAATTTTGTTTTTTAAAATTTCACACGACTTAGTGCCGCAGGCTGCCCTACCCTTCGCGGCAGCACCCCGCCACACCCCCGGAAAATGATCGAGACACTCCGTACATCAGCTTCGGGATTGGGTTCTACGGGTGAGCGAGATAAGTGCCGGGGGCCCCTTCCCTCATCCCTCTCCACTCAGACTTGAGAGTTACGCGGGCCTTACAGGGCAATTCTGCGCGATTACGGAGCATTCCTGGCAATCGTCTAATAGCGAAAAGTGCTTACGCCGGCCCCCCTGGGGGGACCCCATATAGCCTTGCTTTGCGTCTCTGTGGAGCTACGGGGCGCGGCTCGGTCGTGCAACAGGACCGTGTGACCCAAAGCACGCCCTTCGCCGCTAAACTTCCGTCCTTTCGTCTTGCTCCTATGGAAAAGGCAGACGCAGTGTGGCTTATCGCTTGTGGACCGTCCCCCATCACCAATTCTGGGCGATTACGGCCTAGTTCTGAGGCCACCCTGAGAAGCGCAAATCAGGCGAAGAAATTTGGTGCACACCAACTTCAAAACTGGTCTCTATTCGTAGCAATTGGCAGGGGCGCTGAGAACGTGCCAAACCCTTGCAAATAGTAGTTCGTAGCACGTTCCCACTATTCCTCATATATGTTCCTGTGGGAAGTGTCAAGGTAGCGCTCTAACCAACTGAGCTACGCGTCTATGAGAGAGGAAAATCCACCAAGCACGGACGATTTTGACACACCGCCTGATGGGTTACCAATTTGGCGCTTGACGCCGGTTGCAGGCCCGCTTTATCCTCAAGCGCTTGCCGCGATACGGCTGTCAGCAGAGGCGAGAAGTGCCTGAACGATCAGGCGACTCCTGGCCTTGGATGATCGCCGTACACTGAGCCGACACGCGCGATTCCGTTTTCCGCCGCTGGATACGGCTGTCCGAGACTCTCCATGTTCGAATCCGCTGAACTCGGCCACAGCATCTCCGACCGCGAGTATGACCGCGAGGTGCCAAAGCTGCGCGAAGCTCTGCTGAAAGCACAGTACGATCTGCTCGCCGACAAGAGCTTCCCGGTAATCATCATCATTGGCGGCGTGGATGGCGCGGGCAAGAGCGAAACGGTGAACATCCTGAACGAATGGATGGACCCGCGCCACATCGTCACCCGCGCCTTCGGCAAGATGTCGGACGAGGAGCGCGAGCGCCCGCGCATGTGGCGCTATTGGCGCGCGCTACCTCCCAAGGGTCGCATCGGCATTTTGTTCGGGGCCTGGCATGCCGACCCCATTGTCAAACTTGTCATGGGCAAGCTCAACGAAGCTCAAATGGAGCTTGCCATGGACCAGATCGTGACCTTCGAGCGCATGCTGGTGGACGAAGGCGCATTGATCCTCAAGTTCTGGTTCCACCTGCCCAAGAAGGTCCAGAAAAAACGGCTCAAGGCGCTCGAGGCCGACCCCAAGACCCGCTGGCGGGTTACCGATACGGACTGGGAGCAGTACAAACTCTACGACACGTTTCGGAACGTCTCGGAAACCGCGCTGCGGCAGACCAGCACAGACTACGCGCCCTGGACCATCGTCGAAGGAACCGATCCCAACTACCGATATCTGACGGCCGGGCGCACCCTGCTGGACGCACTACGTAAACGGCTTGGCGGCAGCAAGCCTCCAGTCAGCCGGCACGCAGCGTTGCCGGAGCCCGCGCTCGACGGACGGTCGGTTCTTTCCCGCATTGACTATGGTCAGAGGCTTGCGCACAAGGACTATACCCGCAAGCTCGAAAAATATCAGGGGGAGCTCAATCTTCTCACGCGTCACAAAAAAATTCGCGGCAAATCGCTGATCGTTGTGTTTGAAGGGCTAGACGCCGCAGGCAAGGGGGGCACCATACGGCGCGTCACCGGAGCGCTCGACGCGCGGCAATATCAGGTGATCCCGATTGCCGCGCCGACCGAGGAAGAGCGCGCTCAGCCCTATCTTTGGCGCTTCTGGAGACATCTTCCACGCACGGGCCGTGTGACGATCTTCGACCGTTCCTGGTATGGCCGCGTCCTCGTCGAGCGCGTCGAGAAATTTTGTTCGGAACAGGACTGGATGAGGGCGTATCACGAGATCAACGATTTTGAAGAGGAACTCATCGAGGCGGGAGGAATCGTGGCGAAATTCTGGCTCACGATCACCAAGCAGGAACAGCTCCAGCGCTTCCGCGAGCGGGAAAAGACGCCGTTCAAGCATTTCAAGATCACCCCCGAAGACTGGCGCAATCGAAAGAAATGGAAAGAATACGAGCAGGCGGTGTGTGACATGATTGAGCGCACCAGCACTGAGGCCGCGCCGTGGTGCCTGATTCCCTCCAACGACAAATATTTCGCCAGGATAGAGGTCTTGAAGATATTGTGCCGGCGAGTCGCAGAGTCGCTCTAAACGTGCTGTTCACTGGAGCGACTGCAAATAGCGGATAGCAGCGGCAGCAGTGAGCGAGGCCGACTCCACACAGTCCGGAATTCCAATTCCCCGATACGCGTTGCCGGTCAAAAACAATCCCGGCTTTGAGGCCAACAGCCGGCCGATCTCCTGGATGCGGCCGGGGTGCCCGACACTGTACTGCGGCATGGCGCCTTCCCAGCGGTGAATCCTCGAGAACGTCGGCTCCGCGCGCACACCCATGATTTCCTGAAGTTCTCGAAGGACCGTCTTCAGAATCCAGTTGTCGCTCTCTTGCGTGATGGAGGGGTCCCTGGCGCCCCCCAGAAAGCAGCGCAGCAACAGGTAGCCCGGGGGACACCGAAACGGAAACTTCGTCGATACCCAGGTACAGGCCACCAGCCGTCTTCCCTCACTCCGCGCGACCACGAAGCCGAAACCATCTAGCTTCCGCCCGAAGCTGGCCTCTTCAAATCCGAGCGAAACAGTCATCGTGGAATGATACGGAATCTCGCCCAGCTTCTTCTCCAATTCTGGATCCATTGCCGCGAGCAGCCTCCCCGAGGTGTGAGCGGGAGTTGCCAGAATCAGTGCGGAGGCGTTTGCCTCTCCACCGCGCCACTGAACACGGTAGCCCTTGCCATCGCTCGTGGGGCAAATGGCTTGGATCGCCCGCGAAGTCGCCACCTGGGTGCGGACTAGCCTCTTTTCCAGCGTGCTGGTCAGCTGGCCCACTCCTTCGCGCAGGCTGACGAACAGGCCGCCGCCCTGCTTCCGCTGCCCCTGCGCGGCATTCCCAGACTGCGCTGGGGAACGCTGCGCCTGGCGAACACCCTTCCAGAGACTCCCGTATTTCTCCTCCATCTCTACGAAGCGTTGCAGGATTGCATGCGCACTGAGGGAATTTACGTCCGATCCATAGACAGCGGAGAGCAGCGGCTCAGCCAGCCGCTCGAGCGTCTGCCGTCCCAACCGCTGCGAGATGTAATCCGCTACCGAGACATCTTCCTCCCCGCGCGGCGGATGGAAGAACGGCGTTGCGGCCAACCGCATCTTGCCCGACAGAGAAAAAAGATTGCTGCGGAAGACTGGCCAGACTTTCGTCGGCACCATCAGCATCAATCCGTCGGGAATCTCTTTCAACTGCCCGGCCTGAAGGATGTAAGTTTTTCTTCTGTCGTCGTTGCTGGGAATCAACTGGTCTTCGAGACCCAGTTCGCGGCACAGTTCGATCGCTGCCTTCTTCTGCGTGAGGAAGGAATCGGGGCCACCTTCCAGAAGGAACCCATCCAGGCGCTCGCTGACGATCACGCCCCCCAGCCGGGCGCGGCTCTCCATCAAATGGATGGAAATATCCAGTCCCGCTTCCACGGCATACTTCTCGAGAAAGTAGGCCGCCGAGAGTCCGGAAATTCCTCCGCCGACGATGATTGCTTGCTGCAACGAGTGATTTCTCTCTCCGGCCTTCCGCGAGCGGCTGTTAAGCGCTTACGGAAGTTTCGATCGCCGCAACATGGCGGCCGATGACTGCGGCCAGCGCCTGGATCAGTTTGGGGCTGTCATTCAGCGATTCCGTGCGGCGCAACTCGATTCCCCGCGCCCTGGCAAGGTCCCGGAAATAAATGTCAATGTCGTAGAGAATCTCCAGATGATCCGCGAGAAATCCGATGGGAGCCACAACCACCTGCCGGCAGCCAGCGGCGGCAAGTTCCTCAATGGTTGATTCCACCGTCGGGCCCAGCCACGCCTCCGCCGTTGCTCCCTGGCTCTGATAGGCGAAGCGCCAATTCACAAGGCCAGATCGCTCGGCGACGACGGCGGCGGTCTCTCGTGTTTCCCGGTCGTACGGATCGCCCTCCGCGAGAATCCGCTGGGGCAGGCTATGGGCCGTAAAGACCACGGGCAACGGCCCGTCCCGGATCGGAGGAAAAGCCTCCATCGCAGTCCGCAGCTTCTCCGCGAAGGCTTCGATCAACAAGGGCTCGCGGTGCCAGCTTTCCACGAATGAAACCGGGGTTTTGACACCCTCTTCCTTCTCGGCCTCTTGCACCTTTTGGAAATAGAGGCCTACGCTCATGCGGGAGTTCTGCGGAGCCAGGCACACGGCCAGCAGGCGGCTCACCTGGTCCCGTTTGATCTCTCCCATCGCTTCGCTGATAAACGGGTGCCAGTTTCTCATTCCGAGGTAAACGCGAATGCGCTTTCCCGCCGTATCCAATTCTTTTTGGAGCGCCCCGGCCTGCCGCCGCGAAATCTCAAGAAGCGGCGAGCGGCCTCCGATCTGGCGATAGCGGTCCGTAATCTCTTCGAGCAGCTTGGGAGAAAAGCCCTTGCCGCCGCGAATGTTATTAAGAATCGGCTCGATATCGGCCAGAGTATCCGGGCCGCCGTGAGCGAGCAGGAGCACACCGAAAAGTGATTCAGAAGGATTCTGGGACATTTTGGTATTGGCATGACTTCGCTGTTTTCGTGTGCAGGCGTCAACACACAAAGTACAGGGTTATCCAAATCGAAAGTTGTGCACCATCTCGGCGGCCGCCTGGACGGTTTCCACAGGGGTCGTTGGCAATACGCCGTGGCCGAGATTGAAAATATGTCCGGGGCGGCCTTGAGCCGACTGCAAAATGCGCTCCACCTCCTGCCGGATGTTCTCCATAGGGCCGAGCAAGACCACCGGGTCCAGGTTCCCCTGGACGGCCCTATCGTACCCTACCCGCCGCCATGCATCACCCAAATCAACGCGCCAATCCAGCCCGATGACGTCGCCGCCCGCCTGCCGCATCAACTCCAAAAGCGACGCGGTACCGGTGCCAAAGTGAATCACCGGAACTCCGGGATGCTTCAGGTTCCCGATCAGCCGCTGCGAATAGGGCAGGACGTAGCGGCGGTAATCGCCCGGACTCAGACAGCCCACCCAACTGTCGAAAATCTGCAATGCTTCTGCGCCCGCGGCCACCTGGGTCTCCAGGTAATGGCTGAGGACCTTCACCAGCTTCTCCATCAGCTCCTGCCAAACCTGCGGCTGGCGGTAGATCAGCCCTTTCGTCTCCGCAAAGTCGCGGCTCGCACCGCCTTCAATCATGTAGCTGGCAAGCGTAAAGGGCGCTCCGGAGAATCCGATGACGGGCAGCTTTCCGGCGAGCTCGCGGCGCGTGATTCGGATACTCTCGGCAACGTAGGATAACTCTCCATCGCCGACTTCTCTTAGCTTTCGCACCGCGTCCGCAGTCCGCAGCGGGGCCGCGATCACCGGCCCCTCTTTTTCGACGAACTCCAACTTCATGCCCATGGCCTGCGCGGGCAGCAGCAGGTCGGCAAAGATGATCGCCGCATCCACGCCGAGTTTCTGAGCGGCCTCGACGGTGATCCTGGCGGCGAGCTCCGGCGTCTGGCACAGTTCCAGCAGGGAATGCCGTTCGCGCAGGTCTCGATACTCCCGCATGTACCGCCCCGCCTGGCGCATGAACCACACCGGCGTGCGGGGCACCGGCTCTCGGCGGCACGCTTTCAGAAACAGGCCTGCGGTATTTTCAGCACTCATCGAGGCAATTCCAGGTCTCCCGTAATCATCTAGCCCTAATAATCTAGCATGATGTCCCCATTCTTGGCGTTTCTCGTGCGGCAGAAACTCTCTCGCGCCTCGGTAGTGGTGCTTTAGTGTCGCGATGGGCTGTAGAATGAAAATGGAAAAAGCTCGTTCGAGCGGCGATCCGGGTTTGCCACACCGGCGAGAAAGGATAGTCATGGCCGATTTGGAAAGCGGAAACCGGGGACTGGATGGGCTGCGCGTGCTCTCGCTTGAAAGCCGTCAAGCCAGCCAGATGGCCAAACTGATCGAGAACCACGGCGGTATAGCGGTCAGCGCTTCCTCCATGCGCGAGGTTCCGCTGAAGGAGAACATCGAGGCCTTGCAGTTCGCCGAAGCTCTCTTCAGCGGCAAGTTTGATCTTGTGATTTTCATGACCGGCGTCGGGACGCGCATCCTGTTCGGAGCCGTGGAGACGCAATATCCCCGGCAGAAACTCGTGGAAGCCCTTTCCCGGGTGCCGGTCATCGTGCGCGGGCCGAAGCCGGCGGCGGTCATGCGGGAGTTCGCCGTGCCTGTCGCCATAACCGTACCGGAACCAAACACCTGGCGGGATATTCTCCAATCACTCGACCAGCAGGCGGACCGGTTTCCGCTGCAAGGGAAACGGGTGGCGATTCAGGAATATGGCATCCCCAATCGAGAACTTACGCGGGAGATGGAAGCGCGCGGAGCCGCCGTTACGCCCGTGGCCGTCTACCAATGGGCCTTGCCGGAAGATACGACGCCTTTGCGGAAAGCGGTCGGGGAGATCGTGGAAAGAAAGATTGACGTAATTCTGGTCACCAGCGCCACGCAGATTCACCATCTGATGCAGATCGCTTCGCAGGATGGGCTTGCCGACGCTATACGTCGTGGGCTGGAAGGAGCGGTGGTCGCCTCGATCGGGCCGGTTACTAGCGAGGCGCTGCGGGAGTTTGGAATCGCGCCCAATCTTGAGCCTGCTCATCCCAAGATGGGCCAATTAGTCCACGAGACCGCCGAAAAGGCCAAGGGCATACTCCGCCAGAAGCGCGGGCAATGCTAGAAGATAAGTTGCGGTTTATCGAGGCTTTCTACAACACGGCGGCTAAGCCGTTCGAAAAAGTAATTCAGCAGATTGAAAACCGAACAGGCCGCTATCGCAATGATCCTCCTAATTTCGACCCCGAATGGGGGGAACCAGCATATCTCGAAGAATTGATGGACGCCCATACCAGCTTGAACCTTCTTGGTCAGAGCTGCCTCTGCATACTCCAAAATGCTTTCAGAGATTTCCTTGATGGATGTGTAGTTCATACCAGAGTCCAGAAACCAAATCTGAAAGGCAATTGGTTCAAGAAATACAAAGTTTTTTTCAAGCAGCGATACAAAATCGACTGGGATGAAGCCCCGGTAAACCATGAGTTGCTGGAAGATGTGTCCTTGACCAGAAACAGCATTCAGCATACTGATGGCCACGTGTCTTGGACCCTGAACAGAAAGCAAACGAAGGATCACTTTAGTCGATTCCCGAATTCAAAATTCGTAAGTAAGATGGATAAGCATTTGACGCCTTCATTGCCAGGCAACGTCACCGTCAAGAAAGAAGTGTTTTTTGAGGCGCTAAAAACGGTTAGGGAATTCTGCTCGTATCTGTGGAATCATGAGGCTGCAAATTAGCGCTTCGGGAAACCGGGGAGATTGAAATGGTAGAATCGGGCAACCTGCCTTCATACGATAGATGAAAGGGGATTTCGCGATGGCTAAAACAATAAGGATACAAATTACATATTTAGTCCTAACCCTTTTGGTAATACTCGGATCAGCGAAATCGGGTCCCGCTCAGAAGAAGACACCGTGCCTTTCTGTGGAAGAGTGCGAGAAAATGCAGGCCTATGGATTAGAAGCTACAAAATACAATTCATATTCCAACGGTTATGACGCGGCTCGAATTGAAGCGAGTACCGACCTGTCAAAAAATGCCAAACGGTATCCCCTTCAGATTCTTGTAGAGGACGTTCGAGAAGAAACATCTTATCGCTTCGCAGCGGCTGAGGTGTTACGCACACAATTTCCGTCACAATTTGATATCGTTCCATCAGCAACGCTGGTGCTCCACATAAGTGGAGCCAGCAGCGCCGATCAAACACTCAGCGCAATGTCAGTTCGCGTTGAGGCATTTGTGCAACATTCTTTTATGGTCGCCAACCAAAGAAAAACTCTTGGTGGTACTTTCGTTATTAGTCATAGGGAGACAGCTTTGCTCAGATATTCTGATCAGGAAAAAACACACAAAGTCCGCGAATTTGCTTACACGGCCCTCTCAGAGTTCCTCGAAACAATCACGAAATCAACTCCATGAAAAAACGGCGGAGCAGCATGTCTAGGCCTGGAAGGAATTGAGGAAGCGAAAAAGGGACGTAGCGTAATCAAGCGCCCGAGACGTAAAAATGGGAATCATTGAAAACGCAAAAGAACTAGCGGACCTGATAAAAAAGGGACTTATACGCTTAACTACCTGGCTCTTCCCCCACCATCGGAACCTCAATAAGTGGAGCAAGATGCCCCTCATAGAGCACAAGGAACACGGGACAGTATCAATATCTGCCGCGATTTCCCCTTCCCTCCACATAAAAGGTATTCGTGGTTCTTAATCCGATCTTTCCAGAGATTATTTACCCGATTCATGCAGCGAACTTTCATCTTTTTCTCCTCGGGGAGTTAAACGTATAATTCCCATAAAAAAGGCAGGGGACATAGAGCTTTATCGAAAGATCGTTGAGCTTGAAAGCGAAGTAATCGAGTTAACGCGGGAGAAGCGTCAACTAGAAGATAGGGTAGAGGCATTGAGTAAAACCCTGGCGATAGAAAAACAGATGATCTTTGATGAACCATTTTATCGTCAAGAAGGAGATAACACGCCATTTTGTCCTAGTTGCTGGGAAACTCATAAACGCGCCGCCCACGTCGTCTTCGATTTTTTTAGCAATCAGCTTGGAACTCGATGGGATTGTCCTGTGTGTAAGAACATGTATATGGTCAAAAAGGGCACATGGCGACATCATTCGTGAGACCTGCCATCAATCGCGCTCGGCTAACCGGAGACAGATGGGAAAACCGGGGACGGACGGGACGTTTTCCTCATTGGAGACCTGGCTTCTTTCTGGTACGCTGTGACCCAGGTTACCCGTCCGTGACGGCAACCGCTCCCTTTCGCCACTCCCAGCTTCGGTCCACTGCACGCCGGGATGTTTCATCGCGGGTCGGATTACTTCTTCACACCTGCCAGCCAGTCAGGGCGCACCGTCACAAGAAATCAAAATTTTCAGGCCGAAGCTTCTTTGAAGGCGCGCAGGACCGCATTCATCCGCGTCTGGTATCGGGGCCCCTGGCGCTTAAACCAGTCCAAAACGTCCGCATCCACGCGCAGAGAAATGGACGCCTTCGACGGCACCGGTTTCAGCCCCAGCCGCACGATGCCTCGAACGATATGCCGGACATCCGCATCCGGATGCTCCGGTGTCCGCCGGATGGCGGTGTCCTTCATAGCCCTGACACGAGCCCAATCGGTCTTAGATATTTTTGAAGAGGATTGTTTCTTCATGTTTCGTCGCCTTGCGAAAAGAGATGATGTGGATGCTCTCAGTCGTCTCCTTATGGACAATCGAAACGGCAATGCCGTTCAGCAGTCCCAGGGTGACGTAGCGCTGCTCACCGTAGTCGAAACGGTCGTCCTCAAAAGTGAAAGTCAGCCCCCGGAAGACAGCCGGCGCATCAGCAAAATCCAGAGCGTGAGTTTTCAGATTCGCATTCCGCTTCGCCTCGCTCCAGGTGAACTGCACGGATTAGTGTATATGCATTTGGTATATTCGTCAAGGCTGGGATTGCTTCTTTACACCCGCCAGCCAGTCAGAGTCCACCGTCACAAGAAACCTAAATCTTCAGGCCGAAGCTTCTTTGAAGGCGCGCAGGATTGCATTCATTCGCCTCTGGTATCGGGGCCCCTGGCGCTTGAACCAGTCCAAAACGTCTGCATCCACTAGCCGGGCCGGTTGCCTCTTGCCCGCTCAACCGCTCGCCATGTTACATCGAGTTTAAGGGTGAGGCCCGCCATCAGGCGTTCTTTCTGTTTTAATCCGGATCTCTTATGTATCTTTCGTTCGCGTCCGTGTGACGCCGCTGACAATCCCCAGGCCCACAAGCACAAGGGCGGTCACGCCGATCCACTTCGAAGGCACGTGTAAATAGTGTTCACCGAGCAGCACGCCGACAGAAAAAATCAGGTAGCCAACAAGGTATATGCCAAAAGTCATTGGAGTTCTCCTAAATAACAGGCATCACACTAATCTACCGATTCACATGCAATCCGTTAGCCATCTCCAGACGCCTGCCTAATCTTATTAACCGGAATTTCCTTTTTGAACTCCCGGTCGCGGCTCGGATTCATTCGCCCGCGAAGCACACTTCACCAACTCTGAAACCGCACCAGGGCCGGGCCGTTACAAATGCAAGCTATCAGACTTCGATGGTTCTTGGCCCTTATCGTCCGGCGATTCACTTTTTCTGTGCTGTTCTAACACCTGCTGATTGACGTAGATCTTGGCCCCGAAGCGGATCGCGATGGCCAGGGCGTCGCTGGGCCGGGCGTCAAAGACCTGAGTTTCATCATCTTTCTGCAAGGTGAGGTCGGCCAGGAACGTGCCCTCGCGCTCGTCCCGGATCAGCACCTTTTGGGCCCGCCATCCGTTGC
>Ga0207112_1101_pt1 | contig 18798 bp, 21 predicted proteins | sample Alteio_BWMinHeat_72_FD_153549 | JGI IMG/M metagenome (GOLD analysis project Ga0207112, IMG submission 153549) | Enriched cells from forest soil in Barre Woods Harvard Forest LTER site, Petersham, Massachusetts, United States -... | ecosystem: Environmental > Terrestrial > Soil > Temperate forest >...
TCTCGCCGGTGATCGCGCTCTCTTTTCGCAGCGGCAGTTGCGCCGCGCCCTGCTCATCAACCAGATGCACCCGCATGGGGCGGTCCGCGAAAACGATGTCATTAGCCAGACCCTCGGCGGCGCGCATATGTTCATCGGTCGGGGAGTCCAGCTCGATATCGATGCTTGAACTCTCCACGCCGAGATGGAAGGAACGCGTTTCGGCGCCGCAGCTCTGAATGAACGCTTGAGACAGAATATGCTGGCCGCTGTGTTGCTGCATGTGATCGAGCCGCCGCGCCGGATCTATGCGTCCGACGACCTCCTGACCCGGTTGGAGCAGCCCGTGTTGGTTCACGGTGTGAACGATTGCCCCGCTCTCGCTTTCAAATACATCCAAGACTTCGCCATCGCCAAGCCTCCCGGTGTCGTGCGGCTGTCCGCCGCCGGTCGGATAGAACGCCGTGCGGTCGAGAATAATGTGATCGCCGGCGTCAGCCGATTCCACGGCGATCACCGTGGCGGAAAAATCAAGGAGACCGGAATCAGTGAAGTACAGCCGCTGGGTGGTTGACATGCGTGTAATGTTGATACGGGGGTTTGCCAAAGTCAAACGACGTTCGATTAGGCGCTGTTTTAGAAGCTTGCGCGGTCGCGGCCGCCCATATAGCCTTGAGTTATGCGAAAGCAGTTCAATCTCTCGTTGCCGGGCGGCAAGCTGCTCGAACTCGGCCGCCGCACGGCGGTTGTTGGAGTCTTGAATGTCACTCCAGACTCGTTCTCGGATGGAGGGCGCAGCCTCGATCCGGCGCGAGCGATTGACCGCGCGATCGAGATGGAAGCCGAAGGCGCTGACGTCATAGAGATTGGCGGCGAATCCACTCGGCCAGGCTCGGAGTCCGTTTCTGTTGAGGCTGAATTGACGCGGCTGATGCCAGTGCTTCAAGGTCTGTTTGGCCGGCTGCGCGTCCCCATTTCGATTGACACCTGCAAGAGCGAGGTCGCGCGAGCTGCCCTGGACTCGGGCGCGGCCCTCATCAATGATGTCAGCGCCCTCCGCTTTGATCCTGATCTTGCCGGAGTTGTCAGCGGCGCCGGCGCGGGGTTGGTCTTAATGCACATGCGCGGAGCGCCCGCAACGATGCAGCGGACGCCGCCGAGCGAGGACGTCTTTCCCGAGATTATTTCCGACCTGAGAACTGCCATCGCGGCGGCGGCAACAGGAGGAATACCGAGTGAATCCTTGATCGTCGATCCGGGACTTGGGTTCGGCAAGAGCCTCGAACAAAACCTTGAAATCTTGAACCATCTGAACAGGCTCGAATCCCTGGGCTTGCCAATAATGGCAGGGCCGTCCAGGAAGGGCTTCATCGGCAAGCTGACAGGCCGTGGGATTACCGAGCGGGTCTTTGGCACCGCGGCTTCAGTCGCCGCTGCGATCATTCGTGGTGCTCACCTCGTCCGCGTGCATGACGTGAAGGAGATGGTCGATGTCGCTCGCGTGACCGACGCCGTGGCCGATGCGGCTACACAAAACACGACTTAACCCAGGTGAGCTCTTTAATCAGCCAGCCGCTGCCGCCGCAAACCGGGCAGCGCTCGTCCGCGGCTTTTGTCCCGACGAGCCAGAGTGACCGCCCGGTTCCCGTGCAGGCCGCACAGGTTATCGCGGGCTGAAGCGCCAGCACGTAGCCCTTTCCGTTGCACGCCGGGCATGGGGCATCGCCGAATTCTCCGGTTGATTTGCACCAGGCGCAATCCTCTGGGGCATAATAGGACATTGAATCTCGTGCTGCTACCGTGTTAGCCATGTCCATCACCTCCATACCTTGCCTCGCAGATACCATACGCAAAACTCGAGCCGCTTTCGGTTGAGCGGCAAGTCCCGACCAGATCTTCGCGTCTCTACAGGCGGCGGACGCGGCGGGGCGGAGAGGCGCGGCCGCAAGGATGCGGATCCAGAGGCCCCTCGGACGGTTTTATTCTTGAAGCTGTGCATTCTCACGCACCCGTTTGGGGAATCGCACTCAACCCGAGCTTCGTTCCGATCCGGCCAGACGGGTGTTCTCGCCTTAGGGCGCAAACGCCAAAGCGGCGTCCCCTTTTCGCGGCTGGCTTATATGACTATAATCCCGCAAGGAGAACCCGACTTGGACAACAACGTGCTTCCGCGCGAGATGTTCGAGCACTATGGCCAGACCGAAGAGGCCACACGTTTGCTCGATGGTTCGGGCGAACTCGAAAAAGTAAGGACGTGGGACATCCTCAACCGGCATCTCCCGCGGCCTCCGGCGGTCGTACTCGACATCGGGGGCGCCGCGGGCGTGCATGCTCTATGGCTCGCGCGCAAGGGATACGAAGTGCATCTCGTCGATCCCGTTCCTCATCATGTGGAACAGGCTCTCGCGGCCTCGAACGCACAGCCGGACCATCAGCTTGCGAGTTGTGAAATCGGCGATGGCAGGCGCGTTGAGAAGGCCGATGGCTGCGCCGACGCGGTATTGCTCCTCGGCCCCATGTATCACCTTACCAATCGGGCCGATCGCCTTCAGGCATTGCGCGAGGTTTATCGGGTGCTCCGTCCGGGCGGGGTGCTCTTTTGCGCGGCTATCTCACGATTTGCCTCGCTTTTGGACGGACTGTCGCGCGACCGGGTCAGCGACCCCGACTTCGTCGAGATCTTAAGGCGGGATTTGCAAGATGGCCAGCATCGGAACCCAACCGGCAATCGGGAGTACTTCACGACGACGTTCTTTCATCACCCGCGAGAGTTGCACCGCGAGATTGAAGACGCGGGCCTTCGGTTCGACAAAACAATCGGCATCGAGGGTCCGGTTTGGTGGATGGCTAATTTCTCCCATCATTGGGGCGATCCGGCAAAGCGCGAATTGCTGCTCGGGTTGCTCGAGATGGTTGAGGAAGATCCATCCCTTATAGGCGCCAGCGCCCACCTGATGGGCATCGCCCGCAAGCCTCAGTAGGCCCTGAGGCGCCAACGCTTTATGTTAGACTGCGTGTGATGAGCAAGAACGGAAAGTTCGATCCGGAACGATTCTTTCGCGCGCTCGCGGACCGCACCCGCCTGAGGTTGCTTAATCTTCTCGGCCGCGAAGAGGTGTGCGTCTGTTTTCTGGTTGAGATCCTGCGGACCAATCAGCCAAACGTCTCCAGGCATCTGGCCTATCTGCGGCAGGCCGGCATCGTCGTCGCAAGGCGGGAAGGGAAATGGATGCACTACCGCATCGAGCCCCCGGACGATCCCGGCGCGGCGCGCATCCTCGATGACGTGCTTAGCCTCCTGGCCAATGACGCGGACATGCAACGTGATCGAAGGCGGCTTGAAAAGGTATGCTGCGGGCCTGAGGTTCCGATTGCCCTCCAGCGGGCTTCAAGATTGGAGAATCCCACTGCATAATCCAAACCGTTCGCTTTATTTTCAAGCGACCCCAATTGTGAAACCAAAGTTTGTGAGGAAATCGAGCGTAACGCCCCGCGCCTTCCGTGCGTAAAGCTTACCTGCGGAAACGTCTATTTTGGTACGATCCACCTTCGAGCAGTCAGTCCTTATGACCGAAGGGATTCAAGCGCGCGGCTCAAATTGAGCCACAACTCCTGTTTTTTCAGTCAGTTACCCGCATTCCGGGTGGTTGGCACATGAATTGATTACATGATGGCGGTTTCCCGTACGGAAGTATGGCTCTCAGGTTTAGGTTAAGGATCGAATTTGGAAGGACGAGTATGAAGGTGAGATGCGGTTTGCGGATTGTCTCGCTTGCCTCCCTGGTTAGCTTCATGGTCCAGCTTGCCTTGACTGGAGAAAGCGTTTGTCTAAGAGTGCAATGAGCAAGCAAGCCGAACTGACTCGTGAAGAAATCGCAGCGCTGGCAAAGTCAATCATTGACGAGGATGATCATTACGTGGCGCTAGGACTGCGCCGGGACTGTTCCCATGAAGCGTTACGCAAGGCATACCGGTTGGCGATTCAGCGCTATCATCCGCTCAGCTACAAAGAGGAGCTCGATGGCGCGCTCCGGCACCTGCTTGGGCAGGCATTCCACCGTTCGCAGCAGGCATTCTCGATCCTCTCGATGACTTCGCGGCGCCGGGCTTATGACAAGATGCTCGATGTCCGCGCCAAGCTCGAATCGTCGTCGCGCCGCCTCCGCGATGTGCAGAGCGCCATCGAGCAGATGGATTCGAAGGCCGCGAGTCCGGCCGAGGCTCCGCGTCCGGCCGAGGCGACGCGTCCGCCGGATCCCCCAGCCGCCCGCGCGGCGGTTCCCGAATACCTCTCTGCTCCCAAAGGTAAGGAGAGGCGCCGGGTGCAAAGACTAGCCCTGCGCATTCCGATTGTCGTGTCGCTGGGGTATAAGTGGCAAGAGGTCACGGAAACGAGGGATGTCAGTCAACTTGCCGTACGGTTTTGCCTGTCTCGCGTTGTCGAGCCGGGGACATTGCTGCGCCTTGAACTTGGGCTGCCGCGGCAATTGCGCACTCGCAATCACGAGGACAGCCTGTACATCGTCTACGGCTATGTGTTGTATGCAACCCACCAGAAGGGCGAGAGGTTAGCGGTCGTCGAGTTTGTATAGGCTCGCGCACCTCCCCCAAGATACCCGAGATAACCTCGGCTTCAGGCGGGAGTTTTAGCCTCAGCCTAGATGTTCAAACTCTGTGCCCCGGCTTCACCGCTTCAGCCGGGGAGCGCGGAACCCGACCAGCCTCAACGGCGCCTGGCAAGCCCCTATTCTTAATTCGGATCTTTTGTGAGACAATTTCGTACTTATCGTTCTTAACGCTTTTACAACACATGGAGAATAGAAAATGAAGACTTCTTCGCGCTCACGCAGCCCGTGGCGCCAGATGCTGGTTTCGCTCTTTGCCGTAACGTTCTTCGCCCAGTCCGGGCTCGCCTGGCAAACCGCCGCCGCGCCCAAGGCCGCCCCGGCGCTTACCGCCGCCGAGAAGAAAGCCGTCGCCGGCGTGAAGCTTGAAACAATTCGCGAGATAACCAAAGCGCTTTCCGCTCCCGAAATGCAGGGGCGCGGCACGGCCCAGCCGGGAGGCGACAAGGCAGCAAAATACCTGGCCGCTCGGTTTCAGGCTCTGGGCCTTAAGCCGCTCGGGGACGCGGGAACCTATCTGCAATCGATCAATTTCAAGAGCGCGCAGGTCCAACCCGGCGCCTCCATTACCGCGGGGGACCAGACCCTGAAGCTCCGCATTGATTTCATCGCCGCGCCGCCCCTGACCGGAGACAAAAACATCGAGGGCAAGCTCGCCTTCGCCGGTTATGGACGCGCGAGCGAGGTGAACGCCCTGGACCTTGCCGGCAAGGTTGCGATTGTCGTGCTCGGGCCGCCCAAGGGCGTCGAAAAGGCGGTATGGGACAAGGAGAATGCGTCGCAATCGGTGGTCTTCCGGCTCCTCGGAAAAAAGGCGGCGGGTGTCATCCTCGCGAACTTCGGTTCCCCGGACCAGCCATACGCGATGGTAGCCGACTACCTGACCCGGCGTTCGGTGTCGCTCGCCGATGCGGTGCAGCCACCGGCGACATTCCCTCCCATTATTTTGGTGAGCGACGCCGGAGCCGAGAAGCTCCTCACCGGTTCAGGCTCGACCTACGCGCAGGCCAGGGCGGCGGCCGACGCGGGAGAAACCGCCGCTCGCGTCTATGAAACCACGGTCAAGATCAACATTCCACTCAAACAAGAAACCGGAATTGGCAGCAATGTCATCGGCGTCCTGGAAGGCGCGGACCCGACGCTCAAAGAGCAGGCGGTGGTCTTCTCCGCTCACTACGATGCATTCGGAGTCGGAGCCGACAATCGAATCTATCCGGGCGCGGCGGACAACGCGCTCGGGGTTGGCGAGATACTCTCCATCGCCGAGACGCTCACGCATGCCCAGCCGCGCCCGCGCCGCTCGATCATCTTCCTCGCGGTTACTGGTGAAGAGTACGGCCTGCTCGGCGCCGAGCACTGGGTCAAGCACCCGACGTGGAAGCTCGACAATGTCGCGGCCGACATTAATCTCGACGGCATCGGCACCGAAGTCTGGGGCCCGGTGAAACGCATCATCGGCTTTGGCAGTGAGCATTCCACTCTGGGCGCCGCCCTGGAGGCTGTGGTCGCGGCCACCGGCAATGTTGTCGCTCCCGATCCGCTGCCGGAAGAGAAGGTCTTCTACCGCTCCGATCATTTCGCCTTCGTCAAGAAAGGCGTGCCGTCGCTGATGCTGCTCGGGACGCCGGACATCGACGCCGACGCGATGCGCACGCGGGCCAAGAAGTGGATGGCGACCGATTACCACCAGCCCGGCGATATCGTCCGCCCCGAATGGGACTGGACGGGAGCGCAAACCGTCGCCGTCATCGGACTGCTGGTTGGGATGCGGGTCGCCGACACTGACGCAATGCCGGCCTGGCTCCCATCTTCGCAGTTCAACAAGGCGCGAGGCGGCGCGGCCGCTGCGAAGCCGCAATAGGCTGACAGTTTTGAGTTTCAGTTTTTAGTTTGCCGTTCGCATGTTCGCGGCTATCTGAAAATAGGACAGGCATTAGGTCGAGACTCACACCTCGCAAGGCCTAAGTGAGACTAAGAACTAAGAACTAAGAACTGAGAACTAAAAACTGATATGGCCGGTTACTCTGGCACTCCATTAGTTAAGAAGCTGGGCATCAAGGACGGCTTTCGGGTGGCGTTCGTGGGCGCGCCTCTCGGCTACGCGGACACCCTTGGACCGCTGCCCGTCGAAGTCACGGTGCTGAAGCAACCGAAGGCGCCCATGGACTTCATCCAGCTTTTCGTCAAATCCCACCTTGAACTGGAAAAGCTCTTTGTCCGAATGTCACGCGAGCTTGCTCCCGCCGGAATGCTTTGGATCTCGTGGCCAAAAAAGACCTCGGGAGTCGCAACCGACTTGGACGAGAACCTCATCCGAGACCTCGGCCTCGCGGCCGGCCTGGTCGACGTAAAGGTCTGCGCCGTGGACGAGACCTGGTCGGGCCTGAAGTTCGTCATTCGAGTGAAAGACCGGCCGGGCGGTGACGCGCCCCTTGTAGGCCCGCGCCTTTTGTAGGCCCGATATTGAACAGTTTCGACCTGGACTTCGAGCCATTGCGAGCCGCGTGACACCTGTCTAGGATCGACGCCCGTGCCCGTGTTTGCAATGCTCTGGGCATTGCCTCGCTCATCTCACCTGCCTGCCTGCTTCTGGAGAACAGGATTAAAAACGGTCTGATATGGCTCAAGAACGAAGTCTGCGAGCTCTGCGCTTCCCGCCTTCTCACCGTTAGCGAATTCGATTTCCCAGTCAGATGACTGGTACCGATAGTGAACACTGTATTTGGGGCGACAACGGGCGAAACGATGTCGGATTGCTCGGCACCCCCCGATGAAGCCCTCCTCTCGCGCGGCGCGCAAGACAAAGAGAGAGCAGGTTTCCCTGAACAGGCACAGCCTTTTTGGGCCGTCTGGAAACAGGCGATAGAGTCGCACGATCCCTATGAGTACCCACCGCATAACGCCGGAGTCCAACTACTGATGTTGAAAAACAGCCATGTACACAATGGTCTCAGTATATGAGGCTGGCGTTCCTCCAAAGCCGAGACAGCCGGCGTTAGCTGGGGTAGTCATGATTGTGCTGACGCTTTCAAGTCTTAGGTACTGCCAATCTTCTTGGGCATAATGATTAATCATTTGCTGTAGCTGCTGGGCTGCATCCGATGCTCCCTGGCCTCTCGTAATATTCGCGGTAAACGGGACGACTGTATATTGCATCATTCTCCTCCAAAAGAGTCGTTTCCACGCCCGATGCTCGCCAAGGGGACACCCTCGGCTACTAAGAACGGAAAGGTTAGCTACCGACACAACCTTGGCAGCTTTGCCTCCCAACAGAGTCTGAAGGTCGAGCCTTGTTTGCGTTCCTCAAATGTAGACGACAAGCCGCCCAGATAAATGGCCTTGATACTGCGTGTGGCCATTGACAAACACTTTGCCTGGATTGGGCTTGACGTCAAAATGGGCTTCGCCGTTGGAATCGGTCCACATGCCACCCGTGACTCCACCGGAAAAGAAGGTATCGATAGCGAGAGCCACTTTTTGATCTTTCGCTGGCTTCCCGGAATTCTTCCAGACTACTTTTACAGTGACCATTCAATGTTCCTCCCTAGCGTGAGCAGTCGGCGAGCTCAATGAATCGATCCGTGACGCCTTCTCGTAACACCTTACCGATTGTTCGGTCTGGCCCATGCGTTCAAATACAATGCCCAAGTTGCGTAGCGCCCGGCTTTGACTATCGGCGTCTGCCAACTCACGTGAAATCTCAAGAACCCTCTCATAGAGGCCCTTCGCACGCTCCAGATCACCTAGGTCGCCATAGGCATTTCCTAAACCCCCTAGTGCGTACGCTTCTCCATGCTTATTTCCTCTCTCCTCACAGATCGAGAAGTCCTTCTGAAGCAGTCAATTGCGCGGTTGATCTGGCCTAGGTGAAGGTAGAGGTTGCCCAGAGCTGAGAGTGCTTTGCTCTCGGCTTCGCGGTCGCCGATCGCCCGGATAATCGCCAGGCATTGTTCGAGGAACCGAAGCGCGTGGTCATTCTGCCCCAGCTTTGCGTAAAAGATTCCGAGGCTGCCCAGGGATTCTCCTTCGGACCGGCGATCGCCAAGCGCGCGCGAGATGGCGACGGATTGTTCCTGGAGATTGATGGCTCTGGCCTGATCGCCCAGCGCATCGTAGCAATAGGACAGATTGCCCAGGATGCTTCCTTCTTCGCGCTTACTGCCCTTCTCCCGCGCTTGAACAAGCAAACGGTCGTACAATTCAATCGCTTTATGGGGCTCTCCCCGCTGCAAGTAGTCTGTCGCTATGTTTATGGCGGCGGTTAGGTTCTGAGCTGAATCAGCCATCTCTCGAAGGATTGCGGCTCCGTCCTGATGACATTGCTCGGCCCGTGATCGGTCGCCGATTTGCCCGTACACGGTTCCGAGCATAACTAGGTTCTCGCTTTCGGTGGAACGCAAGCCTAGAGCCCTCGCCGAGTTAACGGCGGCGTTGAACCACCGTATTCGTTCGTGTGGGGGCCGGCAGAGGTCGAGCAAGAAGGCGCCTGCCCTGGGAAAGGCGCTGCAAAGCCGCGCGGCTTCAGCATCGATTTTCGTGCAGGACTCCGCCCATCGCTGACTTTCGGATATATTGCTCCATTCGCTGGCAAATGCGGTAAGGGCCTGCTCAATGCATTTGCCGCCGCGCAGATAGAGAAGGGTTGCCGAGTTCAGCACAGAAAGGTAGTGTCGGGCGTGCCTCAGCTTGGCTTGTTTGCGTTCCGGCACAGGTTCCTCTCTACAGGGGCGGATTCACCATTTGCCTCGCCGTGACCGCCATCGGGTCCCCGAGGTCGTCCCAGATTTTCAGCGCCTCAACCAAGTTGGCTTTCGCATGGTTAGGGTCGCCAAGCCTGTCGAAGGAAAGGGCAATGTTCAGGAGAATGTTGGCCTCGTTGCGACGGTCGCCAACCTCCTTCAGGCCAATCAGTGCTTCCTGAAAAGCCTTGAGGGCTAAAGACATATTGCCCGCTGTGAAATGGGCGCCCCCAATGTTAGCCATTAAGAAGAGTGCACTTCTCCTGATGCCTAGCTTTATAACGATGGTCAGTGCCTCCTCATACAATCGAATCGCGCCGCCCGGATCCCCCAGCTTCAAGAATACGTTACCCAGGCTCCCAAGAGCTTCGGCCACATCCTTTTCGTTCGGGATTTCGCGAAACATGGCGAGAGCCTGCTCGTAGTGCTCGCGCGCTTTGTCCAGCTCGCCTGATTGAAAGTACACGTTGCCGAGACTTCCAAGCGCTTCGGCCTCTCCTTGGCGAGCGCCGCGTTCGCGGGACAACGAGAGAGACTCTTCATAAATTTCAGCGGACCTTGAAGTCTCACCGAGCACGAAATAGGCGTTGCCGAGGTTGTTGAGCGTAGCGATCTCGCCCTGGAGGTTCCCAAGATCGCGCTCTATCGCTAAGCATTGCTCGAAGAAGCCAACCGATGCCTTGGTGTTACCGAGACCGAGATGGGCGTTGCCGAGGCCGGCCAGCCAGATGCCCTCCTCGACCCTATCACTGGCGGCTCTGGCGCCCTGGAGACCACGATCAAACAGCGCCGCCGCCTTGCGCAGGTCGCCAAGCATCATGAAAGCGTTTCCCATGTTGCCCAGGCATTTTGCTTCGAAAGAGATGTCGCCGATTTCGCGCACGATAGCAAGAGCTTCTTCGTTGAACTTCAACGCCTCGTGCGGTCGATGTAGACGGGCGTAATCTCCCGCCAGGCTGTTAAGCACGTACGCCTCGTTCGCTCGGTCTCCAATCTCGCGGAAAATCCGCAGCGCCTGTCGGTGCAGTTCCGTCGCCTCGAGCATATCACCGATGTCGCTACAGGCAAGTCCCAGGGCGTTCAGATGGTTAGCTTCAGAATTGCGCGCACCTAGTCGCCGCGATGCGTCTAAACCGACCTTCAGCCAACGAATCCGCTGGCGCGGATGCTGGCGCATGTCGAGCACCAGGCCGCCAAAACCGGTGTAATTGTCACACACTAATGCCGCATCCAAATCTTTTTCGGCTAGGGACTCGGCCCACTGATGGGCCGCCTGAATGCTGCCCCATTCGGCGTCAAGGAGTTCCAATCCCTGCTTGATCGAGTCGCCTCCACTCTGGTAGAGATCACTTGCGGCGCGCAGGATCGACGCGTAGTGCATAGCATGTTTCAGTCTGGCTTCTCTTAGGTCTGGCATGATTGACGTTTAAGAACATAGGGACTCGGCATGGGCAACCAAGAGGGCGTGCATCTTGAAGCGCCCATCCCCAGCAGGCTCTAGCAACCCATGACCGACCAGTGTGCGGACGATTTGCCTTGGATCCTTGACTTGCCACACGGCCTTCATCGCGGCCAGGTCGAAAGTGGCAGGTTTCGGCGCGAAGGCGCCGAGGAAGGCGAAGCATTCCCGAGTTACGTCGTCCAGTCGATCCGTGCTATTCCTTAGCAAAGCGGAGACCGATGGCCTAGTCTCGCCATTGCTCATGTTCGTAGGGGCCTTCTCGTCAATAATCCTCGCGCCTTTGCGTATATCCTTGAGCAGGTCGGCGACGCCCCAGCCCAACTTGGCCTCCGTTCGAAGAAGGCTGCCCGCCACGCGTAGTGCAAGTGGCAAGCATTCGAGGTCGCGGACTAGCTCCCGGCACTCCTCCGGGTGCTGTTCGACAGCGGCTGGCGCGAGCACCTGCAATAGCTTGACCGCGTTGGCCTCGGTCAGTACTGGCAACACATAAATGGATCCGCGCTGATCCTCAGCCAAGCATTCGGCCAGTTCGGTTAGGCGAGTTGTGACGAGCAGATGGCAACCTTCACCCCGAGCATTCAAGAACGGCGTGAGGTGTGCGGGTTCCCAAACGTCGTCGGCGATGAGAAGAAACCTCTTGTTCTTCAATAGCGCGGAAATGCGGACTGTTGCTTCTTTTAACGTCGGCACGCGGATGAGGCCATCGTCCCCTAGGGCGCGTCCCCAGGATGCGAGAATCGAGAGGAGTTCCGGCGTCTGGTCCAGTGCAGCCCACAGCACTCCGTCGGGGAAGCTCCGCGGCAGATCGGGGTCGCGGCCGATGGCTCCCACCAGGGTGGATTTGCCGACGCCGGGCCAGCCGCGGATCACGGTCAGGCTCGCCGCGGGCTGGCGGTCTCTCTCAACCCGTAGCCTGTGCCTGATGTCGCGGACGGCTTCCTCACGGCCCACAAAGATGAGGCTCGGCGGAGGCGGAGCGACCCCGGAAGGCCCCGGATAGAGCAACTCCTGGAGCCGCTTATAAACGGGAGCAGCAATAGTGGCATGGAAGTGGCCGCCGTGTGATGAAGTGCGGACGGACGCGCCGACACCAGCGGAGTCAGGCTGATCGGTTGCGTGAAGGATCAGCCTGCCTTCCATCAAGGCGTTCCGCACTGATTCCAGTTCGGCGAGAGAGGCCGTGCCGCCGACCAGCCGGCTAAGGACGCGTCCCAGATCATCTGATTTCGGAAACAGGTACGTCTGGGCGGGGTCCACGCCCTTGCGTGACATCAACCGCACCTGATTCGCGCCGTTTATGCCTCGCAGGCCGAACGCGACCACAGCCAGATCGAAGGATTCCTGGATCGATCTTCCGAAGGCGAGCGCTTGGTAGAAGTGAGAAGCGAAGATGATCGAGGCGGCGGAGTCGATCGATCCGTCGATTCCGATGGCGAAATCAATCGAATCGGTTATGCCCTGCGCCTGGTCTCCGGCGTAGCAAGCGTTCAGCAGCACTAGGCGTATATTATCGCTCAGTATCTTGAAGAGATCGGCGAGCGCCTGCTTGGCGACAAAGCACGGCTTTCCATCTTCGCCCTCGAGCGCGATGCCGCGGCTCTTGCTCGCGTAGCCGCTGAAGTGAACGATGTGCGGCTGATGGCGCAAGAGCGCGTGTTGCAGGTCGTCTGCCTTCACAGCCAGAGTTGAGATGAGCTGGAAGCGGTCTCTGTCCTTACCAGCTTCTATCTTTTTGTCGATCTGACGCAACTCCTCGTCTAGCCGCGAGCGGCTGTTTGGCCTATCTGGATTAGCCGCGAGAAAAAGGACTCGTATCCTTTCCGTCATCGTTATATCCTCGTCCAGTTGCGCGCACCAAGCGGCCGGCCCTCCTCATCTGCAACGCAAATAGAGACGCGAACACCCGGAGACGATCCGTCAGATGGCCATAGGAGGACAAATAGGTGCCGGGTTGACTTCTCGGGGATTCTCTCCTGATCACCTGCGTCTGTCAGTCTCGACGGTGAACAGGGTCCCTTGCTTAAACTCGAGATTCTCACCCTTCGTTGCTAGCACCGTCGTCGTGCCAAAGGCGGCGCCAGCCACGGCTCCGATCACGGCGCCTTTTGGGCCGCCGAAAATAAGGCCGATGATCGCACCTGCGACTGCCATCTTCAGTACGTCGCGCTTATGAATCTTCTTACCGCCCTTAACGGCGCCTTCTTCGTCGGCCCTTCCTTGATCAGCGGCACCGGACACGTCATAGACCTCTTTGACTTGGGCGCCGAAGTTTAGCGCGGCGCCATCCGACAGCGTGATCTTCCCAAACATAAGACTCATTTCGGACGTACCATTGGCCTTGCGCGCGCGCTTGACCTTGTGAATCTCTCCACTGACGATTGCCCCGGCGAACTCAGCCGGCTCGAGCACCTTACAGTCAAACTTGTCACCCGACTGGTTTGTCGCGGTGCTGATGGGGGAGAGCAGTTCGAGCTTGAACAAGGCTCCTCCGGGCACGATGATTTGCAAGGCTCCCTCGGCAGGGGCGGGAGCTGTGACGGTACCGAAAACGGCCGTCAAAACGAGGGCCAGTATTCTCTTCATTCGTTTTCCTCCTCAATCCAGCTACAGATGTTTGGCTAGGGACGGCCATGCGGTCCGTCTGCCGCCGCTGCTCTGGCGCTCCTCAATAACGGGGATTAGCGACCGCGCCGTCAGCTAATAGCGACCCGGCTATCTGAAGACGGACCTAAGTACGGTGGTGATGATGTTAGTGAACCGTTCATCGGTCTCGGGAGCAATCATTCCCGGAAATAGCACCCGAACAAATCGCGGCCATGCGGCGACCGCAACGCAAAGTATGCCTAGGTTCAAAGGCGGGCCCCCCAAGCCGAGAATTCTCTCAATGTGTGGCAACGCGATCAGAGGCAGAAGGAAGTATCCGGTTAGAATCAGAGGCCGGAACACCCTTCTAAGCCTGTCGAGTCCGCGACGCTCCTCTATGGTGATGCAGTCATCCTTCGATTCGACGAAAAGTGTTCCATGAGAGCCTCCTAGGAACGCATTGGTGTAGTGGTACAAGTGATCGCGAACAATCTTACTGCTTCCCGGAACCGGGAATTTGACGTGGTCTTTCAGCGATTCGAACAATTGGACATGCTTCATTCCATTAACTCTATGAGTCGCGCGTATACCCTTGATCGCGCACATTGCCCTCATCAAAAGCGAAACGCTGGTCATCGAAGAGATCACGCGGTCGATATCCCGCTTACTGGACGGCCTCCAGTCGGATCTGTCCAGATTGTCCATTACAAGCAACAGATGATAGGCGACGAGGCATTGACTATATCCTCCTGCTGCGGCCCTACAAGACGCTGCGCGGGGGCCGGTGATGCGAGAAGAGAGATGGAAGAGCAGGATCATAGGTGCAACTCCAAGCAGGGCGATAGGAGCCATCATCCACGCAACCGTGGCCCACCTTGTCACGGACTCGGGAATACGCGCATAGCTAAGGAGGTACATCAAAGCCACTGCAAACCAGATGTAGTTCGTAAGGGCCGCAAATCCAAGATATCCAAGGCTCTTTTTCTTGATGTCGGAGATGCGGTGTAGCACGCGGCCAAGGCTTGCCAGTCCTGAAAACTTGCTCAGAACTGGGAGAATCGGGAAATGCGGCATCAATAATGTATATATTGGAACAACAATCAAGAAGAGAGATGAGCCGATTAGAACTCCGTAGTGGCTGTTCAAGAACCCGGTCTGGACCAGCGACCCGGTTACCCTTGACTGCGTCTCGATCACAAGGGAGTAGCCCGAGTGGATAATAACGGGATATACCACCAGGCAGACCATACACGTAATCGCCATGACAATATAGTTGCCAGTGTTGGCTATTCTCTGCGCCTCCTCCAGCTCTTTAGCAAAGGTATCAAGGGATTCCTCGTCAATGCTGCAAACTCCAGTCCCGTGAGCGCGCAGCACCCTCAAGTAAGCGGTCCTGAATGTCGTGTCGGGATCACCTTCCGTCGCTAACGCGGCCGAGTGTGAGGTGTCGATCTTCTGCATAGACTGCTCCAAGTCGCGGCAGGCCTGGCCTGCGAAGACTCACTTGCTATCCAGCGCTTGCCAGTAGACAGCGAAGCGGACAGGGCGCTTCGCATCCCTCGGTCGGACGCGGACGACTAGCCTGCGATAGTCATTGAAACTGCCGGGAGGTTCCTTGAACGAATACTCGGCGACATTTTCGCGGACGATTAGATCAGCTCGGCACCGAACGCCCGGCAATGAGCCCGTGATGCTCTGAAGAACGGGAACGGTCGCGCCGCCGTTGAAAGCGACTTCAATGAATCCCCACGCGCCAGGATTCCTGGAGGGCTCGCCTTCGAACTGAACAAGTGCGTATTTGCCCTCGGCCCACACCCGCCGGATGGAGTCATGCCTGGGCGTCACCGGCTCGGGCGAATCGGTCCCGGAAACAAGTCTCTTCGCCCGCACAACGATGGACCGGGTGCTCGAATCGGAGCCGCCCTTCCTGTCGAAAACGGTTAGTGTAACCGACACGGCTGTCGCGCCCGCTTCTAGAGGAATGTCGGCGGTATCCAGCCTGGCCGTGCCGCCTTCTGTCCTTAGGATTCCGGCTGAGGTTTCCCAGAAGTACTCTAGCTCATCCCCATCGGGGTCTCTTGCGTCGGCGTACAGGTTCAGGGTTTCTCCCTGCTGCACGCTAATCTGTTCGGCGGACAATACAACCGTGGGCGGACGGTTCCGAAGGAAGGAACGGAGTAGGCCTAGAGTCAGCGGGCCGGCTCCAAGCTGTCTCAATCTATCGAGCACTTCTTCAGTTAACTGGAAATTGACTCCCCTTTCCCTGATCTCAGCCGACAAGGGACCGTCGGGTAGCGGACGGATTAGTTCGACAATCTGGTCGAGGACGAGGGGCGGGCGCTTTTGAGTTAGGCCTGTGCATCCAGGCGGTCCAATTCGTCCGAGCGAGGCGAGATCCGCGCCGTGGACTGGGCAAAGACAGAATGTCGTTGCGGCGCTGAATAACAGAGCCATCACGCTAAAACGGCCTTTTTCGAGAAAACTCTGACACCCTTTCATTGTCTTCCTCTAACCTTCGGCAGAGCCACCGCAGGGCGGCCAAATGCGCGATCCAGAGAATGAATACCCCCGACAGAAACGCGAATATCACGATCTCTAGACTGACCTATCAATTGCGTGAAGGAGATGACATCGGCTTGTTTAGGATCTGTTTGACCCTTTCTATGTCATTTTTCTTGGCTCTAAGGTCAGGATTTCCGGGCTCCCATCGCAGTCCTTCAATGCAAGCATCCAGCGCCGCGTCGTACTGCCTTTGTAGCAACAAGTCCCCGGCGCGCTTCAGTTGCACCAGCGCGCGCTCCCGAGGAGTGGGCTCTGCCAAGACCATGCTGATGAAGACCCGTGACGAGGAATTGGGGACGACGTTTGTTGCCCTTTCCCAGTCTCTATAGCCCTCTCTCTTTGCCTGAAGGAGATGGCCACCGGCACTAAGATGAATCTCGCGTTCAGTGGCGCCCGCAGTTCCACGCTGAACGCCGTCAACATATATCCTGGCGCCCTCGACGCTTGATTTGAGGGTAAGTGAGCCGTCTGCGCTCGTTAATCCGACCCGTTCCGCGGTCGCAACAAGGCCATTTTGAACTGGCATTGCGGCGCGTTGGGAATTAGAGTCCGGCGCATTTGAGATCTGGCTCGGTGGGCTTGGCGGTGCGCCCGGAGCTGTTGCCGCCTCATGGGACGCTGCTTTCGGGCCCTGGCTCTCAGCGACAACGCGCGACGATGACGCGAAGGGCCAGAACCTATAGCCCATTACCAGGAGACAGCCGACCAGAGCGGCGAGCCCAGTGAAGGCTAGAGCTGCTTTGCGCTTTCGAATGGCGTCAGCGAACACCTGAACTCGGGTTAGGGTCGCGTGGTCGGCAAACATTGGCCTGTCGGCTTGTTCGAGTATCCACAGCAAGGGCTCCAGCACGCTGCGAGGGTTGAAGCCCGCAGTTATACGCTCGTTAATCTGTCCCAAGGAAGAACAGGCAAAAAACTCTGCCCTGGCAAAACGTGTACCCAGTCTCTGAACGAACCCGCTCTCGCCCCAGTGTTCAGGCTGCCGCTTCAGGACCGCATCCCGCGCAACGGATCGAGCCAGCGGCGTGGGGCTCGATCTCACGCAACCGTCGACGGCAGTTTCCCCGATCTGGCCATCCAGACCACCTGCGTCCACCTTGCTGACAACAACCGCAACAGGGAACTTGACCTGCGCGTTCATTTTCAGCCCATAGTGCTCTTCCATACTAAGCAAGACTTTGGAAAGCGTGTCGTTCAAAGAGAGCCCGCCCGGCTTAAGAGCCTTGAGCTCCGCGTCTGGACAGCTCTGCCGGACGTAGGGGATTGAAAACGGATCGACCAGAAAAATGCAGCCGCTAAGGTAGCCCTCGTACTTGTGCAGCACTAAGTTGTCTTCATCGGAGTATGCTTCGCCAGCCGGATCATAGAGGTAGAGTAGCCTCGAGGCGCCCTTCGCGTCCTTCAGGATCAGAGTGAAAGCGACTGGGAGTTTGTCTGTAGTCTTAGCTGGAAGCCTTCCCTGTCGAAAGCACTCGCGAATTCTGTCATAGTCGCTCTTGTTCCTGCTCTCAAGAAAGTCGTGGGAGAATCCACGTCGCGGCAACTCTTCTTCGATCAGTTTCCAAATCGCCGAATAGAGATAGCAGGATTTCCCCACGGAAGGTCCTCCCATTACTGCGATGAACAACTTTTGGGATTCCGTGACCCCCCGCTCGACTAGTCTCTCGCAGCTCGCGCACCTGGCTTGCAGCCTGCCTCGGTTCATAAAGAAGGTAGCTGGAAGCTTTTGGCCACACTTGCAGGTATGGGTGAAAATTCCATAGCTCGACGGAATGAGCCTTCTGTGTAGGTTCGTGCAGGCCGCGCCATCGCAATAGTACTCAGGGAGGGGCCGCTTGTCGTGACAGAATGGACACACGGTGCTGAACCCCTTGATTAACAGGAACAGGCGCTCTGAGAGATAGACAACCGTAAACGTGAAATAGATCAGTGAAAAGAACGCCACCAAAACGATCACATGAACGGCGGACGCAATCAGAAAGAAGGCGGTGCCAAAAATCATTACGGACGCGGCGGCCGCGATGTACATAATGCCGAGAAGCTTCTCCCCGATGCCTTTGCTGAAGTCGACTTTCTTGGAGAAGCTAGCCGCGGAGGCCAAGTTCGCTCGCCAGCTATCGGCAATCGTCCTTTGCAGATCAGAATACCCTTTGCCGAAGAAATAGCTCTTGATTGCAGGTTCGGAATGTGCGCTCATGGGATGGCTCTTTCTGGCCTGACGTTTCTACGAAAGGCGTCGATGTAGTTAACCAGCGCCGTGCCCGATCCGAACACACTACCGAACGTGAGCACGCACGCGACGGCAAATATGGCCGCGAAAAAAACGACGCAGACTGCCATAATGATGAATGGAATGGCTACGAGAGCCAGGGCATCATTATCTGCCATTCTGTTGCTCCTTCCTTTTAGGTTATCCTTCCTTTGAATGCTGCCAAGACTACCGATGAAGGACCGTTCTCTTGAGGCGGCCGAGGAAGGATCGTTTTCTGTCCTCGACCCGTTCTTGTAACCGCTTCCACATTTCCTTGGCGCTCCTGATTTCGGGACAGCTCCAAACATGACCGTTCAGCGTGTCGTATTCAACATCACTCAACGCGCCGATCCTTTCGGTAAATTCGTCCAGAGCATTGTGCTCTATGTCTGCCATCGCGCCGAGTGGTTTACCCCTCCACGCCCTGGATAACCAGAACATGAGGGCCGCCTCCTCAGCTCTCGACAGCCGTCCCTTTCTCGCAACCGCAAGGAATTCGATGTAAAGGGCCTCAAAATCTTGGTGGTGCAAGGGATTGTAGACAACTCGTAGGATCGACTTGTGGTCCGCGGTGGTCCGGGCCTTGCTTAGCGTGGC
>Ga0207112_1130_pt1 | contig 18688 bp, 18 predicted proteins | sample Alteio_BWMinHeat_72_FD_153549 | JGI IMG/M metagenome (GOLD analysis project Ga0207112, IMG submission 153549) | Enriched cells from forest soil in Barre Woods Harvard Forest LTER site, Petersham, Massachusetts, United States -... | ecosystem: Environmental > Terrestrial > Soil > Temperate forest >...
TAGAAAGGATCCAGATAACTGATTTTCCGGAATCACATCACTGATCGAAAGAATTTTGCCAGTTTTTGAAAACAGGCTGCGCGATTGTTTTTGCAATAGATCAAGAGAGCGATCTAAAAAGAAATTGCCTGCAAAAATACCGCTAGCCGCTGCATGTTCCCACTGAGGCAATAATTTTATTAATTCATCCCGTCTTTTTTTGAGAATTTGAGAAGGAGGTAATTGCCTTGGCTGTAAATGGGATTCTACAATGAGTTTATCTAAAACACTCAAATTTATTTTGAACGCTGGAGCATAGGTCGCATTCGCAAATAAAACAATGCCCAATCCATATTCCGGCATGATGTACCAATTGCTACCAAAGCCTGGCAGCCCTCCGTTATGCCCTACAAAAATTCTTCCTAAGGAATCGCGATGCCAAACAAGTCCATACCCATATCCATAGATCATGGTACAATCTCGTCCCTCGGTATATTTAAAATCGGTCGCTAATTTCACAAAATTCCAGGGTCGATGCATTTCACGGATCGAACTTCTTTTAATAGGGCTTATTTCTTCTTCATTTCGCGGCGGCCAAGCCATTTGATGATGAGCCATGTACCGGCTAAATGACTCAATCGAAGCAAACATCCCTCCCATTGGCCCAAAAACGCCATCATGAAGCATTTCTTCTTCTTGCCATTGCTCATCTATCCATTTATAGCCATGAACAAGCTTTGCATCCGGGATATGAGTAAACTCCCATGCCGCATCTTTCATCCCCAACGGATCCCAAATCTCTCTACGAATGTATTCCCCACTCGGCATCCCCGTTACTTTTTTGATCACGAAACCTAACAGGACGTAGCCTAGATTGCTATATTCAAAGCCCACTCCTGACGCGTTGGAAAAAATGAGTTTCTTTTTCAATAGAACGAGAAATTCTTCATCCGTTGCGTCTAACCTCCTATCAGCCCATGGATCATCAGTAGGAAGCCCAGCCGAATGGATCAATAAATCCCTAATTAAAATGGCAGGAGCATCTTGTGTTAAATTTTGTGTGTGCATTTCAGGAAGATAAAGACTAATGGGATCATCCAAATGAATTTTTCCCTCATCGCGAAGTTTTAAAATAGCCATTGCCGTAAAACTTTTCGTCATCGAAGCCACTCGAAATATTGATTGAGAGGTAACTGGAATTTTTTTATAAAAATTCGAAAATCCCCCGCTTCCAGAATGGATTAATTTACCATCTAATAAAATTCCATAGGCATAGCCTGGAAAATGATTCTTCTTAGCATACTCCTGATACATGGCATCAATCGCAGGAAAAAGTCCTTGAACTTTTCCAAGGCGATCTTTTTCTAGAAAACAAGGAGGAAGATAAGCTTGCAGAGTTCGACTTATCATAGATGCAGTTCCCCCAAAAATAAATTTGGAACCAATCATACCAATTACCGACAATTTTTCGAGCTATTCTTTTAGGCAGCTGTTACTGCAACAGATATTTTTAACAAGGAAAAGAAACCAACCAACGAAACTGGCTGCCCTTCAAAATTTTGTCAGCAATCCAACTTAACGTTTCTAAATCTGAAAATTCAAAAAGACCGTGATTAGAATCAAAAAAGAAATATTTTTTCGCATTTGTAGAAACAGTAATACAATATAAAAATTGAGACAAGTCCTGTCATAATCGACCAGGTAATCTATTCCTTGAGTAGAACATTCAAAAAGTCTTTTCTGATGGCCTGTTTCTATCTGCGTTTCTAAAAACTCTCGCGCTCGAGAATCTAAATCCCAGGGAGCCGCATCAAACGCTGTAAAACTCAACAGAACAAATAGGATTTTATAAAAAATTAGGTTATTTCACACAAAACTTAATAATAGCAAGTTTAGATTTACAAATTTCCTCATTCAAGAATCGATGTACAAGCGATATAGCAACTGTTTCCTCTTTTTAGATAATCTATTTTTTTGATAACAAATTGAAAAAGACAAAAAAAGGTCGGGCATTAATGAATTTCATGGCACCAATTATTCTTCTCATCGGATCGAATATCGCCATGACCTTTGCTTGGTGCGCTCCTCTGAAAAACCACGGAAACAAACCTCTTTGGATTGCTATTTTGATCAGCTGGTCAATCGCCTTGTTAGAATATTACTCCATAGGCTCCGGTTTCGACAAAATTTCCTCGATGCATTTGGATTCCGGCCGACAATCTGCGATAGAGGCGCGATCATCCGACCATCCAAATTCCGAATAAAATTGATTTGTCCGTATACAGTGAAGAGCTTGTTCAATAAAGGGTGCGACCGTAGAGGGAAGGTCATTAAAAGGATAAAATTTTAACTCGTCGCATTTATGAAGTTCCATATTTTGAACCACTCCATCGTAAGAACGAGCAATAAAAAACACATCAATTTGAGGAAACGAATCATTATTCGGCAAATGATGCAATCTATGCATGACATGAGCCACTTGCAACCTATTTGACTGCAGATCAACATCGGCCTCTTCTTTGGCCTCTCGAATCATTGCTTGAGTAAGAGTTTCCCCTTCCTCTAATCCACCCATAGGTAAAACATGCTGGCCATCTGCAATTCCTGTATTGTATCGCCGAGATAAGAGAACTTGATCATTCTCCAGTAAAACCAACAAAACTCCCACTTTTAGTTTAAAACGCTTTTTTTCTTTTAATATTTGAGACTCTTCCATCATATAAGCCCCCTTAAAATCATACGCATCATTTTTTAACTCACTCACACGGAGAAAATATTATGCCCAAGTTTTTTAATGCACTTTAAATGTTATACTGCGCACGATTAGATTCTTAACTTTTGATGTTTTCTGGGTCTTTTAGTAATTCTTTGATCATTTCAAAAGTTTCTGGAGGAATTGATGCCTGTTGAAGCCGTCTCAGTTCACGAGCCATCAGCTTTTTTTGTTCCAGAGGCAAACGGTAATAATCTATGAAAGCTGAAGATGCAAGATAGTTATGGGCAATCATCGGATTGAACTGAGCGATTTCGATGATCTGATCCACAAGAAATCCATATCCTTCCCCTTTTGGATCGTGATATTGACCAAGATTTGAAACAAAAACGCTTAAGACCGAGCGGATATGATTAGGATTTTTTCCATCATAACCCGGGGTAGATATAAGTTTTTTTAAATCGTTTACTGTACAATTGCGGGTTCCAGCTTGAATTGCCAGCCAATGATTAAAAACCATTTTATCATCTTTCCATCGATTGTAAAAATCATCAATGACATCGATTTTTAAAGATGTATCGCGGTTGCAGAGGATGGTAAATAGCCCTAATGAAGTATCAAAATTATTAGAAGAAAAATAGGCATCGCGAATCTTTTGCAAAGAACCGGCATAGCTGAGAAGATTGAGGCAGGCTTTGCGCAATTCACGAATCTGCATCTGATCTGGATTTGGCTCATATTGGACAGATTCAGGATACTCGGCTAAAATCTGTTCAATCTCCGCCTTGCAGACAACTGCCAATTGTTTAAGAAATTTTTCTCTTATCTGACTGAGTTTTGTAAAATCATAGCGGTCGCACCTCTGGGAAAAAGCGCGCACTGACGGGAGCTGTAAAAGCTGCGCTTTGGCTAACGCCGTAAGCCCCGGATTGGAAAGCGCTTTTTTATAGGGAGTGAAAAGATCTGGATGCCCATCCGATTCGAATTGTTGCAGAGCAACCAGCGAGTAGTGTTTCCCAGCTTCCCATTGACTGTAAGGATCTTTCGCAAATTGAAAAAGAGAAGCGAGTTCTTCGAACGTATAAGGATACTTGAGAATGACCGGCGCTGAATAGCCATGCATGAAAATAGGAATCACTGTTTCTTCGGTATCGAGCTCAAAAATGTGGGTACGATCTGTCAAAATAGCAGTTTTTTTTGCCTGACAGGGGCTCCCATCTTCATAAAGTAGTTCATAGCTAAAAGGAATCAGAAGGGGCTCCTGTTCTATTTTAGTCCTCGGATGAATGCAGCTTTGCGTGACTTGGAGGGCTTTTCTTCCATTCAATTGAATCATTTCTATGGTAATTTCTGGAGTTCCTTGCTGACTAAACCATCGGTCAAACTGCGTGAGATTTTTTCCAGTTTCTTGGAATAAAACATCGTTAGCGGCGCTGAGTAATTCACGAAAAGTAACGGCCTGTCCATCATAGCGCTTATAATAAAGATTCTGCGCTTTACGAAAACCATCTTTCATCATCATGTCGAGATAAGTTTGAAGTGCACGAAAAACTTCTCTTCCCTTTACATAAGTTGTACTATCATAAATAGAGCGAGCATTCACATAAGAGTCCACCATGATAGGATGGCCTTCTTCCGAAATTTCTTCAGGGAACTGACTCTCTTTCAGCACAGTAACGTCCTTTGGACGGATAAAAGAAAACCCATAAAGCTCCTCTGCAAAAAGCGTCGCACGAAAATCGGTGAATCCTTCTTTGAGCGCAAGTTCAAACCAGTTACGCACGGTTACCCGATTGCCTGACCAGTTATGAAAATATTCATGGGCAACAACGATCGCCACTCTGCGGAAATTTGCATCGGTTCCCGAGTGCTGATCGACTAGCAGCGACTGATCATTGAAGATCAGTAATCCTTTATTCTCCATAGCTCCCGAATTAAAATCAGGGACAGCTACCATCTTTAAAGAAGCAAGATCGTATTCTCGATCAAAAAAGCGCTCATCGAACTCCATCGCCTTTTTCAGGGCATACAGGCTATAAATTCCTCTTTCTTGCTTTCCTCTTTCGACATACACTTCCAAAGACACTTTTTGTCCGCTTCGGGTCGTAAAATAGTCTTGCAGCTTATCAAAATCGCCAAGAACGCAAGCGAAGAGATAACTCGGTTTAGGAATGGGATCTTCCCAAACGATCCGAGTTCTGCCATCTGTTATTTTTTCCTCGACCACAAGATTTCCATTCGAAAGGCGGCAAGGATACTTTTTATCATCTGCCAAGATGGTCGTCGTGATGCGGCTTAATACATCAGGACGGTCGAACGTATAAAAAATCCTTCTGGCCCCTTCCGATTCACATTGTGTGGTGAGAAATGAACCGCTAGCATAAAGTCCTTCGAGCGCCTGATTATTGTAGGGATCGATTTCACTTTCGATCTCCACAAAAAAAACATCTGTGCCAGGGATTTTAAGAATAATCAGCTCGTTTGGCGTGATGCGATAGGCAGTTTTTTTGAGTTCCACGCCATTTACAGACACTCGATTCACCTTATGGCCCACGCCATCTAGAGCTAAAAAAGACTGCCGGCTATTTTTTTTCACTTCAAGGAGCTGTTTAATTGCCACGCGATCGTTTTTTACATCAAGAGTGAGATCTATTTTTGGAACGAAAAAGGGAGAGGATTGATAATGCCTGTAGTAATGGATAAATGGGTCTGTCTTAGCATCGGAAAAAGCATTGTAGTTTTTCAGAGCTCTTTGCAGAACCGAAACCAACTCGTGATCATCACCCTTTAAGATAGAATCGCACAGAGTGTTTAATGCAGCAGGAGTCATTTTCGAAGCTGCGATTTCAGACTTATTTTCTGCAGCAGCAATCTGCTCAAGAAGCTCTCTAGTATTTTTTTTCTGATCTTTGCTTAAAGAGCATGAAGCTCCTAGTGTAAGAGTTGAACCCAAAAGGATAAAACAAATCAAGAATCGCAGGTAAATTTCCATATTAGGTCAGCGTACTGCAAAAACTTCAAAATTCACAAGTAAATCTATTCAGAACGAATACAGCCTTTGACTTTTCCATTTTGAAATTATACTATGGGTCATGCTGCTCGTGATCCAATGCCATCCAAAAACCGATTCTTGAATTACGAACGGTGTATACCTTTATGACAAAGAGCATATAAATTGCCTCCCGATAAATCTGACGCTCCCAAAATTGAATTTCGACAATTAGACGAAGTGGATAAAGCTGACATTTTAGAACTGCTGAACCATCCGTTGGTACGGCGCCAAATGCCTCTTGCAAAAGGTCATTTTGATGACGCTGCTTATCGTGCATTCATTACTACCAAGAAACAATTATGGATTGAACATGGATATGGGCCATGGGCATTTTTCATTGATGAAAAATTTGCTGGTTGGGGAGGCTTACAATGGGAACAGGGAGATGCTGATCTGGCTTTAGTACTCCATCCACAGTATTGGGGTATGGGAAAACTGATTTATGAAAAAATTATTGAATATGCGTTTTGTGAGATGAATTTAAGCTCTATCACAATCTTACTCCCCCCTTCTAGAAAGAATCACAAAATATTATCGCGCTACCATTTCAAACCAGACGGTGAAGCAACCGTTGATGGTGAACTATTTCTCCGATTTCGTTTATTTGCACCTGATTTTCGAAAATGGATTCAAAGAAAAGCCAGCAATTACGGGTGAATGAGCTTTAGCAGGGAAAAAGCTCATTCACCCGTAATTGCTGTTTGAAAAATAGTCGAAAGATCTCCTTCAAAATCCTCACTATCTAAATATTTATCAGCTATGTCTATGCCAGCAAATGTAACGGCTTTAACAACAAATTCTGGTTTATAAAGCTGAGGCTTATCACCAAATAAAAGAAGACCAGCAAGATTCAATCGATTATTGCTAGATAAGTTCATGTTTTCTAGAAGCTTTAGCCTCTCCACATTCGAATCAGGCCACGCTTCATGATAAATTTTTTCAAGAAATTCCAGAAAATTTTTCGAATGAACAGCCTCGATTCCTGCTCTGGTGGGAACTTCGTCTGCATGCAAGAGATCTACCTCCTGAAAAAGACGCCTTAATTCCTCTTTAGAATGGATCCTCCTTTTGTCAGCTCCACTTTTCAACCAAATAACACCTTGATTATCAAAATATGGTTTATCAATTCCTTCTGGAATCGTTAATACAATCATCACCCGGCCGATTTCTAGCGAGATATTTTCCGTATGAACGGTAACAGGACTTTTCACATGCTGACTTGCGCTATTGCTGATCAGTTGATTAATCCTATCGACATCACTGCTGTACGTTCACATTTTTTATCAGGGACTTTCTCTTGAGCAATGACCAATTTTGACTCCGTTGCAAAGAGTTCCACCAAATGAGAAATATGGTCTTGATTGGAAACTCCTCGGAGTCTTTTCCCATCGATTGCCAAAAGTTGATCGCGCATATTTCCGGATAATGCCCCGATCCATTCTGTCATCAACTCCTTTTAAAAGCCTCTGGCTTTACTCGTACAAAAAACCACCATATTGTGCCGTATGAAACAGGCCTGAAATTTAGCCCTAAAAGAGTATTTAACCACCCATTTTTTATCTCGGCAAAATGCGCTATGTCCGAGATCGTATTACAGCCCGATAAATAGCTACACAGGATTACCAAAATAATGTGCCAGGCAGGATAAATAACTCTCTCTTACGAGGGTCGGGGAATTGTGAAAAAAATACCCTTACATTTTCTTGTAATACCGAAATGTCTATGTCTTTTGTGAGGTCTTGATAGGCTGCGTCCGCAGTTTTTTTTTGGCATGCATACTCCATTGATAAAATCGAGAATATAGATGCAGGAAAAAACATTTATGCGCCATAAAAAATCAACTAAACCGACAAGGCTTTCTTGTCAGAAAGCCCTGAATTAATTGATTAAATTATTAAAATAATTATGTTAATTTAAAATTAAATATAAATTACTTATAATAAACATAACACATTAAAAGGAAATAAAATGTCACTCTGCAGTTATAATTGTAATTTTAATTCTCCCATAAGCAATTCTTCTCTATGGATTCCACCCATACCAAACTATACCCTTGAGGAACAAGCGCTTGTAAGCGGTCTTGGGGGTGGGTACTATGATTATGAATTCGAGGAAGTTGTCCCTAATTGCCCCTCTCTTGTAAGTAAAATATTTAATTGCACAAAAAACTACTTCAACCAAAAAATAGGTAATATTTACGGTTCTTGGGAAGAATTGGGATTCAATACCGCCACCAATCATAAAAACTTAAGGAAAGACGCTAAAGTGGTTGCCCCAAAATTTATAGAAAGCCTTAAAAAAATCAGTAAAGCAACTGGAGGAGACGCAAACTTTGGATCAGAAGACATGTTTGCTATTAAGAGCGAAGGTTCTTTAAAAAGAAAAATAGCCAGCGACAGTCGGGCAGAGAAAATTTCTAGGGAACAAGCAACCCAAAAAATCAGCGATGCTATAAGGGGCACTATTATTGTAGATTCTGAAGAACAGATACAAACTATTACAAAAAAAATAAATGAATGGATTGAACGGGAAGGTGGAGAGATTTCCTGGAAAAATATATTCCAAGAAGAAAGAGATGATGGTTATGTAGGCATTCACGGAAAAATTCTTCTTCCATTTACCACTCATAAAGGCGAAAAAAGACGAATTCGATGCGAACTACAACTCCATTTCCGAACGGTAGCGGATGGGTCTTTAGACTCTCCAAAAGAACGGATGCATCTTTTATATAAAAACCTCAACGAAACATTCACATCTAACCGTTCATTTGTGTCTAGGTCAATTTCTAAATTATCTTTCTTATCGGGGATGGCATCCATTGGGAATATATGTAGGATCCCAGAATACTTAATAGGTCTATGTCCAAAAATCCCATCTTTATCAAAAAATCTATATAACGATCTTGAATCCGCTAGTCTTTGCGAAGGAAACCTGAGCATTCCCCGCCATCAAATGTCTCAAGTATCTAGTTCAGTAAAATGTGATTTTCTTAAGAAAAAAGAAAATCAAGGAGTCAAAGTCGAGAAGTGATCAATACCAGCAACTCAACTAACTCCAGTGCAAAATGAATTATGCAGAACAAAAGTAGACTCTTTTGGTTGAGGCTCTATTAACCCGTGCGAAAAAACAATTCTTGTGTCCTCTCAAAATGAAAATGACAAGCAGTAGTATGTGATTGATGGGCATTATCCCAAACGCATTTCTTTTAATTCGTGATTGCCTAACAAATGGATTACAGAAGATTTTTTTTGATCAAAATTGGCGATTAAACGACGATATTTTTGTAGGTCAAAATCTCTTTCTTCGCTTCGAATGAGATCGTCTAAGTTAATCAATGCATCTGGTGAATGTTGTTGAATGATCTCTCGCAAAAATCCTGGAAGCATGTCCTCCACTAAACGAGAGGATGCCCTTATTTTACCATTATGCTCTATACACTTTCCTACGTGAATATCGTTAACTACTGCAATTTTTAGAGTATTTTTGAACGGAAAAAGTGTACTCATTTTACAATGATCCATGCTCCTTTTTTCTTAGAACCCGAGCGCCTTAAAATCCCCAAAGATTTAAGCTGCTGAATATTTCTTTTAATGGTGCTTCTATCTTTTCCCAATTTTACACTCAAATCCTCATAAGCGCTCCAAGGATCATTCTCTATAATTTTTACTATCAGGACTTGCAGCTCTGATATAGGGGCGTTTATAGGGGCGTTTATAGGGGCGTTTATAGGGGCGTTTTGAGTTTTTAAAGTTTTTTTTGCAATACTCAAAAGAGCCTCCTTTCGCTCAACTAAAGAAACAAAGAGGCATCCATTCCGATCATCGACAAATTGAATTTGAGGCCAATCTTGCAGGGCTCGTCTCACTCCCGTCCCAAGTCCTCGATAAGGAAGCAATCCTTTTGCAGCAAAGGAAGCCAAAATAGGATTACGCTGAATAGAATTCCCTGTACGAATTTTTTCAATAGTAAGATGGTCTGGTAAATTGCCAGGATTAATAATTTCAACGCGGTCCTCAAAAATAAATAATCGGATCGGTGCACTAACAAAATAATCCCGATGAATAAGAGCGTTCACCAACAGTTCTTCGAAAACGATCTGAGGAATTTCAGGCTCGCCTACTGTATTAACACCTTTTTTCTTTTGAATCTTACGCAAATTTCGCATGATAAACGATAAAGCGCTTTGAAAAATAGTCGAAAGATCTCCTTCAAAATCCTCACTATCTAAATATTTATCAGCTATGTCTATGCCAGCAAATGTAACGGCTTTAACGACAAATTCTGGTTTATAAAGCTGAGGCTTATCGCCAAATAAAAGAAGACCAGCAAGATTCAATCGATTATTGCTAGATAAGTTCATGTTTTCTAGAAGCTTTAGCCTCTCCACATTCGAATCAGGCCACGCTTCATGATAAATTTTTTCAAGAAATTCCAGAAAATTTTTCGAATGAACAGCCTCGATTCCTGCTCTGGTGGGAACTTCGTCTGCATGCAAGAGATCTACCTCCTGAAAAAGACGCCTTAATTCCTCTTTAGAATGGATCCTCCTTTTGTCAGCTCCACTTTTCAACCAAATAACACCTTGATTATCAAAATATGGTTTATCAATTCCTTCTGGAATCGTTAATACAATCATCACCCGGCCGATTTCTAGCGAGATATTTTCCGTATGAACGGTAACAGGACTTTTCACATGCTGACTTGCGCTATTACTGATCAGTTGATTAATCCTATCGACATCACTGCTCGAAAGCCCAAGCAAATTGCCCTTGTTTGATACACCCATAAAAATACGACCGCCACGTGAATTTGAAAATGCTACCATTTCTGCAGCCAGAGAATCGCTATTATGAATGTCTTCTTTAAATTGATGGCGACTGTCTTCGCCTCGAGAAATTATTTTCTTTAATTCGTTTAGATCCATACATATAACTTATGAATTTTTTGGGCTATAAACCAGACCGCTCACATCTCACAAATTGTTTCTTCGTCCGATTCGTCGTGAAAAAAGATCACAGGCTACTTGTTGCCTGAGCTTTTATACGAATTAATATAAAGAGTTTACTTTGAAAGGACAATCAGATTTTTCTATAAGCAGCAACTCCCGGTGGGAGCGAGAGTTGTTGATAATCTGACCAAAAACTTGCCCCCTAAAAATCAATTAGGTAGAATCTTCTCTTTTTAACCTCAAAAGGAATCTTTATCGCATGCCCAATTGAGGAAGCTTAACTAAAGACTTATTGCGATACTTGCCATAAGCCATTTTTGCTACGGAAATAGTCAAACGCTGGGGATATGATGAGAAATTTTATATTAGATACATTACAAATGGTTCTGGACCATCCTATTTCGAGCTACCTGATGGGAGCTCCTTTGGTAGAATATGGATTGAGTCGATGGAATTCCAGACCGTTTTCGAAAAAAAACGTCATCACGATTTTCATCATTACGTTTGGTGCGGCATGCCTCATGCGAGGATTATATTTGGTGAAATGATAAGATGAACTAATGAAAATAGAAAACTTCCCCCTATTTAGCCTCCTCATTTTTTCTTCTTTATACGCAAAGGAGTTAGCAACCGAACAAGCTCAAACAATGCCCACTAAAGAAATGGTAAAACAGTTACCAGATATTCAGCTCATTTCAGAAGGATTTGGGCATATCATTAGTAAAAATCTTAAAATTATGGGAGTACCTTTCGATATAACACAAATTATCAAGGGAATGCAAAACGCCGTCGCTGGAAAACAGTCTGCTATGTCCGAAAGGGAATGGATGGAGGCGATTTCCTGCATTCAGAAACGACATTTTACAGAACAATGCAAAAAAAATCTTAATCAGGCAGAAATTTTTCTTACCGATAATGCAAAAATAAAAGAAGTAATCTCGATCGAAAAAGGAAAAGTTCAATATCAGATCCTCAAACAAGGCAACGGAAAGATGGTCAAGTCTCATTTTTCTCCTTTAATTCGTTACACGCTCAAAACTCTTGACGGATCTTTTTTAAGCAACGAAAATGAAGAAGAATCTGTTTGCTTAAATCAAACCATCTCTGGCTTAAAAGCAGGATTGGTTGGAATGAAAGAAGGAGAAAAACGTAATTTGTACATCCACCCGGATCTCGCGTATGGAATGAAAACATATTACCTCCCTCCCAACTCGCTACTTATTTTTGAGATCGAAATTTTAAAGGCAGACACTTCCTCACAATACTAACAAAACTTGCGCTAAATCAATATTCAATACAATTCAAAATCTCGATAGTCTTTCAGGAGATTTTTAGCAATCACCTTGCACGAATTTTCTTAATGTTATTTCCAAAAAATCCCCATTTTTATATCTTTTCATTATATTTTTATATTGTTTTTTATATTCTATTTTTAGTTGCTGAGTCTCGGAAGCCTCCTGATCAGCTGCAAATCCCGGTAACATAATTAAAAGAGGATTAAAATCCATGATTTGTGATGTATCAAAAGACACAAGTTTTTCATTGATATTACGATATTCCTCATCCAATGTATCAAATCCCTTGGAAGGAAAAAAAGATTGTTTAGTGGATGAAAATTCTTGAGATTTTATAATTTTTTCAATTTGATTTCGTCTCAAAAATAACTGTGCATTATGCCTTCCATATCCTAACAATGTCCCTAATAATCCTTCATGGCTATTAAGAACATCTTTAAAAACATCGTTTGCTTTTAAATAATCTTCAAAAATTTTCTCCGGCGTAATTTGAGAACCTAAAACTTCTTTAAAATCATCAATATTTTCTTCTATTTTTTTTAGAAAAAAATATTTATTAATCATGACAATCGTTATACATTCAAGATCTCGATTTTCTAGAAGAAAAAAATTCGAAGATGGGAAAAAATGTTCATATTTTTTCCATACTTCCCATCCTCTATGCATTTTCAAACGCACTGGACTTGCTAATCCAATGGATAAATCCATAAAATCGGCAACCCGATATATTGGAGGACGAGATGGTTCTATTTTTAAAAACGAAGAAATAGACATTGGCTTACTTCCAAATAAAACATACGAAAAAGTATCATGAAATAAGCAACGAAAAAACCATTCTAAAGCTTCTCTATCATCTTCTGGCATGGCATTTAATATTTTTGTAATATCAATCGCAGAAGACTCATAAAAAGGTGTTTTTAAATTACACCACAACCGACCAAAACCTGAGCATTTAGGCGCTGACAAATTTATACAATTTTCACGCTGCTCAAATTCCCAAATTTTAGCCGACTGTGATATAAAAGCTAGAAGCCAACATGCCGCAACAAACACCAGAACAAAACTTGCCAGCACAAACCAATATTTTTTAATTTTCAAATATTTAACCTTCATTTTTTCAATATGCAGAAAAGAGCTCAAGAATCAGTGATCATAAAAGACAATTCTTAAGCTTTCGACATAAAAAAGGTTATCTTCATGCGATCAAGCCTTGTCTTTAGTTTTTAGTGTCCGCATTTTTTACACTTATTCGTAAATGGCCCATTTACATAATGACATTTAGGGCACTCCCAAGTAACCCTCGGCCCCCAACAAGCATTTGGATTTCCATGTACATCGCTCGTAACATAAATTCCTGCTTCATCCGAACATAGAGAATTTGTCTCAAACCATTCATTAAGCAGGTTAATAAAAATACCATTGGGTTCGATGAAAATCTGATTTGGTTGAACGTACGTTTTGTTAGTGTCTAATCTGCCATCGAGCTTCTGATTTTCCTTACAAAATCCGTGCGAAGTATAAATAGTACCTATCAACACGAAAAAAATAAAATATCTTATGAACTTCATCTAGAGTCTCCTTGTCGTGAAAAAATTTTAGTTTGCTCAAACTTAGCACTATATACTTTTTTTTGCAACACGTAAGCTACTTAGCATTAAAACAAATTTTTGAATGCATAGAGGAATTTGTAGCAGATTTTTTGACGCAATATGTAGTATTCTATGCGATTTATCTTTTGGTCTTAATTCGGAAGACTCTCTGAAATTTTTATTCGATTTCGGATATGAATGGGGGTTTGAGTTAAGACTAAAACACGCAATCACTCAGATATCAATTTTGAGAATTGAGTTCTTATGAAAAATAAAATCGATAGCATGATTCGGAGGACCACTTAATATAAGGACGCGTATTGAAATAACTTCCGCATCACAAGCGATAATTTTTTGATATAGCTCGGAGTCTAGATGAAGATGATTCTTCACAAAATAGAGAGTCCAACATTGGACTCTCTACAAACTCAACGTATAACAGGAACTGGGGTATCGCCCGCCTTTACGATCAGATTTCGTTAAAAGGCTCCACATAAAACAAATAAAGTGAGCACAATACCACTTACTTGCAATGCCAAAGATATTTTATCCGCAATTACCTGATCTTTAACCATCATATCCCAATCTATCCTTCTCCGGGTAAAAAATGTAAGTCGTGCAATACCAAGAAAAATCACACCTATTATTTGAATTATTACAATCGGATTTTTCATAAGATGATAAAAAATCACTCTAGGATATGAAGCAAAAATAGCGACAAGCAAGAGCACAAAAAGATAAAAAGAAAAGCAATAAGTCGCGATTACATAATCGCACTTTTCTTCATCCGATAATCCATAAAATCTGTTCACAACTTTTGCAGGGCAAAAAGAATAGCGGGCAATCCTTAAAATCCTAGAAAACAAGAGTTTCATTACTACCCCTCAAATTCATCATTGGAACCAGAAGTGAGTCGTCCCAGGTAATTTTCTTTGGAAATAACAACCTTCCCACTCTCCAGCTCTAATTCAAGTCTCGCATTCCTAGCAATCTTACCACCTATTTTTGCCATATTCTTATTCTCGTCAAAACCCTGAGCGTCTCGATTCACTGCAATCTTTTTTGTCGAAGCCTCTCCTAGCATAGAAGGTTCAAACAAAGGCCCCTTCGAATTTGAAAGAAGCAAGAGTTCTTTCTCGCGCACCTGGACCAAATCGCCGAAACCTAGATCGATGAAAAGAGGAAATTTGGCTTTGCCAAAACGAACGTCTATTTTAACGTGAGCGCCGGGATACTCCATGTGAAAATACTCGAGAGGAGCGACGACCGGATTCATGAAAACAAATCCGTCCTCAATCTCAACTCGCACAATATTAAAAGTCTTCTGCAAGGCGCTGATTTCGTTACTGAGTCGTTGGATCGTGAAATCCAGGTCTTTGGTTTCTCTACCAATGTCCACATACCGAGCCAATAGAGTCCCTCCTTTCAGAACAAAAAAAGGGGCTCCGCGATTTAGGCGGCCCCAAGTTCCTTCTACACTTGGTAGATGAACTAACTCCATTATATCTCTTCCATAAAAAATTATCACCCCAACTTTTCAGCGCAAGAAAAAAGCCATGCCGCCGTTAGGGATAACAATCAGAGGATCTGTATGACCGAAGTTAAGATTAAAAATAACAGGAAGATCCCAATCATAATCTGGAAAGACGGTGAATTTTCTTATACTCAAAAGCTTTAAGAAGAGATTTTTTCTGTCTTCACTTAAATCTCGGTCGAGATTTCAGCGTAGAGGGAATAGATGGTTTTGAAGCTATGAATTTGTGGTATCGATATAAGCGAAAAATAAAGAAGATCTAGGGCGCTAAGACCTTCTTCCTCAGGCGGAAAAATATGCCTTGACCATTTTTTTAAAGAATTTGTACCCAGATTGAGCACTTCCTTTTGGAAAAGCCTCGTCAAGTGGTTGGAGCAGGTTGAGAATCTAGTCCATAGATTTTCATTACAGAGCTTCCAAGATAACCAAGAATTCGCTGTTTGAGCGTTGTTAATCCTGAAATTACTATATGAATAGTCTTTTCAATGCACATTTTCACCAATTCGATTCCGTCTAAAAGTTGAAAAATCCAACGAAGAGTCGGCTTTCCTGTTTCTTTACGTATTTGATTTGGAAGTGTTGCTTGCAGTTCCTTCAGAGCTTGATGAAGCCGTCTTTGAGCAATTGCATATACCAACAATGCCAGTGTCATTACCATTAACAACCCCATGATCCTCTCAGGTTTTTTTACAAAAAGCGATGAGGTAAACATGTAACCGTCTAATGTAGCCATCTTTTTTCGATTTCTGAAATCCGACATTCTTTTGCTCTTTAACTAAGGAGTGCTCTATGTCAAAACCAACATGTGTAGACAAAAAGATCAAATGGGAAGAAAAAATCCGTCGGCAACGCGAGAGCGGGCTGTCAATCGAACGATGGTGCCGTCAAAATCAAATCACTTCATGCTCATTTCACTATTGGAAGAATCGTCTACAGCCCAAGAGTGAACTCACTCGCTCTTGTTTCACCGAACTACCCACTGATCAAGGTACAGGGATTACGATGGAATATCAGGGAATTCGCATTCTGATTGATAAATCCTTTGATCCAGCTACGCTCCGAAATTGCTTGGCAGCATTGCGAGGTATCCAATGCTAATAGTTCCTGCGAACGCTCGCTTATTTCTCTGTCAAACGCCTGTGAGGATCCATAAAAGTTTCGAGGGTCTCAGCGCTATCGTCGAACAAATGTTTCCAGGACAACTTTTGTCAGGAGCATTCTTTATTTTTTTGAGTCGCCGGAAGGATCATATGAAAGTGCTCTACTGGGACGGCGATGGATTTGTGATTTTTTATAAGCGCTTGGAAAAAGGATCTTTCGCTGCCAAAAAAGATGGTCCTCCGTCAATGCCTCGTCGAGAGTTTTTGATGTTGCTCGAAGGCATCACTCCCAAGCGTTTACAAACGCGATTTTCCCTATGAAAAATAGGTCCTTTTTTCATAGGGATTTTTCTTCTTTTTTAAGTAAGTTTTTGGTATTATTTTATCTATGACGCCAGCAATAAATTCAGGTCTAGAGCAACTTCAAAATCAGCTTGTTGAACGCGATCAAACGATTGCGTGTTTGCAAGAGCAACTTGACTGGTTCAAGCGCCAAGTTTTTGGACAAAAATCGGAACGTATTGCCCGAGATCTCGATAAAGTGCAGATGCAGTTCGAGGGTTTTGATGTGCCGCAGGCTCCGGATAAGGAGCAAACTCAAACTGTTCCCGCTCATCAACGTCACAAACCCAGACGAGATGGTCAAGACGCGATTACCATTCCTGCTGATCTTCCTGTGAAAACTGTCATCCTTGATATCCCAGAAGTTGAAAAAGTATGTAAAGAAACAGGAATCCCCCTCGTGCATATCGGGAATGAAACGACCCACAAATTAGCTCACGAACCTGGCAGCTACTACATCAAAGAAATCATCCGGCCAAAATATGCCCATCCTCAAAGACCGGAAGATGGCGTCTTAACAGCCGAATTGCCCGACAGCATGATCCCTAAATGCCGAGCCGATGAGAGCCTTCTTGCCGAAATTGTTACTCAGAAATTTGCCGATCATCTACCTCTCTACCGAATCGCTGAAAGCATGGGACGTATTGACATCCAAATCAGCCGCAAACTTCTTTCCCAATGGATTATTCGCTGCGGTATGGCTCTCAAACCTCTTTATGAAGTAATGCTTGAGCTGATTCTTAAGGGAGAAAATGTGTTCATCGACGAAAGCCCTGTCAAGCTGCAGGCAAAAGATAAATGCAAGACAGCCTATATGTGGGTCGTTGTCGGAGGAAATGAGTCGAATCCCGCGTATCGCGTGTATGATTTTCGAACAAATCGCTGCCATGATCACGTACTCGATATCCTGCAGGGATATCGAGGGGGCCTGCACTCTGATAAATACGATGGGTATTTTAAATTGGCTCAAGAAAAAGTGATTACCTGGTTTCCGTGTTGGGTGCATATGCGGAGAAAGTTTTTCGAGGCCGAATCTGGAGATCTTTTTCTGCGTAACTGGGTACTGAGGAAGATCCGGTATCTTTTTATGTTCGAAAGAATTGCTTGGGCGCGTTCTCCAGAGGAGCGTTTAAAAATCCGACAAGAAAAAGAAGCCCCGATTATCGATGAACTGATCCAAAAAATAAAAGACCGGCTGCTTAAAGGCAATCTGTTACCTAAATCTAAGTTTCGCGAGGCGCTTGGTTATTTTTGCGGGTTGATTCCGTATCTCAAAAACTACACAAAGCATCCATTCGCTAGGATGGATAACAATGTCGCGGAACGAGCGATCCGCCCCTTAACAATCGGGAGGAAAAATTGGCTCTTCTTCGGAAGCGAGGATGGGGGCGAAGCTGGTGCTATCTTGCTTTCGTTCGTCCAGACCTGCCGTGGGCTGGGGATTAATCCCAGAGAATACCTTGAGGATATATTTCGACGGCTGATGGGGCATAGCGCCAAAAAGCTCGAGGAACTCTTGCCAGATCGATGGCTCCTCGCCAGAAATACTCAAAAAAAATCACAAGTGATCTTGACCCGTCGATCTGTCTAGGTTAGACGCTTACCAGTACTATCTTCAAAAAGAGAGCCCATAACGACACCCATCTCTCCTGCAACAATCATCGCACAACCTGTAGAACGAGTGCGTCAATCAGTTATCCCAGTGTCTGGCCCAACAGAAAGTTTTAAGTCGTTTACTGTAAAAATCTCAGAAACATCCATTTCTATTTCTTCATTGAAAGAGATGGGTCTAAAAGCGCGTGAGATAGCTCAGCTGGTTTCTGACAGACATATTAAAATCCGTATTGATATTCCCTCCCATGGCCTCGAACGAGCGCAGGCAATGAAGTTTATAGAAGAATTAAAAAGTGTTGTTCATGTTAGTTCAACTCGATGGACAGACCTATTTGATGTTGTGTCTAAGAAAACAGAAGAGATTCAAGAAAACCTCACTATTCGCAAATATAATAATGGGGTCATTGAAGAAGTTCAATCTTCAAGAGAAAATGAGGCGGAAGATCTCTGGACTCATTGGGAAGGACGTAGAATTTATCCAGATGGTGTAATAGAAACAGGAAGATTTGATAACTTCTGCTT
>Ga0207112_1131_pt1 | contig 18616 bp, 9 predicted proteins | sample Alteio_BWMinHeat_72_FD_153549 | JGI IMG/M metagenome (GOLD analysis project Ga0207112, IMG submission 153549) | Enriched cells from forest soil in Barre Woods Harvard Forest LTER site, Petersham, Massachusetts, United States -... | ecosystem: Environmental > Terrestrial > Soil > Temperate forest >...
ATAGCTGTCTCAGGGAATTATGTCTATGCCATATCTTCATCAGGTTCTTTATCAATTATAAATATTTCAACATCAACTATCAGCAATAAGTTTATCACTGGTGGTTTAACCGACATTAAGATTTCCGGAAATTATGCTTATGTGTCCTATGGTTCGAGCACAGGTTCGGGAAGTGGGGGGCTAATAGTTATTGATATCACAAATCCGCTTAACCCTGGAATACAAGGTACATTGACGGATGGAACTAATAATGCACAACTTAAGGATCCTGTCTCGGTTTCAGTTGGCAACGGCTATGTTTTTGTGGCGAGTTATACTAGCAACGCCATAGAGATTGTTGATGTTTCCACCTCCACCAACCCATCGCATGTGGCAGCCTTGACAAATGGAACCGGAGGAGCGATAATTAATGGTCCGAATTCTGTTTTTGCATCAGGTAATTATGCTTACGTAGCTAGTAAATTAGGAAATGCGTTGGAGATTGTTGACGTCACAAATAAGGTTGCGCCTGTACACAAGGGCAGTTTATCTGTTGGCATCGAAGGCGCAATTTTAGAAGGCGCAAGATCAATCGCGTTTAAAGGGGATTATGCTTTCATCACAAGTTTCAAAGGGAACGCCCTGGAAGTTGTAAGCATAACGGACCCAAGAAATCCTTTGCACAAAACAAAATTGTTGCACGGCCAGATGGGTGCGTCACTTTTCAGCCCGGTGGGAGTTGTGATCAATGGAAATTATGCTTTTGTCGCGAACGAAACAGTAGACAATACCGGCACAGAAGCCGTCTTACAAGTTATTGATATTTCTAATCCTGAAAACCCAACGCCAGTTGGAAAACTGCCAGGTGCATATCCCGCTTCGGCTATTTTTTTTGAAGACCCTTACCTTTATTTGGTAACGACGAATTCGTCAGGTTCGAGTTTGGTGTTACAGGTGATCGATATCTCCTCGCCAACCTCACCGTTTATTGTTGGAAGCTCTACAGAACCTGTTGGAGTTAACTTTAGTAAGGTAAGTGCGAGTACGAGCTTCGGCAACTACAATTCAATTTTTGTAACCGGGGGTTACGCTTATATCACGGCCTCCAATTCACTGGATGTAGTTAATGTTTCCAATGTTACTGTTTCCAATCCACCTTCGCATTTTGGTTTGCTTAAAGATGGTGTAAACGGCGCGAATTTAACGGGTGCATCTTCAGTGACGGTATCGGGCAGTTATGCTTACGTGGCAAGTTATAACGCCCATAAATTGGAAGTCGTAAATATTTCAGCCCCTTCCAGTCCGCAGCATGCTGCCAGTGTTGCAATCCCAGGAGGGACGCCAACACAGGCGGCAGATCCCATGAACGTTACAATTGCAGGAAACTACGCGTTAGTGACTACCTATTTTACAACTTCACTTGTGACTTTTGATATAAGCAATCCGTTGAGTCCAAAGTTGTATGACCAATTATTAAATAGTGGTCCATATACAGATTTAACGTTTGCTAATAATATTTCAATCTATGAAAATTTTGCATACGTACTGAACAATAGTAATAGTATGCAGATTGTCTCTTTATACAGTCCAAATTTACTCGGTTTCGTGCCGCAAACTGGAAATGTAAATGACACTATTACGCTTCAGGGTCAAAATATGGATAGTTTTTTGTCTGTATCCGTCGGCGGTGTAAGTGCTCAGGTAGTGAGTGAATCGTCAACTAGTGCAAAAGTCATCGTGCCGGCTGGGGCTAAAATTGGAACGATTTCTATTCTGGATCATAATAGTGAACCAATCTCAATTTCAACAAACTTTCTTGTAATTCCGGTGGCATCTCAGGCCACAAATATTCAACAAGATGGTTTTACCTCAAGCTGGTCAGATGTTGGAGCTGCTAATTATTTTCTTGATATCTCCACCGATACGTTCACAACCTTTGTTAGTAGCTATAATAAAAAAAATATTAACGGTGATAAAACGAGTTCAGTAATCTCAGGATTGGCACCTGGCGCCACGTATCAATACCGGGTTCGTTCATCTGATGGCACTGTGGTGTCTTCTTATTCAAACTCCGTCCCAATACAAACAATTTCCGCCACACCAGTGTTCTCACCAGTAAGCCAGATAAGTCAAGGAGGGTTTATTCTAAACTGGGGTGCCTTGGCAGGTGCCGCCGGATATTTCCTGGATGTTGCCCTCGACAATACATTTTCTTCCAATATCGGTGGTTACAACAACCTTCAGATTGGCGCCACTTCTCAAAATGTAAGTGGTCTGAATCCTGGCGTAACGTACTATTGCCGCGTTAGATCTTATAATGCCAGCGGTGTTTCATCAAATTCGTCTACGGTATCTCCTGTCACACTCCCGGCCAACCCCACCAGCCTGACAATTACCAATACTACTACAACCGGGTTTGCAATTAACTGGAATTCAGTTCCTGGTGCTACTAATTATTTCGTGGATTTGTCTCAGGATAATTTTGTTACATTAGTTGGCGGCTATTCTAATTTATCAGTTGGGAATGCCAGCACCTATGCAATCGGAGGCTTATCTGCCAGCACCAATTATCAAATACAGCTTCGTGCCTCAAATTCTTCGGGGTCTTCAGGAAATTCAACGCTTACAACTGCGCTCACACTCACTCCTGTTCCTGCCGCACAACCAACGGCACTCACATTTTCAAATACGACTGCCAGTTCAATAAATGTTTCTTACTCACTTGCCACAGGTAGTCCAGCCGGATACCTCGTTCTGCGTTCTGCAAATTCTCCACCGTCCACCATCCCTGTAACAGGGGCAGCGTACGCCGTAGGGTCATCTCTGGGAAACGCGGTTGTTGCCAATGTTGGTCCGGAGTTATCTTTCTTTGATGGGGGCCTTCCGACTGGAGTAACGTACTATTATGCTGTCTATTCGTTCAACGGAGGTGGTGCATCGATTCTTTACCTGACTACAAACCCATTGCAGGGTAATGTAACACTGGACGTCCAACCGCCCGTAATTTCGCAAGGGGCAACCCCCATTCCATCGACTATCACGGGAGGCAATGCACCTTTTTTTAATACGATGATTACGGACAATGTCGATGTATCAATAGCCCAGATTTTTTACCGGGGAATCACGAAGTCTGCGTTTAACAGTGCTTCCCTAACCCCATCAGGAGCAGCCGATAATTACTCCATTCAAATTCAAACCGATTGGTATGATTCATTAGGTCTTGAATATTATTTCTATGCATCGGATGGATCGGGAAACAAGGCTGTTACCGAACACAGATATGTACCGTTGATCACTCCATCCATCTCTTTGCCAGCGCTTCCATCCGGAACAAGTCAGAAAGATTTCCGGATCATTGCTTTTCCTTATGACTTGGCCACGGATAATAAAGTAACCACAGTGTATAGCGGAGTGCCTTGGAACGACAACACTAAAGCGGCCATGTGGCAATGGAACCCCTCGGCTCAAAATGGACAAGGATCATATGATCAATATGGTGCTCCTAACACTTTCCTAACGGTAGAACGTGGAAATGGATATTGGGCGATCACAAAAACATCGGTCACACCTCAATTGGCCAACGTACCTGCACCCAAATACAATCGGTCGAACCTTTATACTATGACACTTCAGCCCAACTGGAATGAGGTCGGAAATCCCTACCCCGTGCCAATTTCCTGGGATGAAGTGATTGCATTCAATCAAAAAAATAATGTCACATCTTTTGGCCCACTGAGTATCTACGATAGTATAGGACAAAATAGCGCCGGATATAAAACAGCAACCGGCAGCGTCCTTTTAAAACCTTTTGAGGGCGGCTTCGTGCAAAATCTTTCCTCTTCTCCCATCATGATTCAAATTCCCTTCCCCGGCCAAACCAGCATCGGTGGAAGAATGGAGTCTATTGGGACGGACATTTCTCAGGAAGCCTGGAACGTATTTCTGCATGTGAGCCAGGAAGATTTTACCAATCAATTGGGAGGGTTTGGTATGCACCCTTTAGCGAAACCAGGGCCGGATAGGTACGATAATTTTAATCCTCCCCAATTTATGGAGAGCCCGGAGGTAAACTTTAAGAACATTGATTACCCCAACACCTTGTTCAGTAAAGACATGGTTCCTTCGCAAGAAAGTTATCATTGGCGTTTTACACCCAATGGAAAATCGGATGTTCTCACGCAATTGAAATGGACAGAGGACATAAAAAACATTTCATCAAAACCGCTATTCCTTTTAAACGAACAAACACTGGAGATCATCGATATGATGCAAATGAGCAGCTACCAATTCAGTTTAAAAAAGGGAAGCGGGTTTTCTATTTTTTACGGGCTCGACATCAATAAAATTGCACTGCCTGAGGTGGCGGCAAGCGCGCCCTATCCAAATCCGCTAACCAGCGAAGCTGCTATTAACCTCAGTCTGCCAGACACGGAGAATACCTATCAGGTTGTGCTCCAGATTTTCAATAATCAAGGTGAGTTGCTCGGATCAACAGAAAACGCATTGCGTTCAGGCATCCAGTCTTTGAAATTTACCCTAGCCGATCAATCGCCATCAGGGATGTACCTCTATAAATTAAACGTTCGCGCAGAAAACACGGCCGTGAGTTTCACAGGAAAAATCATTAAGCTATGAATAGAGATATTATAAAATGTATAGGGGCTGTAATTCTGGCGTTAATCGCAACGGGCGCCGCGTGGTCACAGTCTCTGGAAATCGATTTTGTCGAGCTGACTGGAAGAAACCTCGTGGTCCATTATAACATCGACGATGGTACGAACAGCAGCCGTCAGTTCCTCGTGCAACTTTATTCTTCACAGGATAATTTTACGACGGCATTAACGCGGGTGTCCGGCGATGTAGGGGCCGAAGTGAATGCAGGAGTTGACAAAAAAATCGTGTGGGACATTACCAAAGAATTGGGCGCTTTTAAAGGTGACATCTCTCTTGAACTGAGGGGAAGAGTCTATGTCCCATTCGTGAAAATTAAGGATATCGCCGAAAACCAGGTATTTAAACACGGCAAGAATTATCCATTAAACTGGTCATCGGGAAATTTAAGCGGCCAGGTCAACATAGAATTATTCAATTCCAGTGAGGAGAGGATATGGGGAGAAAATAACGTTCCCAACGTGGGCAAGTTCGACTGGTATATTCCGGGTAACGTGAAAAAAGGAAAAAACTACCGGCTCAAGTTTACGAATGTCAAAGACAGAAATGATGTGGCGTATTCCCCGTCGTTTATCATTAAGCCGAAAATTCCACTTGCTGCAAAGATTGCAGGTCTGGCCGTGCTCGCGGTTGGCGTTGAAGTTATATTAAGTCAAAAATCGAAATCATCAGAAGCAACACCATACGGCAGTCCGGTGGCGCCTCCCCCAAATAACTAAAAATATGCAAAGAATTTTCCTGATTTTAATCGTGCACGCCAGCATCTTTTGCCACGCGCAAAATTTCAATGCAAAGTCCAATACCCTGTCACTGGATTACAGCGATCTAAAAGCCACATTCTCTTCAACAGCACCCAAAATCGAATGGAAGTCACCTGTAAATCAAACCGTTTTTATTAAAGAAGGAAGTATTGCACTCGACTTAACGATTGTGTCAAAGACACCGCTTAAAAGCGTGCGCTTAGTCGTCCGTGATAAATCCACAGGCGAAGAAAAGGCATCCACCAACATCCCCATTACCGACGAAAAAAAGCTTTCATTGCAAGTCAATAAAAATCTGACGCTCACAGATGGAGTAAATGAAGTGATATTAATAGTGGAAAACAGGGATGGATTGAAAGCCAGTTCCACACGCGACGTGCATGTGGGTGCCACCGCGTTGGCCGATGCAGCAAAACTAAGCCGTAAAGATTATGCTTTGATCTTTGCCACAGACAAATACGACAACTGGAAGGCGTTGGTAAATCCTATTTATGATGCCAGAACCATTGCCGGTGATCTTCAAAAGACCTATGGCTTTAACACCGAGGTAGTGGAGAACCCAACCCAATCGCAGATCCTGGACAAGTTGAGAGAATACGCAGAAAAAAAATATAGCGAGTTGGATCAGTTGTTTGTTTTTTTTGCTGGTCATGGATTTTACGATGATACATTTAAAGAAGGTTTTGTGGTCTCCCGCGAATCTTTACCGGATGACCCCGGTCGAAATTCTTATTTGCGGCACAGTGTGTTACGCTCGACCATAAACAATAATCCCTGCGATCACATTTTCCTGGTGATGGATGTTTGCTTCGGGGGAACATTTGATGACAACCTTGGCAGCAGGGCATTGGACGATGACTCTTATCGCGCGCCTTCACAGTCAGAAATCATTACCCGAAAACTCAAATTCAAGACACGCAAGTACCTCACCAGCGGCGGCAAGGAATATGTATCCGATGGCATTGCAGGCCGACACTCCCCGTTTGCCAGTAAGTTTATCGACGCTCTGGAAAAAGGTATGGGTGGGGATGGAATTCTTACGCTGAGTGAAGTGATGACCTACGTAGAAACGCTTAAGACGGCACCACAGTTTGGAAAATTTGGCTCCGACCAACTTGGCAGCGATTTTGTTTTCGTCGTAAAGGGAAACTAAGATTTGAGACAGCCGGGACTCAATCTATCGAATTCGGGTTCGATAGGCTAGACTTTTAGGCAAATTATGTTCGCGTTGCTATCCCAAATATTGGTCAATCACCAACTTTCCAAGAGTTGTCCATGACAGCCGAAATTGCATAATAATCTATGAACGTATTGGTAAGATTCTACCCGTTCCGATTTGGAGTAGATAGCTGAACCTCAAATTGTTATACAGGCTTTTCAGAAGGGTTCTTAATTTGCTGTGCGGCTGCCCGTGGCTCCTCACCGATTTTGGTCTTCTGAATTTCGAAAAAACGATAGGCAAGAAGCCTGCCGGCATCTTTGCGATCCTCTTCATCAATTCGCAATGTCCCCTCTTTGACTTTTCTGCCAAATTGAATAGAATAATGGATTTCCATTGCCTGGTCCCGAGGTGTAAATGTTATTCTTACGGCAGGTACATTTTCGTCTTTGGTAAACTCAATGCGAGTCTCGCCAAGCTGATCAATTATTTGCTCTTCCATTTCATTGGCTGGAGTTGTCTCCAGGCGGAATTGCATGGTCAGGTCAGTAAAAGGAATAATCTGAGGATAGATTTTATATAGTTGCAGGACATAGCTTTTTTCTTTCATGCCGTGGCTGACTTGAGCAAGCCCCTCATAGGCACGGGCCATCAACAAGGTTTGAAATGGATCACCGCGTTCAGGATCGAAGACCACCTGTTCAAAATAGGTAGCGGCTTCCTTTTCCTTGCCCTCCGCCAAATAAAGTTTACCTAATACATACCTGAAATATTTCTTAAGCTTCGGTCTCTTGTCTGAATTAAGCCGGTTTTTATAAAAATCGATGAAATACTCGTTGCCAAAACCCTCTGTTGCTGACAATACTTCATCGAAAGTAATCAGGTTCTCCGGTGAGAACAGGGAATAGATTACTTGCTCGCGCTCCGGGTTTTCTGCTATTAACGATGCCAACACCATTTTGTGATGACGAATTTCAAGCGTGTATTTTACCCAACGGTACCAGTTCATGGGGTTGAACCAAAAATACCATTCGTTGTGTTCGAACCAATATTCTTTTTTGAATTGCAATTGATTAATGTAGTTCAATGATGCAACTGCAAGATTGTATTGCTCTTGACCCCATGTCGTGCCGATATGCAACTCTTGAAATCGTGCTGCCTTGTTGGCAGTCTGCTGACTTTCGGCCGTTAATCCTTCATAATGTTGTGCTCTCGCCAAACCAATACAATGCCATCCATAGCCTGGTGTGCTGCCTTGCTCTTGCAAGACACGACTCAACAATGTATCTGCTTTTTCAGGATGCCCACGGTAAATTGCTAACGACCCTCGTGAATAGAAGTATTCTTTGGTAGTCTTCTCAACATTGCGTTCGCGCTCCTCCGCCTGTTTGAAATACCTGTCCGCCTGTCCCAGTTCGCCGATGGCCAGTTTGAAGTTTGCATAGTTATTACTGGAATAGGCCTCGTTTTGAATAAGGGCGTTGTAATAGTAATTCGCAGAATCTATATTAAAAAGGTAATCATAGATCATTGCCTTATAGTGGAAGGTGCTCAAGTATTGTCGGTTGAGAAAACGCGGATCGTACAGACCGTTGTTAACAGGAAAATCGTTCTGAATCTTTCTTAATGCAGAATCCAGACACCGATTGGCAGCAGCTACATTTTCCTGTACTGAGTTTTTTAAAAATGAAAAATTCCTGGATGTGAACACCCTGTTGCGATGATAAAGCCAAGCCATGGTGTTGTATGAATCCATGTTTATTTCTACCTGAAAATCGCGATCGCGAACATGTTTGAGCACCTCCATTGCCTTATTCTGGTCTTCCACATTTTGATAGCATCGGTCAAGAAAATAGGTGATAAGACCATAGTCTGATTGATACCGGTAATTCGCGTTGTACAATGCATAGTTATTTGTACGGATTCGCAGAATAGGATCATAATCACTTTCTATTTTATCAAGTGCCTTCTGTAGTGGCACAATCGCCTTGTAAAAGCCAAGCTCATCATTTGCACGAAAAAACAGGTAGCCTCCTTCTAATAAGTAGCCCACATAATATGTACTATCTTTTCGGATGAAACTACGCGCTTTGTCGTACATCTTGCTGTCGAGAAACGACTTGACGTCAGAACGTTCTTTATCAATTTGCTCTCGCACGCTGTTTTGCGCGGATGCGCCCAACGGCACTAACAAGTAAAAAAGAAGCTGAATCCGCATACCTATTGTTTCGATTGAATACCCATTTTGGCAAGCCGATTTACTTCCGAGTCAACTATTTGCTGTAGTGCTGTGCGTGATGCTTCGCGGTTGCGGAAGATCAGCCGATGATGCAATACCGGTTGAGCCAATGCGCGGAGATCATCTTCAATTACGTAGTTGCGTTGATTAACGAGCGCCCAGGCTTTCAGGCATTTGATGAAAGTAATTCCTCCACGTGTAGAACAGCCGAGCGCAATCTCCTGATGACTGCGCGTAGTGTTTACGATATGAACAACGCCCTTTACTAATTCAGGATGGACGTAAACTTTTTCGGCCTCTTGCTGCAATTCAATAATTTCATTGTAGGTAAGTACCTGCCTCACCGTAGCTGTGTTATTATTAATGGTGACGTAATTGGTATAAATATCGAACTCCACTTCTTCACTGACGTAGCCAAAAGAAATTTTCATAAAGAAACGATCGAGTTGTGCTGCCGGCAAGGGATAAGTTCCTTCCATCTCAATCGGGTTTTGAGTGGCAATGGTAAAGAAAAACTTGTCCAACCGAAAAGTTGATTCTCCTGCCGTGATTTGATTTTCGGCCATGCATTCCAAAAGTGCACTTTGCACTTTAGGCGAGGCACGATTGATCTCGTCGGCTAACAGCACGTGGGTAAATAGCGGTCCTTTCTTAAATACAAAGTCCTTTTTTGCTTCATCATAAATGTGAGAACCGATCAGGTCCATCGGCAGCAAGTCGGGGGTAAACTGGATTCGCTTAAAAGACACACCACCGTTGGCGGTATGAAAATCAATGGCTCCTTCAGAAATGGACTGCGCCAATGTTTTAGCAAGCACCGTTTTACCAGCGCCTGGATTATCTTCCAGTAAAATATGACCCCGAGCCAGCAGGGCAGTTACTACATATTTTACTTCCTGCGATTTACCGCGGATGATTGTCTCAATGTTATCGGTGAGTGTTTTTAGCTTGCCGTTATTCATAGCGATAGGGGTTCATGGTCAGTTGATTCTGGTTTTTGAAAATAGCGAAAAGCCCGCAGTACATTTAAATAATTGAATGAGGTTTTTGGGAAACCAATTTTGCTGTGGATCGCTTTGCCGATGTTGCTGGAGAACTGATTGATGATCTCAAAATCTTCTGCTTTCAGACTTCCCGGGGCGTATTTGAGCCGCAGGTAAGTGTGCATAAATTTCCCGAAGCCACTTGACAACAAAGGATCTACTTTTGTTTGGGCATATTCCAAAGGAGTTTCGGTTTCACGTTCAAGTCCTGCCATATGGAAACGATATAATGCCGCCTGATAAACATGGTCAGCATTTTTCGCATTGCGCGAGAAGGAAACACATAACATTCGATAGAGTAAATAAAGCGAGGGGAATAAGAGAAGCAGTAAAATTATGCTCAGGAAAAACTTTGCAGCAACGGACACAACCTCCTGCCATGTTATCTTATTTTCCTTTGAGTTCGCCGTTTTTTTGGTAGCATCGTTTTTCTTCACCTCTTTTTCTTTTCTGAGGATATGAATTTCGTCTGCAATAATAGGAGAAGAGAAACCTTCCACCTGCGTTTCGATGGAGACCCCGTGACGTGGGGACGGAATTTTTTTTGCTTCATCTTTATACGATACAATAATGAGTGAGTCTCCCGGCCGGATGACGGTAAAGGTGGTGTCCTTTTTATTGTACAACACCCGACAGAGCGCAGCGTCAACCGATCGTGTGAAAGTTTTATTCAGCAGATAGGGTGTGTTAAAATAAATTAATCCTTTAAACGACGCGTCCAATTGTTTTTTAACCGTGCTTACCGTTTCAGCTTTAGCATTTAGTACTAACCAAGGCTCTGGCGGCGGAAGTGGAGGGGTGCCGTCGGGCTTGGGGGCGCCCTGTTGATCTTCGTTGCCGATGGTCAAATCAAAATCAAGCCAGCCATAGCCTGGAAAATAGACCTGCGTCCACGCGTGAGCCTGGCTCGCATAAAACCAATACCATCCTTTGTTTTTGTCGCTACGATTGATGGCGGCAAATCCCGTTGTGAATCTTGTTGGAACACCGAGTGCGCGCAGCATGAACAAGGAAGCTCCTGCATAGTAAGTGCAATAGCCAGCGTGCGTCTTAAATAAAAAGTTATACAACATTTTGGAGCTGGGGATGATGGGATCATCAATCGCTCCTGCGTTCAATGTATACCGAAAAATGCGCCTGCCATTTTCGTTGCGTTTCAAAAAGAAATCACGTATGGCAAGAACCTTGTCGACCGGACGGCCTCCCTTCGAGGTTAAGCTTAAAGCAAGTTTGGCGATGGAGTCATAGATGTTTCCCTTTGGGTATTCGGTATAGTAGTTCAAAAACTTCTTGTCAACTCCATGATAGTCTCTCACATTGTCCAACTCCTTTGTTCGTTGTTCCTGAATGTCTTCCAGTTTTGGATTGGCCGATATGTTGTAGACAAAATAAGCGTTGTTCAACTCAGAAGTGTATGAAAATATCTTGTAGGCTGACAAGAAAGTTTTTTGAAAGTCCTTTTCCACCGGAATGGTTTGAATGGAAAATACGCTTGAAGGTCCCAGTACGGCATGTTTCCAGGTATTCTCAGAAAGGTATACTTGCGCCTCCACCACTTTGCGAAACTTGTTGCTCATTGACTTTCGCACGATGGAAGTGTCAGTATAGGAGTAATACATGGGCAAGGCGGTAGGATCAACTTCCAGTTCGTCCAAGGACGGAACATTTACGTCCCGGGTAAAGCTTTCTTTTAGCGGGTCATATCGCGTGAGGTAATGATAAACAAAATACAATGGAGCAGGTGATCCGTCTGGAAAATAATTATCAAGTCGGCTACAAAACATCAATTTATCAGACTGGCTCATCTTGGAATTGACTCGCATGGTGTCTTTCAGTCGATAACCATCATCACCTTTCTCCATTAACCCGTAACGGTCATCGTAACCGTCATTATTTTTTTCTGATTTTGATCCATCCTGTTTGTTTCCCTTTGCGCCCCGCGCGGTTAATTCTTTCTCTACAGCCTTCAGGTCACTTTTGAAAAGATTTTCGGTGATAACAAACATGAGCAATATGAGCAGTGCTAACAGGCCAATTCTAGCCAGGAATTTCTTTGATTTTTTGAAATTGATTTCGACGCGTTCGACGAGCAACGGAGAAAGAAGCAGCATGTACAAACCGTACACGACCACAGGTGCAAGATGTAGCAGAATGTAAGGGAGGCCTATGTCGATCGTGTTGGAGGTTGAAACCAGGGTGATCACTGAGAGCACGCCAAAAAGAAGGAGGTAAGCCCAACGTACACGCACGAGCAGAAAACCAAAAACCCAGCCAAAAATGAATAGCGTAGAGTATAACTGGAAACACGCTGTTGTATAAAACACATCGAACTCGCCTGGTAGTCGGTTGATGATCCTTTCAAAAAGCAGATATGTTATCCACAACAAAATAAACGAAACGATCCATCTTGCTCCATAGTGATAGAGGGCAAATGCAAGTGTCAACCCAAAAGAAAAATAAAGGGTTTGGCTGACGATGCTGGTATCTAATGAAGTATATGAAAAGTTAAGTAGGCGTAAAGTGACGAACGTGATGATAATAGTTGGCGCAACTACTAATGCCAAGCGGATGAGCAGCTGTCTAAATCGCTCTTGTTGATACCAACTCATAATTCTAAATGGATGGAGTCTGTGAGCCAGCAGTTGCCGCGCTGGGCAAGGACCGTTGCAATTTCTTCCTCGTTATTTTTCAAAGTCTTTCGAAATGATGAGATCAGCCATGGCTGACGCAATTTGTCAGCCGGTTGTTTCTCGGGCCGAAAAAAAATGTGTTTAATATTCATTTGGAAAGGCGAAGGAATCGCTGAAGACAGTTTCACGATTACCAACGGCACGGAGGGCGAGAGGTTGCGAGCTATTATTTTGAGTTCACTCGCTGGCGTTAGCGAGGATAAGCAGATAAATGCTGCTTTGCTATAATTAACAAAAGCAGAGGGCACGTTTTTGTTTTGCCATGATGCCGCTGTGATTTGAAAGAGTCCTACGTTCTTGTCGCCAAGACCTGCCAACCTGGGTACCTCCTGATCATTCGGCATCCGCACTTCAGACCCGTTCCGTTGTAGCGCTTCGAATAAGCTGCGAACATGGTCTTTGTACACATTGAGTAATTCAGTTTCAAAAACCCCGTCCTTCAGATCGAAACCATGGAAGTAGCTAACATAAAAATACAAGTGTGATGCATAAGGATCTTTCATTTCAGGAATACGAACAACCAACTGACCGCTCTTTGCATAAATTTTCCAAACGATTCGCTGAATATTGTCGCCGGTTTCAAATTCTTTATAATTCACGAGTTCCCCTTCTACACGCCTCGGAATATCTATGCGATGCTTTTGTTCCTCGGTACTGTGTGGTTGTGCCTTTACTACCTGCTCCTTATGCGATTGAGGCAATGTGTAAAGTTGTTGTGAATGGGAAATTCGACAGGGTAGGGATATAAGGCCCAGCATATCGCAGAAGAGAACCAGCACTTTTTCTGTATCATAAATTCCCCTGTCATGAAGCATGGTTTGGCCATTGCCTGAAATCGCTTGTCGCCACAAGCGGCGTGAACGTGTTACGTCGGTATCGAGAATTATTCTTTCTGACATCCGCTTTTCAGAAAAAATCAGCCTCGCCTGAATTGTGCCAAGGAAAGGGCGGACCACGGGTCCGATGATAGTCACCGAAAGCGGCACCCAACCCGCCTCTGCTTTTTGGCCATCGCCAAATTTTACCTGAATAACCGCTCTTTTACTTTTTTCAATGGAAAGGAAATATGCCCACGTGACTACGGCTGAGGTCACACTAATTATAAAAAGCCCAATGATGGTCAATTGTACGACGCGTAGAAATAGGTTCATAACGAGCCACATGTTCGAATCATCATGTCCATACTCAATTCGCAGCCATCGACTTGCAAAGACCAGGATTAATATCGACGACAAAAATTGCCAACGGACAACGGTCAGCCTTGACCAATAGGATGATGATTTGATTAACGACGAGAAGGAAGGAATAGACATAAAAAACTGACCCGCAAGAAAGGAAATATTTTTTAATTGAGGCTGACTCCATAATTAGAGTTTGGGACGAAAAGAGAATTTCGCTCTGACTTTACTATAGATTGGTATGCGAAGGACAGTTTTTTAAGCACAAAAATTCTTTTTTGGTTTCCCTGCATGAATCTTCGAAATTTACGTCCCAAATCTTTTTTATGATCTACAACTCAATTATCGAAACCATTGGAAATAAACCAATTGTAAGGCTCAACAAATTAAGTAAGGGCATTGCTGGCACCCTCCTGGCAAAAATGGAATATTTTAATCCAGGCAACTCCACCAAGGATCGCATGGCGTTGAAAATGGTTGAAGATGCTGAGAAAGATGGAACACTAAAACCGGGAGGCACAATAATAGAAGGTACTTCAGGTAATACAGGAATGGGCTTGGCACTTACCGCAGTTGCCAAGGGCTACAAGTGTATTTTCACGATGGCCGACAAACAGTCGCAGGAAAAAATTAATATTCTTCGGGCAGTAGGAGCAGAGGTGATTGTGTGTCCTACCAATGTTGAGCCGGAGGATCCGCGTTCATATTACTCTGTAGCCCGTAAACTCAACAAGGAAATCCCGAATTCCATCTATCCCAATCAATACGATAACCCTTCCAACACAAAAGCCCACTACGAAACCACAGGCCCTGAAATCTGGACGCAAACGGCAGGAAAAATTACTCACTATGTTGCAACGGTGGGAACTGGGGGGTCAATGTGCGGTACTGCTAAATTTCTAAAAGAACAAAGACCAGATCTGATTGCTGTCGGAATTGACACCTACGGATCTGTATTTAAAAAATACAAGGAGACAGGCATTTTCGATCGCAATGAAATCTATCCTTATCTAACTGAGGGTTTTGGTGAAGATATCCTCCCTAAGAATGTAAATTTTGATGTGATTGATACTTTTATAAAAGTAACGGATAAGGATGGCGCAATCATGGCGCGCAGGCTTTCGCGTGAAGAAGGAATGTTTGTGGGTTGGAGCAGCGGATCAGCGGTTCATGGTGCTCTCGAGTATGCAAGGGAGCACCTGAAGAAGGATGACACGATGGTGATTTTACTTCCCGATCATGGCACGCGTTATCTCAATAAAGTATACAACGATATGTGGATGAAGGACCACGGATTTTTGGAGGAGCGTACGTTTGAAACAGCCCGGGAAATTATAAGTCGTAGAAATGGGAAAGACAACCTTTTCACGGTGACGAAAAAATCTACGATTGGGGAAGCGATCCGATTAATGAATAAAGAAGGTGTGGATCAAATGCCTGTAATAGACGGGAATGAGTTTGTTGGAAGCGTTACCACCGCAAGCCTGATCGAGAAAATCATTAGCGATCCGGTATTAAAAGATAAATCAGTTGGCGAGATTATGGATGCTCCCATGCAGGTGGTGGCACTTGATAGTACGCTTGATGTTCTTTCGTCTATGCTCAACAGAACCAACAAAGCCTTGTTAGTTCGTGATGAGGCCGATCGTGCTCACATCATTACTCAACATGACATTTTGAAAGCAATGACCTCGTAGGCAATTTGGCTACGGCTATAAGACCTTGGATATACTAAGCTGTTGATTCTTATTACCTGTATTTGATAAAAAGTCAAGGCGACTTTAATCGGTTTAATTTTTAACAAATTCAACCTCAATACGATCATTGTATTGCCCAAGTGTTCCACTTTCTAAATATAGGGGAACCTTTCCACCCTCGCCTTTCGTACTGATTCGTGAGACATCAATCCCCTGCTTCACCAAATAAGCCTTCACGTTTTCTGCTCGTTCAACGGAAAGTTCTTTTGACGAAATGGTTCCTTTTTTATTTGTCTTGGGGTCCAAAGCAAAAAAATTCGTACTTGAGCCCATGGTATATGATTCCCGATCTTGCGTGCCGTTACAGTACCCGTAGATTCGAATTTTGTATTTCGGATTCTCCTTCAATAAGTTCGCTAATTCATCCAATTCGGCCTGTGAAACCGGCCTCATGATTGAAGAATTCCTTAAGAAATGCACATTGTTGAAGTCAATATAGTCACCCGCTTTTGCTTTATCTAAGGTGAGCGTTACAATCTCTTCGTTATTTGGTCCAGTTGCTATAGGTGGATTGAAGTAGCCAAAAACAAGACTACTTTGCCGATAACCCGGCAGCAATGCTACAATGTTATATGTGCCTTTTCTATTACGAGGTTCTTCCAAATAAACGACCTGACCGCTCTTTACTAACTGAAACTGTGTTGCTCCACTGGCTTCCTGTAGTTGAAGGTTCCCAAATACTTCCTTGCCATCGGTCTTGCTTACTACTTTAAAATAATATGGCTTGCCTTTTGGTTTTACCTCTGGTTTTTTGATGGCAGAAGAATCTACCTTTGGAGGCTGCACTTTTTCAGGTTCCTTAACTGGTGCTGTTACCGCTATTGGTTCTTTGACAGACTCCTTTACAGGTTCTTTAACAGGTTCCTTTACCTGTTCCTTGACAAGCTCTTTTTTCTCTACAGGTTTGGTGACGACGGGTTCTGTATTTTTTTTGAGAGCGATAGCCGGCTTACTTTCCTTTTTCTCTACAGGTTTTTCAACCACGCTGTCTATTGCTTTTTTCGGGATGATTTTAGGGGTAGCTTCTTTGATACTATCGGTAGTTGAGACAGGCTGTTCGGTCTTTGATTTTGGAGAGCAAGAAACCACTAATGAAATGATCAGCAAAGAAATTGTTATTCTGTGAGAAGAGGCGGAAAGGTGCATTGCTGAATTAGATTAATTCTATAAAGATATTAAATCAATGACCGCAGAAAAATGGCCGCATCGAAAAAAATTCCAGTAATTGAGCCACCCTAATTCTTCACAAACTCCACCTCAACCCTGTCATTGTATTGGCCTAATGTTCCACCTTCCGGATAGAGCGGTACCTTGCCACCCTCGCCTTTTAAGGTGATGCGATCGTTTTCAATCCCCTGCTGAACCAAATAAGCCCTCACAGTCTCAGCCCGTGCATAAGACAGGTCTTTCGATGAAATTGTTTCTTTCTTGTTGCCGGTCGGGTCCATCGCAAAAAACTTCGTGCTTGTACCCATGGTATATGACTCGCGGACTTGAGTGCCGTTGCAATGACCGTGAATTTTGATCTTATACTTCAAATTCTCTTTCATGAGGTTGACTAATCCATCCAATTCATTTTGAGACTCCGGTTGCAGGACTGAAGTATTCTTGAAAAAATGAACGTTATTGAAGTCAATGTAGTCACCTTTCCTTGCTTTATCCAACGTTAGTGTGATGATGTTCTCATTTTCGGGACCTTTTTCAGCGGCAGAATTTGCGTAGGTGAAAGCTAGATTGACCTGTCTATAACCCGGCAATTGAGCCGTCACATTGTAAGACCCCTTTTTATTTTTTGGTGCATCGATATAAACAATCACTCCACTTTTGATCGCCTCATACTGTGTTGCACCAACGGATTCCTGTAACAACAAATTTCCAAATAATTCTTTGCCATCCGCTTTGCTTACGGTCTTAAAGTAAAATGGTTTGCCAGTTGGCTTCTTCACCGGCTCTGGTTTCTTTAACAATGATGAATCAATTTTTGGCGGCTCAACTTTAATTGTGTCTTTAGCGGGAGGAGGTGTTACAACCACAGTTTCTATCACAGGTTCCTTCACAGGTTCAGTTTTAACTTCCGTCCTTGTAAATTCTTGAGCTCCCAATCTTCCCATGAAAACCCACGCGTCTTTGTAGTTAGTTTCTACTTTTATTTTGATCAATAGATTGAACGCCTTTTTGCGATCGTCGGTATTTAATATGTACACATAATATAAGTTGCGTACAGGTTGGATTGCGTATTGTGTTGAGAAACCATTTTTATTCGCAGCCGCTGTAAAGCGCACCGCGTTGTCAAGCACGCGAAAAGCTCCAATCACGACATAATTGGAGTCCTGGGTTTGACCTTGAGTAGAGAAAGAGCATAAAGCCAACGACCAAGCAGCCAAGCAGACTTTGAAGAACTTCATGATGGATTGGGTTATTCTAGTTCAATATTATAAATAATTTCTTTAAAAGATTGATAGGAACACGAATTCTTGATGAAGTTAGGGGCTCGAAAGCAATGTGGTTATTAACTATTTCGAGGTGCAGGGTATTGTGATCTTTTCGTGAATTTCCTGGCGTATCTCAATCTGGATTTTAAAAAGGCTTTGTTGCCGATGCAAAAATGAGTTGATCAATTCCGTGCATCATACACCTTTCTATCTCTTCGAACAAATAACGGTAAAAGGTCTTGAAATAGTTTCACCAGTATCGTCCACTAATAAAAGTGTGTGGCTTCCATTTTCGGGGTGAACAGAAAGCTTATGAACTTTGTGAGTGGCTTCAAGAAATTTACCATCGATATGCCAAAATACCGTTGCTGATGGATTTCGATGTGCAACTTCAAACAATACGGTACCTGCGCTGCCATCTAGTCCGTAGGGAATAAATACTTTTGAATTTAGCTTTGGATAAATCAGGTCCATTGTAGCAAGATCATTGGTATTTACGCAATCCCGTCTCCAGGGAGGAAGAGTGTGATAGCTGAATGTTCTTGCTCTAAAATAAAATTCCTGAATTGGCGGCAATACAAACCAAGGAACTTCCACCATTTTAGAAACCGTCTCACAATTGGAATGAACCCGAAACTTTTTGTCGGGTGAAAGAAATATTTTTTTATGATAAGAGCATGGCGTGGTTTGTAAGCCAGCTAGGCTTA
>Ga0207112_1132_pt1 | contig 18599 bp, 14 predicted proteins | sample Alteio_BWMinHeat_72_FD_153549 | JGI IMG/M metagenome (GOLD analysis project Ga0207112, IMG submission 153549) | Enriched cells from forest soil in Barre Woods Harvard Forest LTER site, Petersham, Massachusetts, United States -... | ecosystem: Environmental > Terrestrial > Soil > Temperate forest >...
TTCTAGAAGGGATTAGGAGGGTTACGCCCAAATCAAGATTTTACCAAGCTTCCAGTAGCGAAATGTTTGGAAACATTGGAAGATCCAGCTTGCCCATAAAAGAGTCATTTTTGTTTCACCCTGTTAGCCCCTATGGAATTTCAAAAGCCTCCGCGCATTGGTTAACAGTGAATTACCGAGAGGCTTATAAATTGAACACCTGTTGTGGTATACTTTTCAATCATGAGTCAGTTCTTCGTCCACATCATTTTGTTATCAAGAAGATAATTCGGACGGCTATGGAGATAAAGGGGGGTGAAAACAAGAAATTGGTACTAGGCAATATAGGGGTGGCGAGAGATTGGGGGTATGCTCCCCTTTATGTCGAGGCCATGTGGAGAATGATGCAGCAAGAAAAGCTCAATGATTACCTGATCTGTTCTGGCAAAGCGGTGAGCCTTCGCGAATTTATCTTTGAGGTATTCAGCCAAATGGATTTGGATGCGAGCCAATATATCGCCGTTGACCAGACCTTGATGCGGTCGCTGGATCTTGAGATTATCTATGGAGACAACTCCAAAGCAAGGAACGAGCTGAATTGGGAATATGAAATGCCTCACCAAGATTTAATAAAACGCCTTCTTCAGGATGAATACGATTTTATGAAATGGGAGTTGCTATAGTTGCGCGCATGAAAGTTGTTTTTTTTCATCGCAAACCGAGGCCGAATTATAATTTTAGTGTTGAGAATTTGTTCGGGCAGATCCGCGCGGCATTTAAGCCAGAGGTGGAATGGGAGGTGAAGGAACTCTCCTTCTATAGTGAAGGTTTTTTCAAGCGATTATTTATCGGTTTTGAAGCGGCGTTTAACCAAAAGGGTATCAATCATATAACGGGGGACGTCAATTTCATTGGTATTTTTCTGCGAAAGAGGAAGACTATTCTGACTATGCTGGACGTTGGTTTCATGAACCATCCCAATCCATTGGCGCGATGGATTTTAAAATGGTTTTGGATTATTCTTCCTGTAAAAAGAGCGAGGATGGTGACGACCATTTCGCAGGCTACCAAAAGCGAGGTGTTAAAATATGTGAATGTAAATCCGGATAAAATAAAGGTTGTTTATGTACCTATCCTATCCTCTTTTAAACCCCATCCCAAGGAGTTTAATAAGACGAGGCCCGTCATTTTACAGATCGGCACCAAGGTGAACAAGAACGTGATGCGACTGGTGGAAGCGCTTAATGGCATACCCTGCCAATTGGAAATAGTTGGTGAAGTGAGTGCTGGTCTAAAGATGCAGCTGGATAAATATAAGGTGGATTATCGCTCCTCGAAGAATCTTTCGAATGAAGAAGTGATGAATCAATACAAAAAGGCGGACATTATCAGCTTTGTCTCTACCTACGAGGGATTTGGGATGCCCATTGTGGAAGCTAATGCTGTAGGCAGGGTGGTGGTGACCAGCAATTTGTTATCCATGCCTGAGGTGGCCGGTGATGCGGCACATCTAGTGAACCCTTTTGATGTACGATCAATCCGTGAGGGAATATTGAAAGTAATCGGTGACGATATTTACCGGGAAAAACTTATCGAGAATGGTTTTGTAAATTGGAGGCGTTTTGATGCAAGTCAAATAGCCGCCGCGTATACTGACCTCTACCGAAACATGGCAGAATAATTATGAATGCAGTAAGTGTTATCGCTGTGCTGGTACTTTTAGCGTTCCTGCTGATCTGGAGGGCCGGAAAGGTTTACCCGATCCTTTATTTGCTTCTTTTCACATTTTTTCTTCAATACATTTTCTCTACTTATTTTGTTTATAATGAATACAAAGAGCTTAGAATGCAGATGCCTATTAGCCAAGATGAGCTTTTTTCGTATGCTGTTCCTGCCATTTGCTTTTTTTTTCTAGGTATTTTTATTTTTAATAGAGATATGGATATAAGTAATTTATTAAAAAAAATTGACCGGAAAAAAGCAGCGCGTTTTGGATACTTGTTGTTATTGATTTCGTACTCTTTTGATTTTATAAAATTTGCTGGTTATTCGGGATTCGATTCGGTTGTCTCCTTCACTTACTATTTGAAATATCTCGCGGTATTTTGTTTTCTATTTTCGAACTCGTGGATCCTTTATTCCCTATCCATTTTGATTTACATTCAACTGATCGGACTAGTTTTACAAACGGGTGTATTCATTGATTTCATCACCTGGGGCACCTTTCTCTTCTTTTTTATTTGCCTTGCCTTCGAGCTCTCTTTTTATATGCGTGCCTTAGTTTTTTTAGCTGCAATACCTATTTTGACAACCATTCAGGCCGTGAAAAATGAGTACAGGCATGCGACCTGGCCATCACAAAAGGCGGGAGGCATCGGGTTATTCAGCGACCTGGTTCAAAAGAAAACCCTGGAGAATACCGGGGAGCCATTTGAGCACTCGGAAGGCGTAGTAAGGACAATCGGGAGGCTGAGCCAGGGCTGGCACCTTGGGCTCACCTTAAAAAGGGTTCCTCTAAAGCAACCCTTTGCCGATGGACAAGAGATGCTGAGTGACATCGGTTCCTCTCTGTTGCCTCGGTATTTGTATCAGGATAAAAAGGTGGTGCATACGAAAGAGAAGTTCTATAAGTACACCGGACATAAAATTGGCAAGACAACGTCCATGACAATAGGTATCTTTGGTGACTTTTATATCAACTATGGGTACTACGGGTCCTTTGTAATGTTATTTTTATTTGGAGCCCTTATTTCCAAATATACCCGGGCATTTATTACCAAATATGTAGTGCCTGACCCGATCAATATTATATGGTTGCCTTTTTTGCTAAGTTACCTGATACGTGCTGACAACGATTTTTACATTTTCATAAACTGCCTGGTTAAAGGGTTCGGTATGTTTTTTGTAATCAATTATTTCAGGATACATTATATGGAACCCAAGCGAACCAATCAGCTGATGCCGCTTTGAGAAGTATCGTCATTTTCTGTCAGCACTTCACTCCTGCGTTTAAGGGGGGAGGACCCATTCAATCGTTGAGCAATCTCGCAGAAATTTTAAAGATTGATTTTAAGGTTTTTGTTTTTTGTTCTGCCTCTGACTTAGGGGACCATGAGCCTATGAGCTCAATTACCCCTAACCGATGGAGCGAATTTTCGCCTGGAATAAATGTTTATTATTCAACAACAAGTTCTTTGAAAGTAGTCGCGCGGATGCTTGAAGATACGAATCCCGATTTTGTTTACATCAATGGGCTATTTTCATGGCGCTTTAATTTAATTCCACTTTGGCTTGCACACCGAAGTGATTTGAAAATAGTGATTTCGCCGCGAGGGATGCTGCAGCGCGGAGCTTTATCCATTAAACCAATTAAAAAAAAAATAGTGTTGTTTTTACTTAAGTTGTCGGGTTTGTTCAACAGAATAAGATGGCACGTAACGGATGAACAAGAAAGAATGGATGTAGAGAAGGTAATAGGATTGCATCACGAGACGGTGATGGCGTCAAATATTCCGAAATCATTGAAACCTATGGATAATAGAAGAGTGAAGCGTGCTGGAAGTGCTACCTTGGTTTTTCTTTCTCTTATAACAGAGAAAAAAAACCTGCACCTGGTTTTGGAGGCATTAAAGTATGTGCAATTTCCAGTTCGCTTTCATATTTATGGTCCTGTGAAAGATGAAGCATACTGGATAAAATGCAAAAAGTTGATGCACGATCAGATTCACGAAATCATGTACTTCGGTCCTATTAAGCCAGACAAGGTGCAAGAGAAGCTTTCTGAATACCACGTGATGGTATTGCCAACCAAGGGAGAAAATTTCGGCCACGCTATCTTTGAATCTCTTGGTGCCAGTACCCCAGCCCTTATCAGCCATTTTACACCGTGGGGGAATTTGCAGGATTTTCATGCAGGAATTACTGTAGAAGATTTCAAACCTGAAAATTGGGCAGCTGCCATCCAGAAATTTATTGATTTTGATCAACACGCGTATTCAATTTATTCCAATGGTGCTTATCGCCTCGCAAAGAGTTATTTTTCAAAGAATGACTTTAGAGCTCAGTACCAGAATCTCTTTTCATAGAACCTTTCCTTTAATTAGCTTTGAGGTTTATAAGTTTGGTAAATGATCAGTCTCGGCCTTAATGTATATCACGCGGATTCGTCTGCCGCAATTTTTGAAGATGGATTTCTAATTGCAGCAACTGAGAAAGAAGGTTTTCGCAGAATAAAACATTGAGCAGAATTCCCAGCAAAGCATTAAAGTTTTGTTACGAGAATCGGGAAGTATACTACGTTTGCGTTGGTCACGATCCAAAACCAAAGTTCCGGAAGTAGGTTCAGTTTGTTTTAAACTTTTAAAAAAACTTCGGAGCTAAATCAGGAGGCTTACGATCGATTGAGAAACAGCCATACTTATGCTTCGAACTATTGGGCGAAAATGCTTTTCGTAAAGATTATGGATTTCTGATCAGCAAGGTTTAATGTATTTTTACCGCTATGTCGAAGTATTATTCGAATCGGGAATTACTGCTCAGGGTCATTTGGGGATTTCTTCAAGTTATAACCTTTGAATACACGCCAAGATTATTGTATGGCTGGCGCAATTTTATTTTGCGGATAATGGGCGGAAGAATTGGGAAGGGAGTAAAAATATATCCGAGTGCTGAAATTATGTATCCATGGTTGCTAGAGATTGGCGACAATACAACAATTTCGTGGGGAGTTAAAATATATAATCTGGGAAAGATTAATATTGGCAGTGGAACTATGATTTCTCAATACGCTCACCTATGTGGTGGCACTCATAACCATACGTCAGGTAATTTTGAGCTTCTGCGGACTGGTTTGACCATTGGCAGCAATGTGTGGATTGCCGCTGACGCATTCATCGGGCCAGGCCTTACGGTCAATGATCGGTCCATTGTTGCAGGAGGAGCTGTAGTTATCAAAGATGTTGAATCAGGGACTATGGTGGGTGGAAATCCTGCAAAAGTCATTGCGAGGTTGGACAAACCCTACATTACTTAGTCAGGTAAAATGGACGTTGAGATGAAAATATCGGCTTATGGTAATTAAGGATTGTGGTGCCAATGCTTATTGGTTAGTTAACGCATGAAAATCTCATTGATTACGGTTTCATTCAATTCTGGAGCTACAATTAGAGATACCATAGAATCAATTCGATCGCAGAATTATCCTAATATAGAATACATTGTTGTTGATGGCAATTCGAAGGATGGAACAGTGGAAATAATCAAATCTTTTGAATCTGAAATTGATAAATGGATTAGCGAACCGGATAAGGGGATTTATGATGCCATGAATAAAGCGATCCGAATGACGACCGGTGATGCGGTTGGAATTTTGAATTCTGACGATTTTTATTCCGCAACTAATATTATATCACAGGTAGCGGCGGCTTTCAATGATGTTACTGTCGATGCTGTTTTTGGTGATCTTGTCTTTGTTGATCCCAGTAACCTTAAGAAGGTTGTTCGTAAATATTCATCGGCCAAATGGCATCCTGATAAATTTGCAAGGGGGTTTATGCCGGCACACCCAACATTTTTTGTAAGAAGGAAGTATTACGAGCAGATCGGTTTATTTAAAACTGACTATAAAATTGCTGCTGACTACGAGCTATTGATCCGGTTTTTGTATGTTCATAAACTGAAATATAAATACCTACCGATCAACATGGTGACGATGCGAAAGGGCGGGGTAAGTTCAAACGGGATTATGAGCAATATTATTCTCAATGATGAGATTATCCGCGGGTGCAGAGAGAATGGTATCCGGACGAATGTATTCAAAGTGTATCCAAAATATTTTACCAAGTTTTTTGAACTCTTCAATTCCTGATGCCACGAATATTGATTACCGGAGTAACGGGCTTTGTTGGATCGAATCTGGTAAAATATTTTAGCAGTTTAAAAGACTATTCGGTAGTAGGCGAGAGTCGTGATGTTGAGAAGGCAAAGAAGCAATTTCAACGGTGGGACATTGAAATAGTTAATGACTATTCAGCATCCTTACTTAAAGAATTAAAAATCGATCATGTGATTCACCTTTCAGGGATAGCCCATGATTTGAGTAATCGCTATAATACGGAAGATTATTATCGGGTCAATTATGAAGGTACAAAATTGGTGTATGATGAATTTCTAAAATCCAACGCCACGAAATTCATTTTTGTGAGTTCGATTAAGGCTGCGGTTGATATTTCAATGGAACCGATAACGGAGGACGTTGTCCCCAACCCGGTTACTGATTATGGAAAGTCAAAATTGAAAGCGGAGCAGTATATCCAGTCTTGCCGGGCAATATCCGGAAAGCATTTTTACATTTTAAGGCCTTGTATGATTCACGGACCTGGCAACAAAGGCAATCTTAATTTGCTTTATCGATTTGTAAAAACCGGGATCCCATTTCCATTCGGGGCCTTCGAAAATCAGCGGTCGTTTTTAAGTATTGATAATTTTACTTTCATAGTCGAACAGTTGCTGGAAAAAGAAATAGCTTCAGGTGTCTATCATCTTTCGGACGATGGATTTCTCTCGACGAAGGAATTGTACAGGGTCATAACCGCTGCTTTGGGTAAGCGAGCCTCGATTTGGAGCATTCCAAAAAGTTGGATTCAGTTTGTTTCAAGTATTGTCGGAAAGAAACATCTTGTTAATAAACTGACGGAAGATATGATGGTATCGAATAAGAAGATTTTGAGGGGGTTGGGGGTGAGATTGCCGGTTGAGATTAAGGAAGGGATTGTTAAGACGGTTATAAGTTTTAAGTAAGTTATAAGTTGAAAGTTGCCGGATGCCGGTGGCCAGTTGCCAGTGGGCAGTTGGCGGTAGCAAGGTGTTGTTTGGGCCGGTAACCGGTAGCCGGTAACTGGTAGCCGGGTGCCAGTTTCAAGTTTAAAGTTTAAGGTTTGAAGTTGGTTTCAGGTTTCAGGTTGAAGATGTAGAGAAATGGATAAGGTGTATTTTATTGTTTTTGTTTTGGTGTTAGTGATGGTGGAATTACTTTATTTCACATTGGCACGCCGTTTTCAAATCATTGATAAGCCGAATGAACGAAGCCTTCATGAAAAACCAACCATCAGGGGAGGGGGCGTCATTTTTCCAATTGCGCTATTGTTGTTTTTTGTAACAAGCGGAGCTGTTAGTTATTATTTTCTTATTGCCACGTTGTTGCTTGCATTTGTTGGGCTAGCGGACGACATCAGGGGATTAAGCCGCTCGGTCAGGTTTGGCATTCAGATCGTGGCTATGCTTCTGATTTTTTATGACTTGAACATCTTAGTACATAGCTGGTGGATAATCATTTTGCTCCTGATCATTACCACCGGGACTGTGAACGCTTACAATTTCATGGATGGCATTAACGGCATTACTAGTGGCTATAGTTTTGTTGTTCTTGGCAGTTTGTATTACATCAACAATAATGTCATTGTTTTTGTGAGTAGTGATTTGCTTTTTACGATGATGATCGCTCTGGGTGTTTTTAGTTTCTTTAATTTCCGGACCAAGGCCATTTGTTTTGCGGGAGATGTTGGCAGCCTTACGATAGGGTTTGCTATGATCTACCTGATTTTAAAGCTCATCATGCTATCGCATAACTATGTTTATGTGTTATTGCTTGCCGTTTACGGAGCAGATTCTGTCCTTACGATTGTTCATCGATTGCTGTTGCGGCAAAATATTTTCAAGGCTCATCGCCTACACCTTTATCAAGTAGTTATTTCCGTCACTGGATTCCGTCATTTGGCAATGACGTTTATTTATATGGCTGCTCAACTTATCGTAAGTGGAGCTATCATTTATAATCTAAACAGCAGCCAACAACAACAATATCTACTCGGTTGTGGTATCCTCGTCCTTCTTGGGTTGATTTATGTTATAATAAAACGGCACTATTATAAATCACTTAGCAATGTTCTATAGAAAGTATGGCAAGAATATTTTCGATTGGTTGACTTCGTTGATTTTGCTCGTCATTTTTTCATGGCTGTTCGTTGTTCTAATTATGGTTTATGTAATACTTCAGGAGTTTCCGATTTTCTTTAGACAAAGACGCATTGGTAAGAATAATTTACCTTTTTGGATGTGGAAGTTCAGGACCCTTTCTTTGGATGCGAATCTATCAGCAGCCGAACGAAGCTTTATGCTGGGAAGGTTTCTTCGTTTCACCAGTCTCGACGAGCTACCACAGCTTTGGAATATTTTCAGAGGAACAATGTCGTTCATTGGGCCGCGACCCCTTCCTGAAGAGTACCTGCCACTTTATTCCACGGAGCAGATCAAACGTCATGAAGTAAGACCCGGAGTTACCGGATGGGCTCAAGTGAATGGAAGGAATTCAATTTCATGGAAGAAGAAATTTGAACTTGACTTGTACTACGTGAATAACTTTTCCTTTAAGCTGGACCTGATTATTTTGATAAAAACATTGGTGTTGGTATTTTCTTTTCAGAAGGACGTATCTTTGATGGAAGAGAAATTTAAAGGGAGTTAGTAGCCGGTTGCCGGTTGCCAGTTGCCGGTCTCCAGTTGCCGGTTACCAGTAGCCAGTTAAGGAAGGTTTCGGGTTTAAAGTTTAAGGTTTTGGGTTCGTTGTTAGTAGGTGCAGGGAACCAGTAGCCGGTATTAAGATTGAATCATGAATTAGACATTAAATGAATTTTGAAAGTTGTTGGGGGTGCAGTTAGCGAGTGACCGGTTACCAGTAGCCGGTTAAGGGTTTCGGGTTTAAAGTTTAAGGTTTTGGGTTCGTTGTCAGTAGGTGCAGGGAACCAGTAGCCATTATTAAGATTGAATCATGAATTGGACATTAAAAAGAATTACGATAGTTGTTAGGGTGCAGTTAGCGAGTGACCGGTTACCAGTTGCCAGTTAAGGTTTTCGGATTTAAAGTTTAAGGTTTCGGGTTCGTTGTCAGTAGGTGCAGGGAACCAGTAGCCGGTATTAAGATTGAATCATGAATTAGACATTAAATGAATTTTGAAAGTTGTTAGGGGTGCAGTTAGCGAGTGACCGGTTACCAGTAGCCAATTAAGGGTTTGGGGTTTAAAGTTTAAGGTTTTGGGTTCGTTGTTAGTAGGTGCAGGGAACCAGTAGCCGGTATTAAGATTGAATCATGAATTGGACATTAAAAGAATTACGATAGTTGTTGTCTGAAAGAGCAGGCCGTTAACGGAGCGCGGTTAAGATTTCACGCAAAGGCAAAGAATTAGAATTATGATAATTGTTCTATGAAAAAGCTGGCTATTTATGGAGCGGGAGGATTCGGTCGAGAAACAGCTGTGATGATCGCACAGATCAATGCCCATTATCTAAGTTGGGATCTGATCGGCTTCTTTGATGACAGACTGCAAAAGGGTGATGAAGTGGATGGATTGAAAATCCTAGGCAATATCAGTGATCTCAACTCTTATGCCGATAACCTTTTAATTTGTATAGCTGTTGCTGATCCATGGATTCGGTTTCGTTTGATAAAGAAGATTACAAACCCTAGAATTGATTTCCCACTGATCGTTCATCCGAAAGCTATTGTTGGAGATGAAAGGAGGAATACATTTGGAAGAGGCAGTATTATAACTGCGGGTGTGATCCTGACGACAGGAATTGCTTTAGGTGAATTTTGTATTATTAATTTGTCAAGCACCGTCGGTCATGATGTCACGCTGGGAAGTTGCTGCACCGTAATGCCGGCATGCAGTATTTCAGGAAAGGTTTCAATTGGTGGGTGTACTGTTCTGGGTACAGGTTCACGAATTATTCAGGGGATAAGCATTGGAGAGAATTGCATGATCGGTGCTGGTTCGGTGGTGACGAAGGATTTTGGCAACAATTTGAAAATAATTGGAGTGCCTGCACGAAAAAGGATAAATCATGTGGAAGGAGTTTAAGCCGGCCATTCGGTTTGTATTGATTTTTGTCGGACTATATTTTACTGGCAACCTAGTTTATGGTTTTTACATCTCTCTGCATGGTAACACACCCGATGCCGTTACTAAACTGGTGAGTGAACAGTCGGCCTGGTTTTTAACTCATGTTTTTGGTTACGAGGTAAATGCTGTCTCAAATGCCACGGGCCCTACCGTATTTCTTAAAACCGGAGAGTACAATGTATTGAACGTTTTTGAGGGATGTAATGGTATCAATGTATTTATTGTTTTTACCGCATTCATCGTTGCATTTAACGGAAACCTAAGGAAACTTCTTTGGTATGTACCATTTGGAATCTTGATTTTGTATGCGAGCAATCTGCTTCGCATTGTCTTTCTCTACTGGACAGCTGTGACCTATCATCGCTATTTCTATTATGTTCACAAATACATTTTTACCGGTGCCATTTATGGCGTGGTTTTCATCCTATGGATTATCTGGGTCTATCAACTGAATGACAGAAAAAAAACTATCGCGGCCGAGTAGACTATCCCTTGGAATAATAAGCCTGACAGGCCTTGCCCTGGTTTATGTATTTCAGCAAAGCAATTATTTTCATTTTTTCTTTCCTGAAGGCGCCGGCGGGAATTCCGTCTTCATTTTTAATAAGACTTTAAGGTTGCTTGTAAATGATTTGCTATGTGTAATTTTAATTTTTGCTTTGTTTGAGAACAGAAAATATGTGCAAATGGCTTTCCTGATTTTACTCATTGAGTTGTTGGTGATCCTTCCACTTTATTTCCTGATCAAGTTATCGATGGAGGGTGCCACGGAAATTTCTTCTCCATTGCTTTCCCAAATTCATCGGTTGATTGTGAACCCGATGTTGATGCTCATTCTGATCGCAGGATTTTACTATCAAAAATTCTTTTCAACCAAAGGGCAATGAACGATTTTACGATCCCTTTGTCCTATACACCCATCCCTATGGAGGACCTGTTGTCAGTTTTACAAACGTATTCGAATCGAAATCATAATGATCTTGTGACTGACTTTGAAAAAAGTATTTGTGAAGTTAGCGGAGCCAAGTTTGCCATCGCATTAAACTCGGGCACCGCGGCAATCCATTTAGGTCTAAAAGCATTGGACGTTCAGGAGAGAGATATTGTGTTAGTATCGACCTTCACTTATGTGGCTTCTGTTAACCCGATCCGTTATTTAGGAGCGGTCCCTTTTTTTATTGACAGTTGCCCTGATGATTGGAATATGGATCCCGTCTTGCTCGAGGCGGGGGTAGAACAATGCATCCGTTCGGGCAAAAAACCCAAAGCAATTATAGTTGTGCACACTTATGGTATGCCTGCAAAGATGAGTGAGATAAAAAAAATAGCTGATCACTATCAAATTGCCATATTGGAAGATGCAGCGGAAGCGATGGGCTCAACCTATGCAGGACGACCAGTGGGGACCCTTGCTGAAATCGGAATACTTTCATTCAACAATAATAAACTCTTCACCACTTATGGAGGAGGAGCATTAGTTACCAACAATCAAGCTGTGGCAGTGAAAGTAAATTTATGGGCTGGTCAATCCCGGGATAACCAGCCATTTTATGAGCATCGGGAGATAGGCTTTAATTATAAAATGAGTCCGTTAAATGCGGCCGTGGGTTTGGCTCAAATTGAATCCCTTTCGAAGAAGATATCCAGACGAAGGGAAATATTTAGTTCTTATCGCAGGCAACTTGGTGAAAAAGTGAGGTGGCAAGTTGAAGATGCCGCTTGTTTTTCTAACCGATGGATTACTGCCGTATTATTGCGCGAGGGTGTTGCCAGTGAAGTTCAAAATAACCTGGCATTAGAAGGAATTGAAACGCGACCGGTTTGGAAGCCTATGCATTTGCAGCCTGTGTTCAGGGAGTTTGGATCGTGCGTAAACGGGACGTCGGAAAACCTGTTTGGGTTGGGACTTTGCCTGCCGTCGGGGGGCGATTTAACTCCGGACGAGGTTAATGAAGTCTGCCGGGGTATTCGATAAGTTACGGTTCTTAGAGTTCGTTGAACGATAATACTAGTAGAATAATTAAACCTGGTAAAATATGTAGCTTGTGGTTACAAATACCCTTTTTTAGCTATAAAGGAATCAAGGAGATATTTGCTACTTTTGCAACAATTCACTTTTTGTAACAATGGAATGATGCGTCTATTACTGGTATTAACAGGATTTGTATTATTTTCTTCGTTGCCGGCTTTGTCTCAGTCAGTGGCAGGGGATTATCGGTCTCATCAAACTGGGACATGGGAAAATGTAAATACCTGGGAGATTTTCGACGGCGCATCGTGGGTATATCCATCAACATCAATTCCAAATACAAGTAATTATGCTGGTAGTAACGTGACAACGATTTTGAGTGGTCATACAATCACCGTGACCGCGAATGAAACAATTTCCCTAACCACGATTCAAACAAGTGGCGCGATCATTATTAATGTGGGCACGACATTGTCTTTGAATGAGGATTTTTCATCCAATCCTGAGTTGTCAGTTAGTTCTGGTGCTACGGTTACTGTCGCCGGAACTCTTGATGCAACAGGTTTGATCATTTCGCCATTGTCTGTCGATGGTACCATCAGTTCAACAGGAACTGTTTCTTCAAATAGTGGCTCCGAACCAGTGGTCCTTTTTAATGCAAATTCTACCTACAACCATCAAAATACCAGTGGAGGAGCGATCCCACTATCAACTTGGGATGTAAATTCGACTTGTGTTATAAGCGGTTTGAATGTGTCTAATCCAGTCCCGCCAAGTAATCTGAATCAACAATTTGGAAATTTTACATGGAACTGTACCGCTCAAGGATCTACGTCCGTGGGTGTTTTCAGTTTGGGTGGCCAGCTAACTGATGTTCAGGGTACCTTGACTTTTCAATCTTCAAATAACAAGCCGATTCGCCTGGATGATACATCGGCGGGATATACCATGTCAGTCGGTGTAGATTTTATAAATCACGGTGTGGCGGTAATACTGACCTCGGCCTCTACCTCGGTGGCGACGATCATCAGCGTGACAAGGGATTTTATTCAAACTGGTGGAAGTACTGTATTTAAGGCGTCCAGCAATTTTGATGTGACACTTCAAGTTGGTCGGAATTTTTCCAAAACTTCTGGTGCATTTGCGGGCGGAAGTGGCACTGGAATAGCAACCCTGTCGTTTACCGGAAGTACCGTTCAGACATATACAGTATCAGGGACCGCACTCTCAAACATTAATTACAATGTTGCAAATTTGGCAATAGTAGATTTGGGAACATCGGCGATGACTGGTGCGGGTTCATTAACATTAAATCCCAGCTCGACGTTGAAGGTTGGCTCCGTGGATGCGAGCGGCGCTATCCAAAACGCCCCCACTGCTGCCGGGAACATCCAAGTAAGTGGAACAAGAACTTACAGCTCGTCGGCCACGATAGTATATGATGGAGCCGGACCACAAGTTATAGGCAATGGATTTCCCTCCAACGTTAACTTAGAAATTGCAAATACGGCTACAGCACCCAGCAATACTGTAACTAACAATAATGTAGGTGTCACCAATGTAGTTGGAAATCTTACGTTGACCTCGGGAGCCCTTTATATTGGTAGTTCGAATACTCTTAACGTTCAAAGTAATTTCATTGTGACTGCAGGTATGATTGGCGGTAGTGCAACATCTAACCTAACATTTAGCGGGAGTGGGTCGTTGGGAACGCTAAATTTCGCCTCAGGTGCCGCGTCTTTGAACAATCTTACAATAAGTAGATCTGGGACTGTCGTATTGGGATCAAGTCTCACTGTAGGGAGCACTATTGCATTAAATAATGGGAACCTGAACTTTTCTGGTTTTACTCTGACAATGAATGGAGGCTCGATTTCTTCGTCAAGTAATGGTCTTATTTCCAACAGCACGTCTAACTTAGTGTTTGGTGGGTCTACTTATTCAGGGGCTGTTCCATTCAGTGGTTCCTCGAATCAGTTGAATAACCTTACCTTTTCGACGCCGGGTGGCACGTTCATCTGGAACAGCGCTGTGATTGTCAATAGTAATTTGAACCTGACTGCAGGGTCACTTACCCATACTTCAGGGATTACTATGGCTGCCAACTCCACGATTAACATGGGCGGGGGCTCCATTTCTGGTACGTCGCCAACGGCTGCGTCGAGCTATAACGTTAATTACACTGCCAATGGAAACACAGGTTTAGAATTACCGTTGAGTTCCACGGCATTAAATAACCTCACCATTGCGAGTAGCGGTACAGTTTCCCTAACAAGCAACGGAATAACTATAAATGGAACCTTGCTAATCTCCGGCGGGACGTTCTCTACCGGGTCGAACAGCCTCACCATGAAAGGGGGTAGCTGGAGCATTGGTAGTGGAGGAACATTTTTGGGAGGAACAGGTATAGTTTCTATTGGAGGAAACACGACCGTTGGTGGAGCAGGAACTATTAGTTTTAGCAATCTTACAACCTTAAATGGTTCTACTTTGACTCTTCCTTTCGGTACTGTCAGTCTTACTGGCGACCTGAACCTGAATGCGGGATCAACATTCAATAACGGAGGAGGTACTATTATACTGGACGGGTCCGGAAGTCAAACAGTTACGGGTGCAGGAAAATCTTTTAGTAATTTAACAGTGAATAAGACAGGGGGAATAGTTGACGTTCTCCCGACGCTTAATTTAACGGGGGTCCTCACTCTTCAATCGTCGACCACCCTACAATCCAATGGCAATCTGGTTTTGATTTCAACATCGGACGGGACTTCGGGAACAGCCTCGATAGCGGCAATCCCCACGGGTGCGAGCGTAACTGGCAACGTCGTTGTGCAACGATATATCAGTGCTAAGGGAAGAGTTTATCATGATATTTCTCCCCCGGTTCAATCGGCCACCGTTCAGCAAATCATGAGCAGTGGTATTACGGTTACTGGTTTTACGCCTTCGAGTTTTCCGTGTGCAGGATGTGCGACCAACAATCCATCTATGTACTGGTATGACGAGACCGTTGCCGGCGTGATTGCCAACGGCTATACCGCAATGACTGCAGCGGGGCAGACGATGTCATCAGGGAGAGGGTATAATGTTCTTGTCAGGAATGAGGTAGGTGCGGCAACTATGGCACTGACGGGGGTCATTAATAGCGGACCATTAACGCTGCCTGTGTCTTTTACGAATTCAGGAAATCCTTCTGCAGACGGTTGGAATTTTGTTGGAAACCCATATCCGAGCAGCATTGATTGGGGCTCCAGTTCAAATTGGACCAAGTCTCAGATTTTAGGTAACATGATCTCCGTCTGGGATGCTGGTGCAAACCAATACAAGACATGGAATGGCGCGACGGGTTCGCTTGGTAGTGGTATAATTGGCCAGGGTCAGGGGTTCTGGTTTCAGTGCAGCGCTACGCCAACTTTAAATATTACTGAAAGTGCAAAAGCGTCAAGCACGGGCTCCTTTCTGCGTGAGATGTCACAACCCATTCACACGGTTGAACTTATCCTGCGAGGAGCAAGTGTAGAAGATCGCACTTATGTTCAACAGGTGAACGGCTCGACGACAGGATTTGATGCCATGGATGGTCCTAAACTTACGATTGATAATTTTAGTTTGTCGACCGTTGTCGATAACAGCCGCAATGTTGCGATCAATGCTGTGGGCGAGATTTTGCTTTCAGGTAAGATGCCTTTGTTTATTGCGAATATCGATGAGGGAGATTACACCTTTACTCAGCAATCGCTCGGCGATTTTCAGGGAGTAAAAATTTCTATACTTGATAAATACACCAATGCCATTCATGATTTGAGCAATGGCGCATCTTACACATTCACATTTCAGGACAAATCAAATTCGCGTACAACGGATCGTTTTGTCTTACTCTTTGGGGACAACACTGACGAATTTAATCAATTGTCACTTTATCCTAATCCAGTCTCAAAGACGCTCGCGGTTTATATTAATTCCGATCAAATGCCGCAAGGCGAAGTTATCGATGTTATGGGTAGGCCGATAGGAATAGTTAATTGGGCAAAGGCTGCCGATGGACCCAGTTGGACTGGTACATTTGATATGCAATCTCAGTCAACAGGAGTTTACTTCGTAAAGGTAAATTTGAAAGACGGAGCTCAGGTAAAAAGATTTTTAAAGAATTAAGAGTAAATGATAAAATTTTCAAGCGTCTTCTTTACTCTGGCGTTGGTGTTTATTGCTGGCCAGCTTATGGCGCAACCCGGGCCACCGCCGGATCCGGATGTGCCCATAACCGGAATAGAATATCTAATTGGTATGGGAGCGCTGTTTGGTGTTAGAAGAATTGTGAAGTCGTTCTCAAAAAAATCATAGTCATTTTCGATTGTCGATCTGAAGTTGGCATATAATTGCTGACTTCTTGATGAATTGTCGTCAGTTCTGATTACCTGCATAGACGGTAGGATATATAAGTAGTGTATTTTCTGGGATGTTGAGTCTTTAATCCAGAAATCGGGGATCAGATTGGGAATAATTTGGGATTTTAGTTTTAGTATTCTTTCGTAATTGGTGAAAAGGAGGGAAAGGAAGGGCTGGCACGATTATCACGCTATAGTACCAGAAGTAAACTGAAATGGTAATGAAATGTAGGGTTGGGTCGTTGACTCTGTTGATTTTAATAATTGCAAGGAGTGTTTTTGGCCAGGCATTAGGGGATTTCCGATCAAAAGGAACGGGTCCAGCCAGTTGGACGGTACTTGCATCCTGGCAATATTTTGACGGATCAAGCTGGACGGCAACCCCGCCACCGCATACGCCAAGCAACGCTGATGGCGTAGTTACTATTCAGGCTGGGCACACCATGCAGGTTGGAGCAGCGGTGACCGCTGATCAGATCGTTATTTACGGTACGCTTCAAGTGCTTGACAATTTCACACTCACCATTTCCGGTGCCACAGGTATAACGGTGAACAGTGGAGGGGTCCTTGAGAAGCAAGAAACCTCAGCAGGTGCTACTGGTTCAATAGCAGGGACAACTACATCCAATACTGTATTTAACTCCGGGGGGATTTATAGACACAACTTCACCAACGTTGCGGGTGGAGGTAATCCCGTGGCGGCGACCTGGAACCTTGGTTCTGAGATGCAGGTAGTGGGTTACTCGGGTGCACCGAATCCTTTAAATATCGCAGGAGCGAATTGGGGCGGAAACTTTGCTACAGTCAGATATAACTGTGCTAGCCAGGGTAACGGTACCGTAAACTTTGGAGGATTGCTCACCAGCATCCAACAAGACCTGATTGTGCAAGCAACGACCACAGCCGGTACGGGAAGAATCACGTTTAATTCGGCCGGAAGTTCGACGACAACTATTGGAGGGAACCTTACCATATCCGGGACTTCACGAGTTTTTGTGTCACTTACCGGCCCCAATGTGACAGTTAATGTGGGCGGAAACCTTTCGTATAATTCATCATTTGCTGGAACATCACAACTTTCAGGGGGAGGATCGGGCGTATCGACACTCAACGTAAGTGGAAGTGCAACTTTCTCCGGCGGTAATTTCACGATTGCAAGTGTGGCAGGTGGCACTGGAATTTTAGCGGTTAAGAATGGTAATCCGCTGAATTTAATTGGAGGAACTTTAACCATTTCAAGCGCCACCAGTACCGGTACTATTAATCTCAGCGGTGGTGGGAATTTTAATTTCAGTGGCGGAACTTTGAACCTCGCGTCAACGGGGACCGGGGCTATCAACGTCAACAACGGCGGAAACTTTTTTTATAGTGGTTCTCTTAACAATCTTACATTCGCGTCGTCGGGCACAGGCTCCATCAATGTCAGTACCGGTAACTTTACCATGACATCATCAGGCACGATGAACCTTGCGACGGGAACTGGTAACGGTACTATTGGGCTCGGTGGGGGAAGTTTTTCTGCCAGCGCCGGGGCCATTCAGAAAACAGGCACAGGAACAGGAACAATTTCGTTCTCCGGTGCTACACCAGCCACGATTGACGCCGTTCCAGCGAGATTCCCATCTGGCGTGGTGGGATTGACAGTGAATAAGCCAGCGAATACACTAACCTTAAATAATGACCTGACCGTGGGCGGAACGTTAACAATGACGTCAGGAACCCTCGACCTGAACGGGCATATACTTACGTTAAGCGGTCCTGTGGGTCCCAACAATTGGACTACCTCCAGTTTTTCAACGGCTTCCCCTTCAACTCTGATTATTCAGGGCGCTGGGGCATTGCCCACAACGAACTTAGCGTTCAATAATAGCTCGAATTTTACCGCCGTAACGCTCAACCGTGTTGGTGCTACGTTGCTAAGTAACGGTAACATAAGCGTAACGACTTTGAACTTAACCACCGGAACGTTAACGCATTCCGGCATACTGACCATGACCAATGGAGGACTGATTGTTCGTCAGGCAGCCGCGGCAGTTATTACGAACCGTCCAAGCGCAGCCGGAACCTATGATGTCACCTATAACAATGCAGCAGCGATCACTGCCGCCACAACCTTTAATGAGTTGCCTACGACTGCGACAGTATTGAGAGACCTTACGCTGTCAGGCGCAGGAGCGGTAACCTTTCCTGCTTCCCTTACCGCATTGACGGTCAACCGGGACTTGACGATAAATTCGGGCGCCGGAATTTTGGCTGGCACCGCCAATGAAACGATCACTGTTGGCCGTAATTTTTCCAGTTCGGGAGGTG
>Ga0207112_1135_pt1 | contig 18385 bp, 10 predicted proteins | sample Alteio_BWMinHeat_72_FD_153549 | JGI IMG/M metagenome (GOLD analysis project Ga0207112, IMG submission 153549) | Enriched cells from forest soil in Barre Woods Harvard Forest LTER site, Petersham, Massachusetts, United States -... | ecosystem: Environmental > Terrestrial > Soil > Temperate forest >...
CAGCAAGTTGATTTCAGAAATATTTTTTCCATTAAATGTTGAGTCAGGCTGATAACGCGATACAACAGCATAGGAGTAACTCTTCAATTGTTTTTTCTTGAGTCCTTCCACCATTTCATTTTTAATTTTTATGCGCATCTTCGGATCGTTGATCCGCAGTTTCAATGAGTCTCGTCCACCGCCAAATACCCATGTCGGTACAGTAGTATCCAAGGTCGTGCTGCTAGCGATGTAAGGATATTGATCGATAGTTACGTCGATTCCTTCCAGCCTTGCTTTTTCCACTAGGCTTATTGTTTCAACTGAGCGTCCCCAGTTTGGTTTGTAGGTAACTTTAAAGTGAGAAATCTCCACTGGCATCTTTGCTTCTCTTCCGATGGCGATTGCTTCGTTCACAGCATCTGTTACATGGTCGCCTTCATCTCGAATGTGCGAAGCATACACTCCATTATATTTCGATGAAGCTTTTGCAAGCCCCACTACTTCGGGAGTTTTGGAATACGTGCCCGGCACATAAATCAACCCGGTTGAAAAACCGACAGCTCCTTCTTTCATTGCCTTCTCGACTAATGCTTCCATTTTTATTTGCTCATCGGCGGTAGGATCACGTTGCAAGTCACCCATCACTGCCCGCCTTACTGTGTTGTGCCCGATAAGTGAAGCAACATTAATTGAAGTTTTTACTGAATCCAGTTTGCGGAAATAGGTAGCCATGTCAAGATTAGAGCCGCCGCAGTTTCCTGTAACTACTGACGTGACTCCATCAAAAATAAAATTCTGCGCCGTTGGTGTTGTTAAACTTTCTCCTTCGATGTGCGTGTGAACGTCGATGAAGCCGGGAGCCACAATAAGGCCTGTTGCAACTATTTCGTGTTTGCATTTTGCATTCGATAATTTTCCGATGGAAATAATTTTTCCATCCTTAATTCCCACATCTCCATAATACCATGAGTTGCCAGAGCCATCAATAATTTTTCCGTTACGAATGATGACATCATAAGTTTGTGCATGAAGTTGTGCTGTAATAAAGCAGGCGAAAATCAGAATTATTCTTATCATGGATTTAGGTTTGAAATCAAGATAAGAATTTTTATTATGCTGTAAGACTAATATTTGATCGTCACTACCGCATTTTGTGTTGAATGGATTTCGGTCCATTGGCCGAAGCTGGTTTTTCGCTCGAAGGTTTTGAGTTGAATTGTTTTTCATCCTTCCCGGACTGGATCATTAGGCCGGTAAAAGAGGCTTTCGGGATTTTGGTTCAATTACCTTTCCGGTCAATGTGATAATGTTTTGATTTTTCTTGATGCAATTTTTCCACGCGAAACTATCGGTCACCAACGAATCGAGCGAGACCATACAATCTCCATGATGAAAAACTTCAGGCAAGTTGGTCACTATTGTTTTTTCAAAATTTCTTTTATTATAGGTGTAAATAACTCTATTCTTCAGGTCATATATATTCGAGTAGACTGTCATCGAGTCTTGATGTGTTTGCTCTAAATATGGATTTCATATTCGCAAGACCTTGCTAACGAATTAATCGACAATTGCTTTTCAGTTTTCTCATAGCGCCAGCAAGTTGGTTCTTGGCTCAACTCTGGATGCCATGGATTAAAGCTGGTTTGCATCAAGTAAGTTTGAGTAGATGGCTTGATTGCGATCTTGCCATTATGAACGCCTAATATAACAGCCCTGCCTGTAGCATCAGCTAACATAACATCCGTCTCTTTCAAATCGGGCAATTCAGAGTTATTCAAAAAACGAATTGCTTCTTCAACACTGCCACATTTATCCAGCACAGCCTGCCAGATATAGCTCCGATATTTTTTTCGAGTTGACTTCGAAACTAATCTCCTGAAATGGAGTGCGGGCTGCATCAAAGAATAAGCCCCTTTCATTAATTCCTCCCTGAGCCCGGCCTTCGCCGAGAAATGTAAAAATCACTGATCCGAATTTACCTGAGGCGGGGGGATTGACTTTAATTGCCGCATCTTTTAGCAAACCAATCTTCATGATTGCCCACAAAGATTTGTGTTCCATCAGAAAGAAACAAGATGAAACAAGCGCAGCTTTTATTGCTTACGAGCAGTAAAAAGCAATAGGATCAAACAGCTGAATTTCCTCATACCTTATTTCACGTCAGATGCATTTTTCTTTGCTGAAGTTGTTTGTAATAGTTTTAACATATTATTATGAAATAAGCGTCAAATAAAAATTGGATACGCCATCCACTGGCATTACTAACCGATTGTCAAAATTCATTCATAGTTTAAGGTAAAAGTTAACTAAATTGATATTCTCCTCGTATTGATTTCTCAAAACTTAAATAAATACATTATGAAAAAAACGCAGTTTGCTATCTTATTGTTTGTACTTGGAGGCGTTGCAACTTCCATCATGGTATCGGCTCAGGAAAAGAAAAGCCCCCCCGCAACGGCTGAAGGTAAAGTAGGTCGTGCATCCATTTCGATTGCTTACAGTAGTCCTTCAGTTAAGGGAAGAAAAATTGGAGTAGAATTAGCCCCTTATGGAAAAATTTGGAGAGCAGGCGCTAACGAGGCAACGATCTTTCAAACCAATAAAGATATAACAGTGGAAGGGAAGCCATTGAAAGCCGGCAAGTATAGTCTGTTTGCAATTTCAGGTGAAAAGGAATGGGAGTTCATTTTCAATTCTGAAACTGGCCAGTGGGGTATAAAACGCTCTGGTGAAGCAAACCTAGATCCTGCCAAGAACGTCCTTACGGTTAAAGTTAAACCGGGAAAATCGGCAAGCATGAACGAACGACTTACCTATGTGATTAACGCAAAAGGGGTCGCTTTGCTTTGGGATAATTTGGAAGTCCCCCTCGCCATAAAATAATTTCACAACGAACCAATTGTTAATTGCCTCCCCTGGTCAGGGGAGGCAATATTTTTCTGACATAAAACCTATGAAAACCTCATCAGCCTTTTTCCTTTTGGCAGTTTTTCTAATTGCATCTTGTAACACTAAACCGGAAAGTGTTTCTGAAGTGGACTACAAACGCGCTGAGAAATTTCTTCGTGTTAACACAGCTCCGCTTGTAGTGGGAATGATCTCTGGTCAATTCTGGTTGCCAAATGACATTCTCGTTTATAAAAATTCCAAGAAGGAGGGCTGGGAGTATGTGAAAGTAAGTCCGGCAACAAAGGAGAAAAAGATAGTCCTAGATAACGAGAAACTTGCCGCAGCGTTATTAAAATTTGGAGAGAAAGAAATCAAGCCCAATGAACTGGAGATTTCGAATGTAGATTTTTCAGCTGATGGATCAACAGCAACTTTCAATGTAGAAAGTAAAAGATTTAAGGTTGACTTATCGAATTATGAATTGAAAGTAGCTGACCTATGGAAACGCAGTGAACATATTTCACCCAACGGAAAGTTGGCTGCTCACATAAAGGACAACAATTTGTGGCTGCGTGATCTTGAAACCGGTAAAGACACTCAGTTGACTTTTGATGGGCAAAAAGACTACGGTTATGCGACTAACAATGCGGGGTGGATAAAGAGCGAGTTGCCCGTTCTCTTATGGTCACCCAATTCGGATAAGATTGCAACTTTTCAGCATGATGGCCGTGGCGTGGGTGAAATGTATTTGTATAACACCAAGGTTGGCCACTCGAAATTAGAAGCATGGAAGTATCCGCTTCCAGGTGACAGTTTAATTTTTAGAGTGGAGCGAGTGGTGATTCATCTTGGCCCAAAGCCAAAAATAGTTCGTCTCAAGATGCAAGCAGATATGCATCGCTCAACTATCAGCGATCACATTGCTGCACAAAGCGGAGAGCTTCTCGATGCGGAGTGGTCGACTGATGAATCGCAGCTTGCATTTGTTTCTTCATCACGAGATCATAAGTCTGCCACGCTACGCGTTGCCGATACGTCAACAGGTGAAGTTCGTACAGTAATGAATGAAACAGTTCCGACATATTTTGAATCGGGCAGCGGTGCTGTGAATTGGAATGTGTTGAAAGAAAGCAATGAGGCCATCTGGTTTTCTGAACGTGATGACTGGGGACACCTTTATCTCTATGACCTTTCATCCGGTAAAGTGAAAAATCAAATCACTAAAGGAAATTGGAGAGTGATGGATGTTCAGTTCATCGACAAGGAAAAACGTATAATCTACTTTACCGGATCGAACAAAGAAGAAGGCGATCCATATTTCCATTATTTATATTCGATTGGGTTGGATGGAAATAATCTTCAAAGACTTACGTCCGAAAATGCGGATCATAACATTACCTGGTCAAAGACGAAACAATATTTTACTGATGTATATTCCACTCCGGCTACTCCTCCAATATCCGTAATCAGAAACCTGAAAGGAGAAGCAGTGATGGAACTTGAGAAAGGTGATATTTCCAATCTTACTGCAACGGGTTGGGTTGCGCCTATTCCCTTCACGGTAAAGGCGCGCGACAAACAGACCGATTTGTATGGACTGATGTACAAGCCCTCCAACTTCGATGCCGGAAAAAAATATCCCATACTCAATTATTTATATCCGGGACCTCAGTCGGGAAGTGTTGGCACTCGTTCGTTTCAACCTGCTCGTGGTGATAAGCAATCATTGGCAGAACTCGGATTTATTGTCGTGGAAGTAGATGCGATGGGTTCGCCTGGCCGCTCGAAATCATTTCATGATGCTTATTATGGAAACATGGGCGACAATGGAATTCCTGATCAGATCACGATGATTCAACAACTGGCGGCAACAAACCCGTGGATGGATTTGGAGAAGGTTGGCATCTGGGGTCATTCTGGCGGAGGCTTTGCGTCGACTGATGCCATTCTTCGCTATCCAGATTTTTATAAGGTAGCTGTTTCAGGTGCGGGCAATCATGACAACAGAAACTATGAAGATGACTGGGGAGAAAAATGGCAAGGCTTGTTGGTGAAAAACCCAAAGCCAACAGCCTTGGGTGATGCAGGAAAGAAAGTAGATATGGAAATCCAAAAAGCAAAAGTTGAGACAAGCTATGACAATCAGGCGAACCAATTGCTTGCCAGAAATTTGAAAGGCAAGTTGCTCATTGCCCATGGCATGATGGACGGAAATGTGCCGCCAACCAATACTTTGTTGGTTGTAGATGCACTCATGGCTGCCGACAAGGATTTTGATATGCTGGTATTGCCCAATGCAGGACATGGTTTTGGCAACGGAAGATACTTTACCAAGAAACGTTGGGATTATTTTGTTAGGCATTTGAAGGGACAAGAACCTCCTTCTGGCTTTGTTTTCGCGGAAAATGTAAAGTAAGAAAGCGCCAATTATTTGTAGAGCGGGCAATTAAACTCGGAGAATAAATTTCAATCAAAGCGACTCACATAAACCAAATTCACCATGAAAACAACTCTAAAACAGCGGCAATTTGCGCTTTGGTAGTTAGTGCATTTTGCTTTGGGAAGTCAGTAGTCGAATTTCCTGAATTACAAGCCGCAAAGAACAGTCTTATGCAAGCCAAAAACCACCTTGAAAGTGCCAAGAAGGATTTTGGCGGGCATCGTGCAAAGGCAGCGGAAGCTGTGGCGAAGGCCATCGAGGAAATAGATAAGGCAGTTGCTTATGGCGACAAAAACTGATTGAGCAAGCTTAATGAGAAGGGGACCGTTGCGTCCCCTTTTTTATTTCTTTTATTCTCATCGAATGAAGCTTACTTCATGTATTTATCAAACCAATCAAGCATCCTTCTTGTGTAATCTACAATATGTTTCTCTTCAGAGAAACCGTGGGGCTCGCGAGGATACAAAACGAGTTCACTGGTGACTCCATAGTGACGAAGTCCTCGGTAAAATTGTTGTGATTGTCCTATAGGATCGACCGGATCTTTTTCTCCTTGGATAATTAACGTTGGCGTCTTTGCATTTTTTACAAATGTGATAGGTGAGCTTTTTGTAAAATTCGGAAGGTTCTCATAAGGTGTTCCAAAAAACCAACCATCGTAAGCAGCGTTATCTTCAGTGCCATATTCACTCGCAAGGTCCGACAAGCCAGCACCAGCCATCGCAGCCTTGAAGCGATTGGTTTGCGTCACTGCCCACATGGTCATGTACCCTCCATACGACCAGCCGGCAATTCCGATTCGGTTAACATCTAATCCACCTTTTGAAATTAAGAAATCAACTCCGGCGATGACATCCTTAAAGTCTCCGCCACCCCAATCATTTTTATTCATTGTCAAAAATCTCCAACCATAACCCGTTGATCCCCGAATATTCGGGCAGAAGACTGCATATCCTTTGGCTAGAAATAATTGATTCCAAAAATAATAACTGTCGGTCCAGGCACCTGTGGGGCCACCATGAACGAGCACCACTAACGGAATAGAGCCTTTTGCATCGGCGGGCTTATAAAATGAGCCCTCAATCATTGTGCCATCGAAACTTTTGTATTGAATAAATTCCGGTTTGATAAAATGATAAGTATCGAAGGCTTTATTGAAGTTAGAAATTTGTGTCGCAGCCTGCTTGGGAAGTGAGAGCCATAATTCTTCCGGTCGATTGCTGGTGAAACTTGTGAATGCAAGAATTCCTGATAAAGAAACATCGGAGACTCCAACATTCTGATCGATATTGAAAGACTTTATGACCCCATCTGATTTAACAGTAAATAATCTTGATTTAAATCCCTTTTGCACAGTAAGTAAGAGGCCTCCGTCATTTAAGAATTTGAAATCGCTCACAGGCAGATCTAGATTCGCAGCCGTGATGTTTTTTGTATCTCCTTTGTCGAGAGATTGCAAAAATAAATCATGAGTTGAAGGCCCGTCTACACGAGCTGCGAGATAGCCTATTGTTTTTCCATCTGACGAGATTTTAGTTCCTCTCCAGAATGGATGTTTCGGACTTTGTATTGGCGTAAAATTATTTTCTTTCAAATTGTATAATCCTAACGCTGCAATATCAATTTCGGCTTTAGGCAATACGTGTGTGACGAGCACAAGTGATTGTCCATTAGGCAACCACTTCATCTCACTGATTTCCCATGACTGAGAACTTATTTGGCTCGCTGCTTGAGATTCAACATCGAGTAACCAAAGTCGGGTTGGCTTTTCACCGTTCACAACAGTTTCATCATCCTGCTCTCTGGTTTTCTTATCTTCTTCTTCGGTGGCAGGCTCATTCGCGAGATAAGCAATCGTTTTTCCATCTGGCGACCATTCGAAATCTTTCACCGATGTCTTTGATTTGGTAATCGGGAATGCTTCGCCGCCACTTAATTTTATGAGATGAATTTGACTTTCACCATTGCGTGAAGAGAGAAATGCAAGGCTCTTGTTATCGGGAGACCACTTTGGATTATTATCTGATTTCGGCGACCAGGTGAATTGATAAAGTTTTTTTGATTCGATTTCATACATCCAGATATCTGTGTTGGGAGAAGTGTTGCCTTTGATTGGCTCTGTTACTACAAAGGCAATTCTTTTTTCGTCTGGAGAGATCCGTGGATTAGAAATCCGATAACGCGAGATAGCTTTTTCAATAGTGAGAGAATCTTGCTTTGTCTGCGAAAACAATGAACCGCTCACACTGATGATTAAGATAATTGTGAAGACTTTCATATTGATAATTTAAAAACGATTTTGACGTAACTTCTTTTTATCGGAATGCTTTTTCTTTTTGTCGAGCCGGCTCTGCATTGATGACTTCGATGGCTTGGTGGGTTTTCGTTTCTTTCTTTTTGTAAATGCTTGCCTAAGGAGTTGCTGTAACTTCAACAAAGTTTCTTCTTTATTTTGTAATTGCGAGCGTTTGTCTTGAGAGGTGATCAATAATATGCCGTCAACTGTTATACGCGAAGAAAGTTTTTGTAATAATAATTCTTTCTCTTCCAGCGTTATTAGAGTTGAATCTTTAACATTCCAGCGCAAGGAAACTTTTGTGTTCACCTTGTTTACATTCTGGCCACCTGGTCCGCTGCTGCGCGATGTGGCAAACTCCAGTTCGCTGGATAGAAAGGCAGATGTTATACTTCGCGAATTCATGAAAAGTCAAAGTAAAGCGAACTTATCGAAAATAAAAACGAACTTTCAAGATTGTCTTGCTTCTAACAATCCTTAAATTCAATCCTTAATGCAACCAACTCAAACGATAAAAAAATTTGCAGTAGTAGCATTCGCTCAATTACTGTTGTGTAATACAGTGTCGGCTCAAGGAAATAATAAATTTGATTCATATGGTTTTGAAGTTGGGAAGTTGACGAAGAATAAATTAGTAATTGAGGCATTCGAGGCTATTGATGAACTTGGACCTTCTTCTATCAAGGAATTGATCGAACTAACGGAAATCCCCGCTCCCCCTTTTAAAGAGACTGTTAGGGCGCAAAAAGTAAAGCAACTTTTTGAGTCGGCTGGAGCAGATAAAGTTTGGATTGATTCAATCGGAAATGTACTTGCCTTGCGGAATGGAAAGAAAGCAACTCAAACCGTCATATTTGATGCGCATCTGGATACGGTTTTTCCTGAAGGAACTGATGTAAACGTGAAGCATCATGGAGACACATTATTTGCGCCCGGGATTTCGGATGATACCAGAGGACTTACGGTTATTCTAGCTGTTTTGAGAGTACTTGAGAAATCAAAAATTGAGACAGCAGATGATTTACTTTTTGTTGCCAGCGTAGGAGAGGAGGGGTTGGGTGATTTAAGAGGAGTAAAATATTTTTTAGCGAAGAATAAATTAAAAATAAAATCGTGGATATCGGTTGATGGAACGGACATAGAAGAAATTGCAACGGGTGCATTAGGCTCCGTTAGATACAAGGCAACAATAAATGGCCCGGGAGGACATTCGTGGGCAGCGTTTGGTCTTGGGAATCCTCATCACGCGATGGCCAAAGCAATTAATTATTTTAATGATGAGGCAACTCGCTATACAAGTTTGGTTGGAAAGACGAGTTTTAATGTTGGCAGAACGGGTGGTGGAACTTCCGTCAATGCTATTCCATTTGAGTCATGGACAGAGGTTGATATGCGGTCTGAAAGCCCTGAGCACTTAAAAAAAATTGATTCAATTTTCAAATCTTCAATGGTTAAAGGTATCAACGAATACAATGGGCAAATTAAAAAAGGACAAGCATTAACGTTAACATTAACCGCAATTGGTTTCAGGCCATCAGGAAAAACTTCTGCGACTGATCCCTTAGTGCAACGAGCAAGTGCAACCGCCGCACTGTTTGGTGCAACACCAAGACTTATTACTGAATCTACCAATGCCAATATTGCCATTGCAAAAGGGATTCACGCAATCACCATAGGAGCAGGAGGAAAGAGTGATCATGCTCACGCATTGAATGAATGGTGGCTCAACGATAAGGGATCTGATGGAATTAAATTCGCCTTGTTAGTAGTACTTGGAGAAACAGGAATAGCCAAATAGCCAATTAAACTCTACTGCCCGAATTTACTTCTCCATTGTTCGGATCCGAACAGCATTTCTTATTTGCGATTCCATTTCCACAGAGATTGAGGCATTTTCTGATTTGGCATAATTATTAATACTACAAATAGGAATTTATTATTGAAATATGAAAAAATATCAACTCGGTGAGTTTGAGGAAGTAGTGCTGCTCACAGTAGGCGTCTTGTATAAAGATGCCTATGGAGTGTCTATCAAAAAGGATATTGAGAATCGTCTTTCCCGCAACGTGAGTGTTGGTGCGCTTCAAACTGCTCTGCGAAGGATGGAAGACAAAGGCTACCTGACTTCCTACGATGGCGAAGCAACAGAAGAACGAGCAGGCCGTCCCAAACGATATTTTCAAATTACAGCGCTTGGAAAAAAGGCTTTGGATTATACCAGAAGTACTCGCGATGAACTATGGAAGGCGATTCCTAAAGTGGCAATGACTTTAAAAATTGTTAATGGTTAATCTTCGTCGGTCGTTCGTCACTGACTCGAACAACTAATAACTAGGTACGAACTTGTCTTGCCATGAAAAGAACAACACCGCCCGCTCTTTTTCTCCGCTTCTTCCGATGGTTCTGCCATCCGAAATTGAGAGATCATATTGAAGGAGACTTGATGGAATTATATGATGAACGAATCAAAAAAAAGGGGAAGCGCAAGGCGGATTTAAAATTTGTTGTTGATGTGTTACTACTCTGCAGGAGTGGGATTATCAAACCAGCGGAAGGATATGGAAACTTAAACAACTTCGGTATGCTAAAGAGTTATATGAAGATCGGTTGGCGAACGATGGCCAAGCACAAAATGTTTTCTTCAATCAAAATAGGAGGATTCGCATTGGGAATTGCCGCTTGTATACTAATCTCCTTGTTTATCCGACAAGAACTAAGTTATGACCGTCACTATAAGGCTGGCGATCGGATATTCAGGGTATTTCGCGAGAGTACTTTCAAGGGCCAAAGAGGATTCGGTGCTCACTTTCCTCATCCGTTTGCGAGTATAGTGCAAGAAAACTACCCTGAAATCGAACTGGCAGGTCGTTATAACTCTGCTGCATTATGGGGTGCAGGCAGTAATGAGGTAAGGAGGGCGGACAAGTCAGAGAGCAGTTATGAAAACAAGATTGTTTTCGCTGATCAGTCTCTTCTCGATATTTTGGAAGTGCCCTTTATACAAGGTAATCCCAACAACGCCTTATCTGCGCCGAATACAATCGTCATTACAAAAAGCAGAGCGGACAAATATTTTCCTGGTGAGAATCCATTGGGAAAGGATCTCGTTTTGAACAACGATCTGTCAAAGCAATTCACAATCACAGGAGTGATCGAGGACTTCGGTGACGAAACCCATTTCCGTTACGATTTCGTTATTTCAATGGCCAATCGTGAGTTTTATCCGGGCGAGGCGACCAACTGGCAAAATGATAATTATCTTACCTACATACGTGTTCGACCAGGAACAGATGTGGCTGCCCTGGAACAGAAATTATTATCGATGGTACCCAACTATTTTTTGCCTCAGGCGGTCGAGCAGGGGTCGGTGAATACCATTGCTTGGGCGAAGAGTCTTCACTTTCGCTTTCAGCCTGTAAAAGATGTTTATCTCAATCTTAATCAGATACATGATGGTTTGGACCATGGCGACATTCGGTACGTCTGGCTTTTTGGCTTAATAGCAACGTTCATTTTGCTGATTGCAGCAGTGAACTTCATCAATTTGTCAACGGCCAAGTCTTCGAATCGTGCCCGTGAGGTAGGTATTCGTAAAGTCGCAGGCTCTCAACGCAATAGTTTAGTCACGCAGTTTCTAACTGAATCTTTTCTGTTTACGATTTTTTCTGTTTTTATTGGACTTTGTCTTGCCTCATTATTACTTCCTTATTTTAATGTGTTACTGGCAAAAAATCTGACTTTCCCCTGGCAAGAATGGTGGATAGCCCCCGTGTTGATTACCGCAACGCTGGTAATCGGAACGCTGGCAGGGCTTTACCCTTCATTGTATTTGTCATCATTCAAACCAGTCCAAGTACTGAAAGGAGTTGTTAGTCGAGGCAGTAAAAGTTCATCGATGCGGAGCGTGTTGGTTGTTTTCCAATTCACAATTTCCGTTGCGCTTATTATGGCGACTGTCATCATCGACCGACAGATGTCGTACATACTAAATAAAAATCTGGGATTCGATAAGGACCAGGTCATTATTCTTCATGGAACGCACACGCTTGAGAATAAGATTTCTTCCTTCAAAAATGAACTGCTTAAACTCCCACATGTCATCTCGGCAAGCGTGACTGATTACCTTCCGGTTGAAGGCTCAACCCGGGATGGAGGGGGATGGAGGAAGGATGGAATGAGTGCTGAAGAGGGGGTGAGCGGCCAACAGTGGTCAGTTGACGCTGATTATGTGAAAACTTTGGGACTGAAGATTGTAAGAGGAAGAGATTTTTCAAATTCCGCCTTGGATTCGCAATCTGTCATTATCAATCAGGCCCTGGTCAAGTCGCTTAATTTAAAAGAACCAATCGGTGATAGAATTACTAATTGGATGGGAAGTTGGACAATAATCGGAATAGTGGAAGACTTTCATTTTGAATCGATGAAGCAGGAGATAAATCCTCTGGGAATGTACATAAGACCAAGTATAAAATCGGTTGCCGTCAAAGTGAGTGCCGTTGACATGGCCGGAGTGATTCAATCCGTAAGCAACCTTTGGAAAGTATTTTCGCCGAATCAGGCAGTACGCTATACTTTTCTGGATCAAAGCTATGCGAGGATGTATGAGGATGTAAGGCGCATCGGAATTATTTTCAGGCTTTTTGCATTTCTTGCCATTGTTGTTGCCAGCATGGGATTGTTTGCACTTTCCGCTTTCATAACAGAACAGAGAAGCAAAGAAATAAGTATTCGATTGGTGCTGGGAGCATCAGTAAGAAGCATCTTTCAATTGCTCACGAGCAATTTTGTAAAACTTGTTTTGATTGCTATAGCAATTGCAGTGCCCGTTGCTGCTTATCTGATGCAAAAATGGCTGGCCGATTTTTCATATCGGATCGAAATCACTGCAGACATATTTTTGATTACTGGAGCCACAGCTTTGATAATAACGTTTGGTACAGTCAGTTTTCAATCAATTCGAGCAGCTTTGACGAATCCAGTAAATGGTTTGAAGTCAGAATAGAAACACAAGAAGTGAAACCGGCCAGACCACCCCAGTTCTTCCTTCGCTTCTTCCGATGGTTCTGCCATCCGAAATTGAGAGATCATATTGAAGGAGACTTGATGGAATTATATGATGAACGATTGCGAGAAAATGGAAAGAGAAATGCAGATGTAAAATTTGTCGTTGATGTGTTACTACTCTGCAGGAGCGGGATTATCAAACCAGCCGGAGGCTATAGGAATTTAAACAGCTATGATATGTTCAAAAGTTATTTTAAAATCGGAATACGCAGCTTGATTAAAAACAGGGTATTTTATTTCGTTAATATTTTCGGGCTCTCGATTGGCTTAACCTGTTGCCTTCTTATCGGAGCTTATGTATACACTGAACTTACCTATGATACATATCCCGAACACGCTAAAGATATCTATAGGGTTGAATTGAGTGCGCTAGGTAATGGCAAGTGGGTAGAATATTCTGCCGTTGATTTTGGAGTCGGGCCTGGAATTAGTAGGACATACCCGGAAGTTGCTGCTTTTACCAGACTTTCAAAATGGTTTCAACCCTACCTACGCTACAAGGAAACGATATTCAAAGAGAAAAACCTAGCTGTAGTTGATTCTAATTTCCTGCAATTTTTCTCCATTCCACTGATTTCAGGTAACTACAAAATAGCACTAACTCAACCCAACAGTATTGTCATTTCAAGAGCATTCTCTGAAAAGTATTTTGGAAATGAAGATCCCTTGGGAAAGGCATTGACTTTTGGTCAAAATGGAGAGTTTAAAGTGACTGGTTTGTTTGATAAGGTTCCAGAGAGATCTCATTTTCATTTTGATGCCTTTGTCAGCGGCACAACGATGAAAGGAAGGAGAGAGTCCTGGGGTAATATCGGAGACTTTACATATGTGCAGCTAAGTGAAAACTCGAATCCTCAGGAATTACAAAATAAATTTCCTGATTTAGTGATGAAATACGTTGTGCCCGAAGTTCAGCAAGACATGGGCGTTACCCTTTCCGAGGCCCAGAAGGCCGTTAACACATTTGTGTTCTCGTTGCGGCCGCTATCCAGGATTCATTTGTATTCTCATACGACGGATGAATTGGGAGCGAATGGAGACATTAAATATGTTTACATCTTTGGAGCTCTGGCAGTTTTCATTCTTTTGCTAGCATGCGTAAATTTTATTAATCTGTCAACAGCCACATCAACAAAGCGTGCTAGAGAAGTGGGAATCCGCAAGGTAATGGGCTCTGTAAAAGCACAATTGGTTTACCAATTCTTAACGGAATCTGTTTTGCTCGCTTGCGGCGCTCTCATTTTTGCTTATGGAATTGTATACACTGTGTTGCCAATTTTTAATCAACTCACCGGCAACGCAACGACTTTTGGTTTATTTGTTGAACCAACAATGTTGTTGGTCATTATTGGCGGAACGATCTTCATAGGTTTAATTGCTGGCATTTATCCATCGTTTATTTTATCATCTTTTAATACGATCAGGGTATTGAAGGGAAACACGCTGGTTTTGTCTGGAAATAAAGATGTATTGCGCAGTGGTTTGGTCGTGTTTCAGTTTGCAGTCTCCACGAGTCTGATCGTAGCTACGCTAATCGTGTATCAGCAACTGAATTTTATCCAAAACAAAAATCTCGGATACAACAAGGATCAGGTGGTGGTGATTCAGGAAACCCACATGCTTCGCGGCAATGAAAAAAATTTTAAAGAACAATTGCTTAAAGATAGTCGTGTTATTAACGCCAGTATTGCAAAACAAATTCCTGGCCAAAAAGACATTGACGGTACGCAAGCATATCCCAAGGACAAGAAAGAAATCGACAATAGTGTAGAAATACATATTAATATTTATCATGTTGATTACGATTTTCTCTCTACACTCGGAATTGAGCTTGTGCAGGGAAGAAATCTTTCATTGGATTTCCCGTCTGACTCTTCCGGCATAGTTATTAATGAGACAGCTGCGAGAGAATTTGGATGGCCTGTAGAATCATCGGTCGGAAAAAGTATAATAGTTTCGGGTCAGGTTGAGTATCATGTGGTGGGTGTGGTGAAGGATTTTAATTACGCTTCCGTTCGACAGAAAATTGCTCCGCTGGTAATGATGCTGTCTCGCAACAGGGGATTGACCCTTGTAAAGTTAAATCCCACTGATATCAAGGAATTTTTGAAAGACGCAGAAACTAAATGGACTGCATTTAGTCCTGATGCGGCATTCTCCTATGAATTCCTGGATTCGCAGTTCTCAGCCATGTACTTTGCTGAAGAGCGAACCGGTAAAATTTTTACCACGTTTGCCATTATTGCATTGGTAATTGCAGGCCTTGGGTTGTTTGCTCTCAGCACATTTTCTGCAGAGCAACGCACACGCGAAATCGGTATAAGAAAAGTACTCGGTGCTACAGCATCAGAAGTTTTATTTATGCTTTCAAAACAGTTCTTTTTTCTTGTTCTGATTGCGTTTGCGATCGCTGTGCCCATTATAACGTGGACCATGAATCAATGGCTTGAGGATTTTGCCTACAGAATTAGCATTAGTTGGTGGACATTCTTATTGGCTTGTGTTGTATCAATAGGGATTGCGTTTATTTCAATCTGCTTTCAAATTTTAAAGGCAGCTGTTGCTAATCCGGTGAATAGTTTGAGATGGGAATGAAAAAATCAAATCCTCCAAAACTTTTCCTTGGTTTCTTTCGCTGGTTCTGTCATCCGAAATTAAAAGATCACATTGAGGGAGATTTGGTAGAGTTGTATGAAGAACACCTTATGAAGTTTGGCAGCAGAAAAGCGGATTTAAAATTCATTGCTGATGTACTGCTGCTCTTTAGGCGAGGTATCATCAAACCAACAGAAGGACATAAAAATTTAAACAGCTATGGTATGATCAAAAGTTATTTCAAAGTAGGGTTACGCAATATTGTTAAGAACAAAGGTTACTCTTTTATCAATATCTCTGGTTTGGCTATTGGAATGGCAGCCACAATGCTGATTTTGTTGTGGGCGCAAAATGAAATCGGTTTTGACAGGTTTCATGAAAAGACTGATCGCATTTACCAAATGTTTAGCCGCGATGAAGACAACGGAAGATTAGATGTTTGGGGCAATACGCCAGCATTGTTGGCGCCAGAGTTGAAGCAGTCATATGCTGAAGTAGAAGACGCCGTTCGATTTCGGATTGTTTACTTTTTAACCAAAGCAGGCGAGAAACATTTTAATGTTGCCGGGGGATTTGCTGATCCTGCATTCTTATCGATGTTTAGTTTTCCCTTATTGGAGGGGGCCAAAGGGGCCTTGAATGATGACTCAGGTGTCGTGCTGGCAGAGAAATTGGCGATCAAACTTTTCGGAACCACAGATTGTATTGGCAAAGCCGTAATCATCAATGACAACGACAGTTTCATTGTTACCGGAGTTCTTAAGGCGTTGCCTGGCAACACTGGATTTGATTTTGAATTTCTTGTGCCCTGGAATTACATGACAAGATTGGGATGGGATAAAAATCAAACCTGGGCATTTACCAATGCAGCCACTTATGTCTTGTTAAAAGAAGGAGGTTCCCAATTGGCATTTGATAATAAAATAAAAACGATCATAAGTAAGCATATCGTAAAAGGCGATGGGTCAACGCGCGAAGTATTTTCTCATCCTCTAAAGAAGGTTCACTTGTATTCATCTGCTGAAAACGGAAAATTGACGCGGGGCAGAATTGAAACTGTTCAACTGTTTATTACCATAGCAATTTTTATTCTGCTCATTGCATGCATTAATTTCATGAACTTAAGCACTGCGAATAGCGAAAAACGGGCACAAGAAGTGGGCATACGAAAAATTGTAGGAGCGCATCGCAATTCGCTTATTTTTCAGTTCATCGCTGAAAGCACTACACTAGCCCTGGTTAGCTTTTTTTTCGCACTGATTATGGTACAACTTCTTCAAAATACATTTAATCGAATCGTTGGCGCACAACTTTACATTGATTGGAGCAATCCTGGGTTCTGGTTATTCTCATTTCTGTTTGTTTTATTCACCGGACTGGTTGCAGGAAGTTACCCTGCATTTTATCTCTCTTCGTCTCAGCCGATCAAAGTGTTAAAGGGTGCATTTAAAAATTTGAGCTCAATTATCACACCTCGCAAAGTTTTGGTTGTGCTTCAATTCACCTTCGCTGTCACGATGATAATCTGTACAATTATTGTTCAACGACAAATTCGATATGCACAAGGCCGGGAGATTGGCTACAACCGACCTGATCTTGCCTATAATTTTACCCAAGGCGATGTCCTTGAACACTATGATTTAATAAAGCATGATCTCATTACGAGCGGTGCGGCAACATCAGTATCACGTACGTTTTCACCAATCACGAGAATTTGGGGCACAATGACTGGACTTACATGGCCCGGAAGCAATGAGGATGATAAGAAAATTAATTTCTTAAAATATGGTGTCGATGTAGATTTCACAAAGACGATTGGTACTCATCTGATTCAAGGACGCGATCTCGACATTATCTCTTATCCAGCAGATAGTGCTTCGATTATATTAAATGAAGCAGCCGTAAAAGCGATGCATATTCAGGATCCGATTGGGGAAACAATAAAAGATGAAACTGGTTTTAACTGGAAAGTGGTTGGAGTGATCAAGGATTTCATAATTGAGTCACCTTATGAAGAAGTCAAGCCAATGATTATCCAAGGCTGGTCAACTCGTTATGGTGTTGTTCATTTTAGATTGAACCCTGCCAATAACAGGGCTGATAATTTAACAAAAGCAGAACAAGTATTCAGAAAATATAATCCGGAATATCCTTTCGAATATTATTTCGCCGACGAATATTATGATAGAAAATTTGGAAATGAGAAACAGACAAGAACGCTGATTGCGTTGTTTTCTGGATTGACAATTTTTATTTCTTGTCTTGGTCTGTTTGGACTTGCAGCTTATATAGCCGAACAACGAACAAAAGAAATAGGTGTGAGGAAAGTTTTAGGCGCTTCGGTTCTAAATTTATGGGGAATGCTTTCCAAAGATTTTATTCTGTTGGTGGTTATTTCAATTGGTATCTCAATACCTATTGCCTATTCGTTTATGAACAACTGGCTGCAGAAGTACCAATATCGAACAGAAATGTCATGGTGGATATTTGGTGCTGCAGGCCTAAGCGCATTATTAATCACGATGTTTACGGTAAGCTATCAATCGATCAAAGCCGCACTAACCAATCCTGTGAATAGCTTGCGATCAGAATGAAATGTTCAATCTCAAGGGGAAATCGTTGCTTAAAATAATTTGTTGTTAAGTTGAAACTTTTCCATGTAAAGAGAGTATGTTTTGAGATACTTCCTGTAATCCTAATTTTGCCACCAATATGATTAAGAGCTACTTCAAGATTGCTTTAAGGAACCTCCTCAAAAACGGGGGCTATTCCTTTATTAACATCGCTGGACTTGCTACTGGCATGGCTGTAGCGTTGCTCATCGGTCTTTGGATTTGGGATGAACTTACCTATAACAAGTATCACCAGAACTACGATCGCATTGTTCAGGTGTGGCAACACAATTTATACAACGGTACCAAAGGGTCACAAGTATCTAATCCATACTTAATGGCTGAAGAGATTCGAAACAACTTTGGCAGCGACTTTAAATATGTACTGCAATCATCCTGGAACTTCACCCATATTTTGACCTATGGCGAAAAGAAATTCAACAAAGATGGAAGTTTCTTCGAACCGGCAGTCACAGAAATGTTATCACTGAAAATGTTGAAAGGGAC
>Ga0207112_1136_pt1 | contig 18361 bp, 15 predicted proteins | sample Alteio_BWMinHeat_72_FD_153549 | JGI IMG/M metagenome (GOLD analysis project Ga0207112, IMG submission 153549) | Enriched cells from forest soil in Barre Woods Harvard Forest LTER site, Petersham, Massachusetts, United States -... | ecosystem: Environmental > Terrestrial > Soil > Temperate forest >...
CTCTAACCGCACGTGTGATGAGATTCGTCGAACCGGTGTCGAGCGATCGATCATTTGTTGTTAACAGGTAGCCGGAAGAAGGTCCTACCGAAATAATATCATGCGGCTCTTCGACTTTATGAAAGATCGTGTTGATCTCGTGATAACCATCCGGGCGTTTCGAAAGAATCTCAAGCGCAAGATTGATCTTCGCCGGAGCCAGGTGAATCGTCTCTTTCACTTCGTGCGCTCCAAGACAAGGTGGCGCAATTCTGGAAGGACTAGTTTTTCGAGACCCAGCTTGACGGCATGTGTCGAACCCGGTAAGACAAAGATGAAGGTGCCATTTCGAGTTTGGCCTGCAACGGCTCGAGATAGCATTGCGGCTGAACCAATTTCTGTAAACGACAATGCGCGGAAGATCTCGCCAAATCCTGGAATCTCTCGTTTGAAAAACGTTGAGACACTTTCGGGAGTAACATCGCGCTTCGAAACGCCACTTCCACCCGTCACCAGTATTGCACTCACCTGGCTTTTCTTAAGAATGCTCTCGACCGCGCCTTTGATCGCAATTCTTGAATCAGGTACGATCTTGTAGTACTGGATCGAGTGACCCGCATTGATGATCAGTTCCTGCATCAATTTTCCACTCTCGTCCGTCTCGAATGTACGTGTGTCGCTCACGGTCAGGATGGCAATCGGGGCAGAAAAGACTCCCTCTTCAGCGCGGCTCTTATGGTCCATTTGAGCCATGTTTCTGGATTGTTAGCAGCTTTTATGATTAGAATTACGAGGAGAAAACGATTCACCCCGCCGAGATTGTTCAAGTAGGATAGCATCAAAAATCTACCGATTTGACGATGTTTGGTCGATTTCGCCAAATCTACGATACCTGCAATAATACGAGATGATGAACAAGCCGATCGTTGATGCAGTGAACACTAAGAAGCCCGCAAGCAAGCCGATTGCAGATCATGGGAGCAATGGTCAGTCGGCAGCGAAGAGCGGCATTGTTCCGCCGGCCAAGGTGCATCAGGTACTCGGAGAGCATATGCTGGTCGATGGCTTTGATCTTGTCGTTGATCTCAAGCATTCAAGCGGCAGCTACATACAGGATGCCAGAACAGGGAAGCGGTATCTCGATTTCTTTACGTTTTTTGCTTCCTCGCCGATCGGACTAAATCATCCGAAGCTTCTCGTGCCCGAATTTACTGAGAAGTTGTTGCGCACCGCAGTTAATAAGCCTTCGAGCTCGGATGCGTACACGGTTGAAATGGCAGAATTCGTTCAGACCTTCGGGCGTGTTGCCATCCCGGAGTATCTACCCCATCTATTCCTTATCGAGGGAGGATCGCTAGCAGTCGAAAATGCTCTCAAGATTGCGTTCGACTGGAAGGTCCGCAAGAATTTCATGAAGGGCTACAAGGAAGAGCGCGGACAAAGCGTCATGCATTTTAAGTATGCCTTCCATGGTCGATCGGGTTATACGATGTCGCTAACAAACACCGATCCAAACAAGACGCTCTATTTCCCGAAGTTCAAACATTGGCCGAGGATCGACGCGCCTTATCTTCACTATCCGCAGAACGATAAGAATCAGGCGCTCGCACTTCAGGATGAGGCAAGAACGGTCGCTCAGATGGAAGCTGCCTTCATTGAGCATCGCGATGACATTGCCGCGATCATCATTGAACCGATCCAGGGTGAAGGCGGTGATCATCATTTCACCAAACGCTTTTTCGAAACGCTTCGTCGACTTGCGAACGAGAACGAAGCCATGCTCATCTTCGATGAGGTGCAAACCGGTGTCGGACTAACTGGGAAGATGTGGGCACATGAATATTTCGTGAAGCCTGACATAATGGTCTTTGGCAAAAAATCGCAGGTCTGCGGTGTGCTTGCAGGCAAGCGCGTTGAAGAAGTCAAGGATCATGTGTTCATGAAGTCAAGCAGACTGAATTCGACGTGGGGAGGTAATCTTGTCGACATGGTACGCTTTCAGCGGTATCTCGAAGTGATCGAAGAGGAGCACTTGTTGGAGAATGTGAAGAAGCAGGGAGCGCATCTATTATCGAAGCTCAATGAACTTCAGCAGGAATTCCCGGGGATGATCGAGGGCGCTCGAGGTCTTGGATTATTCTGCGCCTTCAGTATGACCGAAGCCCAGATGCGAGATCTTTTGAAACAGAAGTGTTACGATGCTGGACTTATCGTGATCGGATGCGGTGACCGATCCATCCGATTCCGTCCTGCACTCAATATCACCAGCGAAGCACTGGATATCGGCATCGGGATCATCCGCGACCAGCTCAAAGCCTTGAGTGTCCGCAATTATTAATACCGCCATCTAACTGTAAAACAACAAATTTTGGCTGAGAACAAAAATGGTTGGCGGCCTTCGCCACCTATGGAAGATCGCTCATTAGAAGAGGCCGTCCGCGAACTCGAAGCACGCTTCGGCAAACGCGCAGTCGAGCAAGTCGACGCTGCGTTGGTCAGGAAAGAACTGACCTACGATGATTACATCGAAACGCGGACGCTTCTTTCTTTGCAGACAACGCTTACCGATCATCATGATGAATTCATCTTCAAAGTCTATCATCAGCAGACAGAACTCTGGTTCAGGCTCGCGTTGCATGAGATCGAGCGCGGTATTCGATCACTGATCGCAAAACCAGCAAAGCTCGATGATGCGGTAGAAGCGACAACGAGGATCAATCGATATTTCAACGTACTGACAGGAAGTTTCTCGGTCCTGCTCGATGGACTTTCGAGCGATGAATTCCTGATCTACCGGAAAGCATTCGGAACATCGAGCGGATTTCAATCCTCGCAATTCAGAGCGATCGAGATCCTCTGCGGCCTGGAGCGCGATGCTTCCAAGCGGAAGGACATCTCGGATGAATCGCGTCCCGCACGCGAACGCCACGAAACAGCAGAGCAGGCCGATGAACAAGCGACATTCTACTGGGAACGTGCAGCACGTCACTTGACGACGAACGAACCTACACTCACGCTAACCAAATTCAAAGAACAGCATCTTGCTTATCTTAACCGGCTGTATTCAGAGCGCAAGCCCTACTCGCTCAGGCTTGCATTCGATCTCTTGATCCGACAAGACCCAGCAAAGCCCGGCTCCTCTGATGCATACAAGGCGCTCTTCCACGACGATGCAGATCCGAAGTTGCGAGCATTAGCTGACGAACTGTTGCAGCTCGATGATGCGATCGTCACGTGGAAGCAGATGCATTTGCGTGTTGCAGCAAAACACCTTGCCAGAGCGCCGAAGGGCACCGGCGAAACGAATTGGGCAGAGTATCTCGCCAAGTCGATCGCAGAGCAGCGATGCTTCCCCGAACTTCGCAACGCTCGCGCCAAGTCTCTCACGAATAAAGTATCTGAAGCCTAACCCTCCGCCAGAAGTCAGACGCATGGATGAACTTGTAGAAAAATACCGGGCTCGATTCCCGATCCTGGAGACGAGTTGTTATATGATCTCGAATTCGCTTGGCGCAATGCCCGCGGATGTGGAGAAGGAATTGCTCGAATACACTCGGCTCTGGAAAACAGAAGGTGTGGAAGCCTGGCACGAGTGGTTTCCATTCGTCGATGAAGTGAGCGGACTATTTGCATCGCTCATCGGAGCAGAGGCACGGGACGTCACGCTTGTTCACAATCTCACCGTTGCCTCAGCGCTCATTGCGAGCTCGCTCGATTTTACCGGCGAGCGCAATAAAGTAGTTTATTCCGATCTTCATTTTCCAACGATCTCATACGTCTGGCAAGGCTGGAAAAAATATGGCGCGCGGCCGACGGTCGTCGCTTCGCCGGATGGCATCACAGTTCCCGTCGAACTCTATTGCAACGTGATCGATGAAGAGACAAAGATCGTCGCGCTTTCGCACGTTTATTTCCGAAGTGGCGCCCTGCAGGATGTTCGATCCATCATCGAGTATGCACACAGCAAAGGAGCGCTCGTGATGCTTGATTCCTATCAGGCCGCCGGAGTGCTTCCGATCGATGTTAAGGCACTCAATGTCGATATCATGGCCTCAGGGGTCTTGAAATGGCTCTGTGGAGGTCCTGGAGCGGCATTCATGTACGTCAGGCGAGATTTTCAGGAGCAATTTGCGCCAGCGATCCGTGGTTGGCTGGCAGACAAAGAACCATTCGAATTTCACATGCCCGATGTGAATTTTGAGCTGGGAATGCACCGTTTTCTTACAAGCAGTATTCAGGTGCCATGCCTGCACACCGCTAGACCCGCGCTTCGCATGTTCAATGAAATCGGCATCAATAAGATCCGTGAAAAGTCGCTGCAGCTTACCGATCGAATCATCGAACGAGCCGACGAATTTGAGTTCACTGTAAACTCACCCCGCGCGCACGATCAGCGCGGCGGAGCACTGACCATCGACCCCGTCGGAGTCGGCATGAGCCAGGAGGAGCATAACTTAAGCGCCAAACAGATTTGCGATGAGCTCATTAAGCGAAGATTTGTTGTGGATTATCGCCCACCGTTCGGCATTCGAATCGCACCACATTTTTATAATACCCTTGGAGAAGTTGATGACATTATGGAGGAGATGCAGCGTCTCCTTATCGGCAGTTAATTCGGCGGGTGATGAGAAGAATTTCATTTGGATTTTGCCTGGAATTTTAGTATTTTAGGCTTCTGCTCCTATGTCATTCTTAGGAAAAAGTTTTATGAGAGTCTCCCGCGGAAATCTGGTTCGTGCCGTAGCATTGTTGATGGCCTTCGGCTTCATCGTAAGCTCTGCATTAGCTGATGCAAGCCAAAAGCCCAAGCGTCGCCTTCCGAGCGGAGGTCAAAGCCTTCAGATCGATTCTATCCAGCGCTGGGCACATCATTTTTGTGATTCCGTAATCGCCGAGATCGGGGGAAGCGATGGGTTAGCAAATGGACTCGACTATCTGAAGAGCGAGATCGAAAGGCAAAAGCATCTGAGAATGGATGCACAAGCCGATTCACTTTTTGACGAACTACGTGGTCAACTCGCAATTCCACCTGGCCATCTTCATCTCATACCCATGCAGCCGCAACCACGCGCTGGCGGCCTGATATTTGGCGATAGCGCGCATCATTACTTTCTCAAAGTTGTGCCAGGTATGCGCGGATCCAATCCTATGTCGCAGCGCGTCGGAAAGAACCTTTGGCTGATCGAGGAAGAGATCAGCCCGCCGACGGAATAAACGAGAAGATTCTAAAATAAATAAGCGCGGCAACTTGGCCGCGCTTTTTTTACGTCTTGTTTGTCGACTAGTTGTTTGAAGCCTTCACACCGCCGCCGCCAGCATAACGAATGGTCCACCAGGCAGGATCGTAGCCTGGTCGATAGGAATTCCAACTTACGTTGTCGTACCGGTCCACCCACGATGCGGGATTCATTGGCACCCAAAGGAAGCACTCGGCCTGTTCGTCATAAAACACCCTTTGTAGCTCTCGCTGAAGCTGGAGCCGTTTCTGCGGGTCGAGCTCTGCGCGAATATCTTCCATGAGTTTGTCGGCGCGAGGGCTCATGTAGTTATCATAATTCGATCCACGGTTCGTCGCCTGACTCGAATGATAGAGCTGGAAATTATCGGTCTCGTAAGGATCGCTGACCCACGCTCCATAATGCGCATCGAATTGATGATCACGCATACGATTCAGGTAGATCGACCAATCGACTGGCTGGACATCAGCCTTGATACCAACCTTGCGCATTGACTCAGCAACAATTAGCAGTATCTGTTTGCGCGTTTCATTACCGGCGTTGACAAGAAAACTAAAATCGAACTTCACCCTTTTGCCATTGATGACTTTGTCGAGCACGCCATCATTGTCGTGATCCTTCCAATCGAGTGAATCGAGAATTGCCTTTGCGCGCTCAGGATCGTAAGGGATAAGCGGTAGATCTCCGTTATATTCCGGGCGCTCAAAGAAGGTCGGTGATTCCGTCGGTGTCGCAAGCCCATTCAGCACCTTGTCGATGATCCTCTTTCGGTCAACGAGATAAGCCATTGCCTCGCGAACCCTCCGATCGGCGAAGATCGGGTTCTTTTGATTAAATCCGATGAAAGCGTATTGCGGGAAGTAGAATGTTGTCTTTTTCAGGAACGGCGACTTCTGCGTATCGATCTGTGCAAAGAACCCAGGCTGCATCGTCCCCATGATATCCAGATCACGCGACTTCAGCGCAGTGACAGCAGCATTCCAATCGTTGATTGTCTTGTAAATGATCGTGTCGAGATTCGCCTCGCCCATCTTGCCCCAGTGGTTGACATAGTAGGGATTGCGGACAAGCCGAACATACTCCTGCGTTTTCCACTCATCGAATTTGTACGGACCTGTTCCCATCACATACTGGCGCGATCGTCCAGTTTCAATTTGAGAGAAATCCTCCGCAAACTGCTTCATCGCGGGGTTGGCCTTGATGTTCTTGATCTTGTTGCTATCAAGGTCGGCGGCCTTGCCAGTCTCTACGATCGAAGCGATGTCATCCCATGAATATTTATCGGTGAGCCCCTTGGGGTCGAAAACGTTTTTTGGAATAATGTAAAGCACATCACCGAAGACAGCTTCGCGAACGAGAAAATACGGCTTACCCATCTTGAAACGCACCTGATACGGATCGCCATTGATCAACTCAACGCTATGGATATTATCAACATATGTGCGCTTCTGTCCTGAAAGCATGTTGAGCGGATTCTTCAGTGTCTTGAGGCTGAAGATCACATCGTTACCCGTCATCTCCGTGCCGTTTGCGAACTTCACACCTTTGCGTAGCCGGAAATCAAATGTCATGTGATCCGCAGATTCAACCGGCAGCGAGTCAGCAAGCCACGGCACATCATAGAGCAGCGTTTTTCTGTTGCAGGCGAGCAGTCGGCCAAAGATCTGGTCTTGCACATAAGTAGCATTTGCGTCTGACGAATTGTAGGGATTAATGTTCTCGACATCAGACAAAATGTGTTCGACCACCCGATTCGAAGAGGAGAGACCCTTATTCTTACTTCCGCACGAGGAAAGCGAAACAGCAAGGATAAGAAATAGTATGAGGGTTGAGTACAAACGAATTGCTCGAATCATGGTTTGTCGTGCATAAATGCAAAGATCAAGGCTGCACGTTGAAATACAAGCTTCGCGTTTGGCTAAAGGTTCTATCAGGACAACCCTTGCAGGTTTCGTGATGTTAAAGAGAAAATCCTAACAATGAAGCTATGAAAAACTACCTTATCATTATTCGTTATAAGGTGCCCATAGAGACGATCGATAAGTTTACGGTTGCGCACCGGGCATATCTCAAGACCCAGTACGATGCCAAGAGGCTACTCGTATCCGGACCATTCGTCCCGCGTACTGCCGGCGCGCTCTGGGCTCAAGCTCCAGATCGAACCGTGATCGATCAGATGATCGAAAAAGACCCATTCAAGATCGAGAACCTCGCAGATTATGAGGTCTTCGAATACAGTCCTACCATGCATGCGCCTGTGCTTGATGATCTCTTCGCGTCACAGATCGCCTGACGGATTCGCTGCCCAATTAATATAAAGACTTTCCGAATGAAAATTCACGTTCCGAAACACATCGAGTCACTTATCCCGTACAAGCCAGGCAAGCCGATCGCCGATCTCATCAGCGAGCATGGAGTTGACGAAGTTGCGAAGCTTGCTTCAAACGAAAACCCGCTCGGAGCCTCGCCGCTTGCTATTGCGGCAGCGATCGAGTCGATGAAGGATGCAGCCTATTATCCGAACGGCGGCAAGTCGATCCGTGAGGCGCTTGCGAAGTATTACGGATTATCGGTGGATGAGGTCATCGCTGGTTCGGGAAGCGAGGGGGTGATGAATACGGTCATGCGCACCTTCCTTGTTGAAGGTGATGAAGTGATCACGAGTGAAGGTACCTTCGGAGGTTTCTATGTGCTTGCGCATGCAATGGGGCTGAATTTGCGGCTTGTGCCGATGAAAGATTACGCCTACGATCTCGACAAGATCGCTGATGCCGTAACCCCGCAAACCCGATTCATTTATCTCGCCAATCCGAACAACCCGACCGGCTCCTACTTTAATAAACAGAAGCTCGTTGAATTTCTCACGCGAATTCCAAATACCGTTCTCGTCATGTATGATGAAGCTTATTACGACTTCGCGATCGACGATGTGCCCGACTATCCATCCCTGTTGACATCGCACATTCCAAATGTTGTCACACTTCGCACGTTCTCGAAATCTCACGGTCTTGCCGGACTGCGCATTGGCTTTGGCGTTGCCGCTCCTGAAGTCATCCAACTTATGCTCAAGGTAAAATTGCCATTCGAACCAAGTGGACCAGCTCAGGCGGCGGGTATCGCGGCGCTTGAGGACGTCAAATTTTTGAAGCAAACGATCGAGGTTAACCGTGAAGGAAAGGCGCAGTGGCGTGCGGCTTTGAGTGAATTGGGACTGAAATTTGTCGAGACCGCTGCAAATTTTTATTGCGTGATACTCGATAGCGCCACTGAGGCCGACCGCGTCCTGCATGGCATGGAGCGCGAAGGCATCATCGTTCGGCCACTCGCAGGATTCGGGATGCCAAATGCGATCAGGATCTCGATCGGTACGCCGCAGCAGAACGCTCGTGCGATCGAGGTGTTGAATACTGTAATGGAAACTGCGAACTCCTGATGGCTGAAACGCTTGAGATGACTGATTATCTTCGACCCGAGGTTGCCTCCGGTCTTGGTAATCTTGAGCTCGTTGCGAAACTTGTTGTAGAAGGCTTTATCACCGGTCTTCACAAATCCCCTTATCATGGCTTCTCCGTAGAATTCGCGGAGCATCGCCCGTATCTTCCAGGTGATGCGATCCGAAACATTGACTGGAAGCTTTACGCGCGCACCGATCGATATTACATTAAGCAGTACGAGGAAGAGACCAACTTAAAAGCGCATCTCGTTCTCGATTGCTCGAAGTCGATGAATTTCTCGAGCGATCCGAAAAAAATTGTCACGAAGTATCAATATGCGATAATGCTCTCGGCGGCGCTTGCGTATTTGCTTACGCGTCAGCAGGATGCGGTCGGGCTTGCCTTGTTCGATGAATCGCTCCGCACGTTCATGCCGGCGCGGTTGAAGTCCAGCTACCTTCGTGAAGTCCTGAAGACATTGCAAAATGCCAAACCCTCGAACGAGACCCGGACTCAGATTGCGCTTCGTCGTGTCGCAGAACGCCTCACTCGCCGCGGACTCATCGTCGTGATGAGCGATTTTCTTGACGAACCTGAGGAAGTGATCAGCTCGCTAAAGCTCTTTCGCCATGCGGGTCACGAAGTGATCGCGTTTCACATTCTCGATCCGATGGAACGCTCGCTAGAGATCCACGCGAGCGACGCGACGATCGTTGATGTAGAAACAGGGGAGACGCTACGCACGCAGCCTTACCAGATGCAAGCGCAGTACCAAAAGGCTGTGCAGGAGCATATCAACACACTTCGCACGTCGCTACTTGCAGAGAACATCGACTATCTTCTGCTCGACACAACCACACCCTACGATCACGCCTTGGCTGAGTATCTCCACAAACGGCAGCGGATGCATTGAGAATTAGTCGAAGAGTGCAAGATAAACTCTTCGCAGTTCGTCCTCGGTGTTATAGAAATGTGGAGAGACACGTAGCTTCCCATTCCGCAACGAGAGCACAATATTGTTTTCCATGAGCCGCTTGTGAGTAGCTGCTGCATTCGGAAACTCGAACGTGACGATCCCTGCACGTTGATTTTCATCCTTCGGCGTTATCACATTCACGCCACGCGTTTCAAGCCTGTCAATAAAATATCCCGTGATATCCAGAATGTGCCTCATTGCTTGCGGCTGACCGAATTCCAGGAAAAATTCGAGGGACGCTTTTAGTCCGGCGATGCTGGCGTTATTCAGCGTTCCATTCTCGTAGCGCGAAGCGCCCTCGCGAAGTTCATCTGGATGGAGATTGAAGTCGAAGGGATCTTCGACGCTCTTCCAGCCAAGTGAGGCCTGCTTAATAAGCGATCGTGCTTTTGGACTTGCATAGATGAATCCCATGCCCTCCTGAGCCATAAGCCACTTGTGCGAACCGCTCGATAGGAAGTCGATGTGCGCGGCCTGCACATCAAGCGGCATATGCGGCAGCCCCTGGATCGCATCGACAACAAAGAGAATATTTCGTTTGTGAAGCTCTTTTCCGATCGTGACGAGGTCAGCGCGTTCACCAGTAAGGAATTGCACGAAGCTGATCGCGACTAGCCTGGTGCGAGGATTCAATCGATCGAATAATGCCTGTGGAGTGACACGCCAGTTGTTCGCCTCAAGTGTGTCGATGATCACACCGCGACTCTTGAGATTCAGGAAAGGGTAAGAGTTCGAAGGAAACTCGAGATCGTTCAGCAAGATGCGATCACCAACTTCCCAGTCAATCCCGCTCGCAATGATGTTGAGTCCATCGCTTGTGTTCATCACAAACGCAATGTCCTCTGCGTTTGCATGAATGAGTCCTGCGAGCAGCTTGCGAGTTTCCTCGACCATCTCCATCGCCCACGGATAGGGCTCGATCCCCTTCAGCGAGCGGCGCTCCATGTATTTGCCAACGGCTTCGCGAACCGGAAAGGATAGGGGTGCGACGGCTGCGTGGTTGAGATAGACGAGGTCCGTCCACGTATGCGGAAATTGTCTTCGTGCTTCTGCTACATTCATGCTTCGCCCCGGTTCTTTAGTGCTTGTTCAACAAGTGCAACATCCTCAATCGTATCGACCGCGATCGATTCATACTCGACGAGCACGCAGCGCATGTGAATCCCGGCCTGCAACAATCGCAACTGCTCCAACCGCTCGGCGCGCTCGAGTGATGATTCCTTTAATGAAACAAAGATCTTTAACACATGAGGACGATAGGCATAAAGTCCGATGTGCTTGTAAAATATTCCATCACTAAGCCACGCTTCAGAAATTTCGGGTCCGCGATCGCGCATGTAGGGGATCGTACTTCGAGAGAAGTAGAGCGCATCCATGTCATCGTCCATCACGACCTTGACGATGTTTGGATTCTTGAGATCGTGCAGGTTTCGAATGCGTGCGATCGGTGTCGCCGTATCCAGATCAGTATTGGCTTCCATGGTCCGCGCGATCGCAAGAATGACTCCAGGATCGATCAATGGCTCATCACCCTGGACGTTAATGACAAAGTCATATTTACCATCAAGCATGGCCGCCGCAGCCGCAACTCGGTCGGTGCCCGAACGACAATCTGGAGAAGTCATCAGCACCTTACCGCCGAATCCTAACACGTGGCTTTCGATCGATGCGTGATCAGTCGCAACGTAAACATCGAGTCCGGACGCAAAACACTTTTGATACACGCGCTCAATAAGCGTCCGACCCGCAATCTTATACAGCGCCTTTGCCGGCAAACGCTGAGATGCAAACCGAGAGGGAATGATGATAGCTGATTTCATTGCGGGCAAAAATACGCGTGAAGCGCAGTTGAACGCGGGAATCCATCTCTTTTCGCGTGGGGTCTGGCGTCCCGCCAGACCTAAAATGGCGCGGGATCGAATGTCAGAAACATCCAGGGACTCTCTGGTGGCGATTTCAACAACGGAAGATGATGGAGGAATCGGCGCCTTGGTAGGCTAGCAGGCCGAGACGATCGATCTCCAGATTCGTCTCGCGCGGCATCACAAAACTCTTCACATCCCATTCGATCGGACGGTCGTTCGCGTCCGAAAATTCGAGGCTTTGGACCGCCTCGAGCAGTAACCCCTTTCGCATATAATAGAAGAACGTGTGGTAGCCGTTGCCGACATAAAAATCGTCGTCGTTCTTGAAGATGCTTTCGTATTCCTCGTGCAGCGCGCGCACCTGCTCGAAAAAATAGGGCTCTTCGACGATGTACCGTCCCGTCAGCTTGATGATTGCGTCCCCCGTGTGCAGCGAATTGTTTGCGCTGAGATACTGAGCGAGGTGCCGCATCTCGTTCAGTCCTTTGTTCGCATAGGGATTGCCAATCGTACTATAATACGTGGTGTACGGCTCGAGATACGCCTCATGTGCCGAGACGCATTCGAGGACCGTATAGGAATCGAAGAGATCCCGATACTGCAAGCAGGCCTCGATCGATTCAATATAAAGCGCCTTCCGCTTCTCATACATCGCAGGCACATTCGCCGATGTTATCACTACGTGGATCATGAAACAAAGATAGCAGTCCGCTACGGGAGTGCTTAATTCTTAATACGGGGAGCGATAGTCATGACTGAATCTGATAAGCGACGAAGTCTCCATTGCTAAGAATCGCTCTTCCCGCGCGGGGTCCGGCGTCCCGCCAGACCTAAGGTGGGGAGGGAGCTAATGCCCGAAGTGCAGAATGACTTGAGTGCCCTGTAACAATCTATCCTTTTACAACTTCTTTATGGTGCAATGCCCTTGCGTTATCCTGATGTTATGACAGCGTTGCAGTGTCTCCAACTATCCGTTGCCTCTAAGAACAACCCCTATGCGCACCTTAAGAATAACCTCCCTACTGCTGACACTTCAGTTGCTTCTCATAGTCCGTATGTGCACTGCGCAAAACGGCACTTGGGCGACGTTCCATTATCCGGATTTTACGCAGCGTTATTGCCTGACGTTCGATCATTCAGGGACTCTCTGGGCTGCGGCGACTCCATACTCTGGAACCACCGGTGTCGGCCGTTTTGATGGAACGAGTTGGCATAATTACGGGAAGGCCGACGGACTCCTTTACGACACTGTCAACGCAATGACGGTTGACCGCCAGGGGCGTGTATGGACGGCTGGCAAGGGAGGCGTTTGCTATTATGATGGTGAGACAGGCTGGCACTCGATGACCGTCCAGGATTCACTTAGTCCAGGTCGTGAGTTCTTTGCGATTGTTTGCGATTCTTCCGGAAATATTTGGACGTCAAGTTGGTCTCTTGTTTTCTGGTTTTGGCTTGGTTCAACTCCCGATTACAAAGCCTATTCGGAAATTCACAAGTGGGACGGACACAATTGGACAACCTATGATTTTACATCCGAGGATCCATCCTTTGCAGGCGTGGAGAGTCGCTACATGACCGTTGCTCCGAATGGCACGGTGTGGGCGGTCAATACTCAGTTTCATGCTGGCAATCTATTCTACGGAGGCCTGAGAAAATTCGACGGCGATCACTGGAGCATCGACACGCTGGGTGGAAAACCTCTTCCGCGATTTCGGCAACCGAGCGCCATCGAATGCGATAAGGATAACAATGTTTGGATCGGATATTGGGATAGGGCAGGCGAAGGTGCTCTCGATAAATTCGATGGGACTAACTGGATCCGGTATAACAGGGATTGGTTTTATGGCGGTTGGATCAGATCTATGAAGTTCGATCATAGCGGGCGACTTTGGATCGGTGGAGCTATTGATTCACTCGGCAACGGCGCCAATAAATTCGACGGCATCACTATTTTGAACACCTATACCCATAACAACTCTGCATTGCTTGGGAGCGCGATGTATTCCACTGCTATTGACCATTCTGGAAATATGTGGTTCTCATCGGAAGTTGGAATCTCAGAGTTAAAGAATGCTTCGAGCGTTAGTTCTATGCCGATGGAGAGTGCAGCGATGCTGTTAACTGCATTCCCAAATCCCTTCCATGCTTCGACGAACATCTCATATACCCTGCCAGAATCTGGCAAAGTTGATATCATAGCCTACAATCTTCTCGGCGAACGCGTAGCTGAGATTGTGAGCGGTAAAAACGAATCCGCCGGGCTGCATAAGGCCACGTTCGACAGTCACGCTCTTGCTGATGGGATTTATCATGTCGTGGTATATTCGGTAACGCCCTCAGGCATCCGAACGGAGATTGGGACGAATGTGTCGTTGATTAGATAGAGAGATTCGGCGCGCCACCCATTCAATTCTCAAAAGTAAGTCCGACGAAGGTAGTGTTGTCCTCGCGATCCCGCGAATCGTTCTTCTCGCGTGGGGTCTGGCGTCCCGCCAGACCTAAGGTGGCGCGGGATCGAATGCCCGAAGTGTACTGGGGCTTTTCGGGCACAGTCATTCCATATTAGGGATAGTTGGGTCTCGGGAGTACAAGTGAAATAGATTGCGTATCTTCGCACAGCGTGGTCTGCCTATCCTCGGTCACGCAGACCACTTCTGCCGCTCTTGTAGTTAGCCCAACCGCGAAAATGAACCGTAAAATTATTAAATCCCTCCTCGCACCTATCTGCATTTTGGCAATCTCGCATGGCAATCTCTTTGCCCAGCCTACCATTCAATGGAGCAAGGTGTATCAGGGCCGCGGAATCGCAGCTGGGTACTCCGTTATCTCGACTTCTGACCTAGGCTACGCGATGGTCGGCGTGGATCGGCACTCGCCGTCACCCAGAGACACGCAACATATTAGAGTTGTCAAGGTTGACGCGAATGGTAACGTTGAGTGGACTAAGACTTATGGGGGTAGTAACGGCGAAGGCACACCCTCAATTGTTCAGAGTCCAGACGGCGGCTTCACAGTTGCTGCCACAACTTCGTCAACAGACGGTGATATTTCGTACAATCACGGAGGGAATGACATCTGGGTATTCAAACTTTCCTCAAAAGGGGTAATCGAGTGGGAGAGGAGTTACGGTGGTAGCGGCGATGATGAAGGAAGGACGATCGCTCGAACTAACTTTGGAGGCTACGTCATTGCCGGTAGAACAACATCGTCGGACGGAGATGTGGCTGGTAATACAGTCTTCGGACCGATGTGGGTCATCGAGATCGACTCCCTGGGAAAACTATTATGGCAGCGGTGCTATGGTGGAAAGTCTTACACGAACGCGAATAGCATTATCGCGACGGCTGACGGAGGTTTCGCGGTGGCAGGTCTCGCTTGTTCCACTAACGGTACAACAGGTTACCATCGGGGTAGTCGCGGCGATGAGCAGGATGCGTGGGTGTTGAAGTTGGACAGCCTCGGCTTCATGCAGTGGGATCATTGCTATGGTGGTTCAAACAGCGACGAAGGCTATTCAAATATCCAAACAGCTGATGGTAGCTATGCAGTGAGCGGAATTACCGGTTCGTCGGATGGTGACGCCGTTGGGTTACATTCTGCTAATGCGTTCGATGCTTGGATGATCAGGCTCGATCCGCTCGGCAAGATCAAATGGCAGAAGTGCCTTGGTGGAACTGACTATGACTATGGAGGAGAGGTAGTCCAAACTGTCGATCGTGGATTTCTACTTGCGGCGTCAACCCGCTCGCGAGACGGTGATGTCACGGGGATTCATCCCGGTCTCGACTCTTTTGGCAATCAAAGCTCTGACTTTTGGTTGGTGAAGCTTGATTCGACCGGCACCATCGAATGGAACAAGTGTCTGGGAGGATCGAAGGATGAATATCCAGCTTCCGTGGTGAGTGGTTACGATGGATCCATTACGCTCTTTGGCACCACATCCTCAAGAGACGGCGATGTCTTCGGGTTACCAAGTTCCGACTCCTCCGATTTTTGGCTTGTCAAACTTCAAGCCGCCCCGTGCAATGATATCCGGGTGTCGATGCCCGGCGGGAAGTTGCAGGCTCATGCTGGAGATACTGTTCGAATACCAATCGTTGCACTCGATTCCAGTGTTCGGCCACTCAGCATTCTTGACTTTTCGTTACGGCTCAATACTGACCTTCTTACACCGATCCGAATAAATCCGAGCTCCGGCCTACTCGCAGGGGTGAAGCCAAGCAAGTTCATTGTTGAAAAGGACAGTCTCTCGCTCGAATTAAAGCTACCAAATGCTACACGGATTGGACCTGGCACATTATGCGTACTTGAATGTATTGCGATGGTTACTACTACGACCACAACAACTGTCACCTTGCAGCGAGTTGGGTTTGCCGATCCTCCATTCAATTCGTCTTGCCTCACAGCGGTGACAGCGAATGGTCTCGATAGTTCGATCGCATTCAGGCTTGTCGAAGGATGTGGTGATCCATCCATCAGCAGCAGCATGACAAACACACTCGGACTCGAAGTTGGTGCAATCTCACCGAATCCTGTTTCGCAGAGTTTTTCAGTGCTGCTCCGTGACCGCGCGAAGGGAGAAGTTAAGCTGGATGTTCTCGACGTGCTTGGGCGGATTGTTTTGCATCATGTCCAAAATGCGACTGGTGCAGATGAAGTTATTCGACTGGAAGCTTCTGGTCTGACCGAGGGTTCGTATGTGCTTCGTGTTTCCGATGGTCAATCGGCAACGACCAGCCGGAAGCTCATTGTGCGGAGGAATTGAATAAAAGATCGGGATCCATCATATGTTGCGGGATTTTCCTGGAAATCCCGCTTGCCCGATGTAACGAAACCCGAATCCGAGAGTTGTTACCCCTGCCCGCACCTCGCTCAAAGCTAGTCTCGTCCGTGGACTTGTGTCCTCATCATGAATGAAGCGAACAGTGGCCTGTAGCTATGAAGAAACTGTTTCTGATCGTTTTCTCGCTCTTGGCTCTTTTTCCGATCGCCTCAAAATCCCAGTGGCGCCAAATAGCCACGTTTCAATGTCCTATTGGCCCCGCGATTAGTGATCTAGCCATTTCGTCAATCTATTTTCTTGACCTTCCTGGACATCCGCGCATCGGATTCATTGGGATTACAAGTCGCTGCTCTTCCGACACGCTTGCTAGCGAAGGATCTGAGGTTTGGAGAACAATCGACGGAGGGACCTCGTGGAATATGATTGGTGGTACTAATGGTCGTTCACTCTTCGGGTATGGTGTAAATGATTTTGTGTTCAAGGACAGTCTGATTGGATGGCTTGCGTCATATACTTACGGAGTTGAGGCCTGTTATAAAACAATTGACGGCGGGTTAAATTGGAAACTAGCGGTAGGAATTATGGGACGAGGGCTTTCACTTTGTTACCATAAAGCCACCAATCGCCTTTTCCTCTCTCAAGAAGGTGGATGGCAGACGCTCGTTTCTTTGGACGAAGGGAACACGTGGCAAGGTCTCGGCTTCAATTCCATGAGTTGCCTCTTTTGTAGCGATTCAATTGGTATTTGTACTGGAACCGAACCCAATTCAATCGGCTATTCTCCAAACTATATTACCACCGATGGAGGGAGATCGTGGCTTCCGATGGACAGATCGCTTATGACTCGTCGTCCGCTAGCCATTATGGGGACTAAGACATTTTTCATTCTTGACGACACCTGCCGTCTTTATCGAAGTGATGATGCTGGGAGAGTTTGGAGGGAAGTTTATCATTTTCCAGTCCACTTCCCTTTTCATGATAAGTACGCTACAACTGAAGAATTATTTGGCGATCTAACTCGAATGTATGCACAGACTCAAGACGGAGTCTTCGAATCGACCGATGAAGGAGTGTCGTGGGAATCTCTTTGTGGGCCTCCCGACGATTTAGGTGGGATTGGTTTGCGTAAGGGTTTTTATTTGAAAAGTAACTATATTTATGCCGCGGAGTATCATGATCCAAATCACCCTGCCCGTCTTTGGGTGAATAAGACTGTTGGTGAAAAGACACCTCGCGTGATTTTGTCCTCGACGACCGGTAGCAATCACATCGCTGCTCGAGCGGGTAGTGCAGTAAGCCTTGAGCTACGCACTCCAAGTGCATTTCCGACTGGATTCGAGGCTGATTCTTTAAGCATCTCGGTTACTTTCGATAGTGACGTTCTCAGTCATCTGATAGACAGTTCGGTACCAGGTTGGACGATGCAGACTATTTCAAACGAGAATGGACTTATGAAGCTGCAACTCAACAAGAGCGCCGGGACAGTGCTTCATCCCGATTCCATCATTGCCTGGATCAATTTTCGCGTCAACCTTGCCCCTCGGCTTTCGACGACAATTACTCTCAACGAAGTAAATTGGGACGCCGACACCAGCTATCATGATTGCATGGTTGCCTCGTTGTCCTCAGCTGATTCGGTTCTACTAAACGTCACGCTTTCATGTGGGGATACTCTCATGCTGCAAATGCTTCGCGGCCAGAAGCCGTCGTTCGACATTGTTTCTCTTCGACCCAATCCGGCATCCGGAGTCCTTCACATTGACTTAAAGAATAATCTTGGTGCCCCGATTCGAGTCCAGTTGTTTGATGCGCTCGGTGTGATCAAGAAGGATGAGCAATGGAAGATGTCAGAGCCAACCCTTGATGTTAGCACGCTGCCAAGCGGGATCTATTACCTTCGACTTTCTCAAGCCAACTCTGTTCAGACGAGGAAGGTGGTTGTCCAGAAATAACAGGTTTTGGGAACCATCATGCAGCAATCCTATGTTTGTTATGTTGCGGGAGTTTTACCGGAAATCTCGCTAGCCCGATCTCCTCGGGTACGAGTCCTCATATGATCGGTCGCTTTTGGACGCAAGCTAAAGCTT
>Ga0207112_1062_pt2 | contig 18325 bp, 7 predicted proteins | sample Alteio_BWMinHeat_72_FD_153549 | JGI IMG/M metagenome (GOLD analysis project Ga0207112, IMG submission 153549) | Enriched cells from forest soil in Barre Woods Harvard Forest LTER site, Petersham, Massachusetts, United States -... | ecosystem: Environmental > Terrestrial > Soil > Temperate forest >...
GCATTTTTTGAATCGGCAGCAATTGAACTCACAAAGGCAAGCTTTGGAAAGCCCTTCCCTTCCCAGATTGCTTTTGGTGTTGGGTCTCCGGTGTTCGCCGAATCAACGCGGAAGAGACGTCCATCGCTTGTCCCATAATACACACGGTTGACGGCAGCTTTTGTGCTAGTGATAGTAGTGATCATCGGGGTATGGATGATCGAGTCAATCGCTTGCAATGTGGTATGCGTGAGCTTTTTCCAGCCGACACTCGTCGGAGCATCTCCTCCGAGTGGAATCAATGTAACGTCATCGTTTCTCCAAAGGAAGCTCCCTCCACCGAAGTACATCCGATTATTATTATTGGGATCGATGGTGAACGGGTTGATCCAGACATAATGCGTCGAACCGATCGGATCGATGCGTGTATAATCCATCACACCACCTTGGTCATCCAACACTTTGCGATAGGTCATCCCCCACTGCGACGAGACATAGTAAGAAGACCTCTGGTCTGAAATCGCGCAGGTAGCACCATCGCAGCAGCTCAGAGGAACCCAAGGCTGCGTCGCGTCCGGGGAGTTCGCAAGGTTCGTAAAATTATCTTGCAAACCTCCAACAATTCTCGGATCTCCGGGAGTGCTGTGATCGATCGCAACGGTATAGAATTGCGTTGTAACATAGCCGTTGTTCAAATTTGACCACTGCACGGGGCTCGCCAGATTGTTTTCTGTCATGAACAGTCCGCCATCTGTGCCCATGATCATAGAGGAGGCATTGGATGGAAAGAAAGCGATCGACTGATCATCCGGATGCGGCGGATCGACGATGTCGGCTTGCGTTGCAAATCCATCTGTGGATCTATTAAGACGGACCCCTCCGACAAAAACGGTGTTCTCGTCGTTGGGCTTCACTTTCAGGAGATAGGTCTCCGGGACATTCGCGGAGCGATCTTTGAAGGCGCCGCCACTTCCGGAGCCATCACCAGAAACATAAGTGTACTTCCACAACATGCCTGCAATGTCATAGGAATACATTGAGACCATCACAATAGAATCAAACGCAAAATAGACTACGTTGTCGTTGGATGGCGCAGGTGCGACAAAAACCTTAAAAAAGCCGCGACTCCACTGTTTTGGGCTGATGTTAACCCAATGAATCCCGTCTGATGAGCGAAATATGCCACCCTCTGTGCCCTGTGATGGAAGTGTGTCTACTCCGTGCCGCACACTCCAAAAACGATTCGAGCCTATAACAGCATAGACAACTCCTTTGGAGGTCACCGCAACGTCTGTCGATCCAACTCCATCGGGGAAGCTCCCAAGAACTAACTTCCAGGTTGCTCCTCCGTCGCTTGAGCGTTCGACGCCACCAGGCACCGCAGCGTAGACGACGTCATTGGAATCGTTCGAAAGGTCGAGAGCGATTCGTCGGACGAAGTTAAAGGGCTGGACCAAGGCTCCGATGGTGTCAGACGTCGTTGAATGCAGGACATTCCACGACAGTCCATTGTCTGCAGATTTGAAAATTCCGTTGCCGTAGTATTCCCCCCATTTGGGTCCCCCTTCATTCAACCATATCGGATAGCCCCCTGTATTAGTACCAAACTCCCCCGTCCCGTAGTACCAAGTCTTCCTCTTGCCAGCGCGCGTATCCTGCGCAAGGCATGTTGTGCTCGGCAGGACTGAGACGGGGGTCGTCCTGACCCATGATATTCCTCGATCTGAAGATCGCCACATCCCGCCGGTTGTGCCACCAGCCAAAATGATCTGTTCGTTCGCCACATCAATCCCAAGGGCATCCGTCCTGCCTCCGATATTTGCCGGTCCCCGCAAAGTCCAATAAACGCTCTGCGTACTTGCGCCTTTATCCTTGAACGATGCTCTCTGTGTTAAGAGCCGCGAAGCGAATTGCAATTCTTGAGTGCGAATATTCTCGGGTATTCTATACGTTGCAGGATCCATGAGTCGCATAGCTTCGTACTCTTCGCGGCCTCTGCGTGCAGCACCCTCATCAGATGTAGGTTCTGCAGTGGGAGCATTCGGTCTCGATAACCGCTCATGCTCTTGGGCTGAAACCGAATGCGGGATAGCGCAGAAAAACCAAATAAGCATGACACGCTCCATCGTGCGTGAACAACCTGGCGTACGATTTTTACGCTTTGTCATGCTATGTTCGATTTTACTTAATCATTCAACCCTGAACAATGCGGTCAGTGGCCTCAGTCTTTGACGATCATCTGAGTCACTACTGAATGTGGTAAAGCAATTCGGATGAAGTAGTTTCCCGTAGTGAGGTTCGTGAGGTCGAGAGATTGTTCGGTCCCGATGGGGTTCCTCAGTACCATCACCCGCTCACCCAGGATGTTCAGCACTGTAATGCTAACTGTGTTAGGAGGCAGGCCATGAAGAGTCAAGGCACCATGGGTTGGATTGGGCGAGACTTGTAACGACACCTCGGCACCGGAAGCCCGCACGCTCATATTTCCGAAATCGGAAAGCGGGCGTCTAAACATGCCATGGTCCGTCCCTGCAAATACGTAAGTTCCGTTTGTGCCCATCGAGTAGAAATAACCCATAGTGGCGCCAACACTAGCATCAACCCAACTTGTACCTTTATCTGTTGAAAGAAAAACTTGACTACTCGCTGTCCCCCCAAAGATCATCTTTCCCCTCGCGGTCATGGCTTGAATTGCAACACCGGTCAGGCCCGAAGTAGATGGAATCCAGGTTGTTCCATAGTCGGAGGAAAAAAAGACTCCTTTGTCCGATCCAACATAAATCTCCGTACCATTGGAAAGTAGCACAGGCGTTGTTGTGCTAGCTAATGCGTTCGTTATAATAGAAGAAATTATTAGATTCCAGGTTGCGCCTGAGTCTGTTGATCGATGGATTCCTTGTTCTGTTAGTGCAAATAAATTTGTGCCGGCTGAGGCGATTCCTATCCCAATGGTTGCCGTGAGTCCGCTCGGCACATTCCAAGTCAAGCCAAAATCCGTTGAACGCATGAGTCCTCCTCCATACGTCCCTGCGATCAGGTTTGACCCGATCCCCCCCATGGAGTAGACCAAAAGTCCCGAGTTCACGTTAGTCCAACTCGATCCATTGGTTGTCGAACGAAAAATGCCACTGCCGAAGGTGCCCACGAATAGATTTGTACCGAGCTTCGCGAAGCTAGCAAACGTTGTGGCTCCATCAAGACCCTGGTTTGCCGCTTTCCAGTTGTTACCTTCATCGGTGCTTACAAATACTCCATAATCGCTTCCCATAAACACGTTTGTGCCATCGACCAGAACAGACCAGCCAGTATGTGCCAGTAGGCCGGAATTACTATTGATCCAGCTGGTGCCATTGGTCGAAAGCGAAACGCCGTCCCTGGTACCCGCGAGAATGTTCGAAGCGCTCACTATAATGGCGGATACATAACCGCCTGGCAAACCTGCATTGACTGAAGTCCAGTTGGTGCCGTTGTTGCTAGAACTTAGGAGATCGGTGCCCGTGCCCGCAAAGAGACTCGTGCCGACTGTTGTTAGTGCATAGACCTGTGTCGAATCCGTAAAGCTTCCGTTGTTGACGGAACTCCACGTTGCGCCGCTATCCTTCGAAAGATACACGCCGCCACCAGTGCCAGCGAAGAGATTCGCTCCCGTCGCAGTTAGGGAAAAAACTGCGAGGCTTTTCAAACCAGTGTTGACCGGTTTCCAACTTGCACCGTTGTTACTTGAGAGGAACATCCCTGCTGTGCGAGTCCCTGCGTAGATATTAGCACCATGAACCGCAAGGGCCGAGACTACCACAGTTCCCATCCCCGTCTTGGCCGCCATCCATTTCTTGCCGCTATCAATTGAAAGATAAATGCCGCCGCTGGTCCCAGCAATGATGTTCGTACCACTCAGTGCAAAAGCGTAGATCGCACCTGCCGTAAGGCCAGACACTTTCCAACTTGCTCCGTTGTCAGTCGATACGTTGACTCCTTTATCAGTGCCGGCAAATATTTGATTGCCGTTTACAGCAAGCGCCCAGACAACCGCGCTGGATAGATTGTTGTTGGTAGAATTCCACGAAGCTCCATGGTTGTTCGAGATAAAAACACCCCCGCCATGCGTTCCTGCGAATAGACTCGGGCCACTCTCGGCAAAGGACACTACATTACCACCGTATGGCCCGCTCGTCTGCACCCATTGACCTTTAGCCTCCTCTGCAGGCAAGAACGTTATTGAAAGTAGAAGTACGATGAGAAGTAGTTGGTATCTCATGAGTGTTTTTGCAATTCGTGTGAAAGATGTCAGCGTAGCGTGTACAAATGCAGAATTGAATTCCATGACTATCGTCTTACAATTACTCCCGTCGCAGATGAACGAGATGAGGTAATTCTGACGTAATAAGTCCCGACAGGAAAGCTCGAAAGATCAAGTGTGAAATCCGCCGATCGCGAGACCGATTGCTCGATCATCAATTCTCCGAGAATGTTCGACACGATCACGTGGCTCGCTGAACTCAGTGATCCATGCACAGTGACGAGACCTGTTGTTGGATTTGGAGAGAATTGAATTTGGTGAGATGGCAATGGCGCCGATACTGAAGCGGCCGGCGCGAAGTTGCCGCTGAAGACCCCATGGCCGCACGTCGCGACCGCCACCATTCCATCGGACTCTCTTGTGTCGATCATGTTCACGATGTTGTTGCCGATGGCAGTCGGTCCTTCGAGTGTCCAGGCGGTGGACATTCCATTCAGCGTGGAAGTCGAATAGAGTCCGGTGCTTGTTCCCACGAGATAGATCATCCCATTTCCAGAATGCATGATAGCTGCAGTGCGGAATGATGGTCCGCTACCAGAGCCATCAGGATGTTCTTCGAGATTGCCTCCAATGGGTGTCCAAGATGTTCCACCGTCGGAAGAATAGAAGAGACTTTGCACATTGTAATTCGCGAACGCAACGATCACGTTATCAGCATTTTTTGAATCGGCAGCAATTGAACTCACAAAGGCAAGCTTTGGAAAGCCCTTCCCTTCCCAGATTGCTTTTGGTGTTGGGTCTCCGGTGTTCGCCGAATCAACGCGGAAGAGACGTCCATCGTTGGTGCCATAATACACACGGCCCTTGGGAGTTCTTGTGGCTGTGAGAGCGGTGACAAACGGCGTGAAATTCGAATCGATCTGCAAAACGGTTGTCTGCGTAAGCTTTGTCCAGCCAAGGCTCGTAGTAGTAGTCCCACCAAGAGGGATCAACGTGACGTCATCGTTTCTCCAAAGGAAAGTCCCCCCGTCGAAGTACATACGGTTCGTGTTGGTTGGGTCGAGGCAGTACGGATTGATGAAAAGGTACGGGGTTGAACCAATAGGATCGATTCTTGTGCGACTCATCTCTTCACCATGGTTATTAAGAACTTTGCGCCAAGTCAGTCCATTTTGAGCGGATTCAAAGTACGAAGTTCTCCCGTCCGCAATAGCACAAGTAGCTCCATCCGCACCATCAATATTGACCCACGGTTGTTTCGAGTCACCAGAGTTCGTAAATTTTATGCCGTTATCCTGCAGTCCGCCAATGAGTGTAATATCTCCGGGAGTAGCATGATCGATCGCAACTGTGTAGAACTGCGAGGTAACATAACCGTTGTTCAGATTCGTCCACTGAACAAGGCTCGCCAGATTGTTATCTGTCTTAAACAAGCCGCCATCGCAACCGACGATCATTGAGGCAGAGTTTGATGGAAAGAATGACATGGAGACCTGGTCTATGTGAGGAGGATTCACACCAGCAGTTCGATCTGAAGTTGCGAACCCATCCGTCGAACGCACCAGGACGACGCCTCCAACAAAGACTGTGTTTTCGTCATCTGGTTTCACTTTTACGTATACAACAATAGAAACTCCGGAGACGGAAAGATTGGTGGATCGATCCTCGAAAACGCCGCCATTCCCCGAGCCATCACCGGATAGATAGGTGTACTTCCAAAGGATCTCTAGCGCCGATTGGACATCCTCGCTTGCTAAATACACAACATTTTCGTTCGATGGAGCAATCGCCAGGGACGTGTAGCGGGTCGCTCCTTGCCATCCCGATGGAGTAATCCTCACCCAATGAAGGCCATCGGCTGAGCGGTAAATTCCTTTGTTCGATGATTCGGCAAGTCCAGTGAGTGATGCCACCGAGCCGAAAATCGCATAGACGATGCCCTTCGATGTGACTGCCACATCCGTGAATGCAGACCCTTTCGGAAAATCACCGAGGACCATTGACCAGCTTGCGCCGCCATCCGAAGAGCGCTCGATCCCACCCGCAACCGCCGCATACAGCACATCTTGTGTTAGGTAAGATGGATCGACGACGATCTTATTGACGAAATTAAAAGGCTGTACCAGCGAGCCGAAGCTGTCCGATGTCGTCGAGCGAAGGATGTTCCACGTGTTCCCGTCATCACTGGACTTGAAAATCCCATTCCCATAGTAATCTCCCCAGCTTCGCGCGATTCCATAGGAGGACAATAAAGGATATGCAGCAGTGTTGCCCCCCATTTCCCCTGTCCCGTAATACCAAATATTCGTCTTGCCCGCGCGAGGATCTTGCGCGAGACTACGCGCGCTTGGCAGAACTGTCAGTGCGGTCGTACGCATCCACGAACTACCTCGATCAGTGGACCGCCACATTCCACCGGACGTTCCACCCGCCAGAATAATATTTTCATTTGCAACATCGATCCCAAGTGCACGCGTCCTTCCTCCGATATTGGAAGGACCTCGCGAGAGCCAGTCAACATTCTGTGAAGTCGCTTCTCTGCCCTTGAACGCATCTGTCGACGTTGAGAGCAGTGAAGCGAACCGCAATTCTCGTGTACGAATGTTCTCAGGAATACTTCCTGTTGCTGGATCCATGAGGCGCATGAGGTCATACTTCGCGCGCCCTGTGCAGGCTGCATCATCATTCTCGGGCTCTTGCGCAAACGCCAGAGATGCATTTGAGCAGAAAATTCCGATCACCAAAACGCTCGTCAATGGAAGCGAACGGATGAAGATGTGGTTTATCCTTCGTTTCATAAGACAATCGGTTTGATTGGTTGCGCACGCATAATTGGAAGTCTACTCTCAATCCTTCACAACCATTTTTGTCGTAGTCGAACCCGCGCTTGAAATGCGGATGAAATATGTACCAGCGGAAAATGAGGAGAGATCGACGGCGCGGTCTGAAGATCCGACACCCGAGATGTTCGTCACGTTCTCACCTAGAATGTTCATTACCTCAACGCGAGCCCCAGCTGGCAACCCATGAACTTGGACGATACCATGCGTCGGATTTGGCGAAAGTTCGATTGTCAACGATTCTGCAACTCTCGCCGAAACACTTGATCCTCCGAAGTCAGAGAGAGGCCGTTTCCAGAGACCGACCGACCCAAGGAATAGATTCAACCCACTCACCGCCACGGGTCCAACACTCCCAACAGCATTGGCTGACAAGCCGGTATTGATCAATGACCAGCTTGAACCGTTGTTGGTCGAGATATAAACTCCGTCGCCCGCCCCAGCAAAGAGGTTCGCGCCGCTCGCTGCAAGAGAAGTGACATAGGTAGCTGCGGGCATGCCAGTCCTGGCCAAATTCCAGTTAGCACCATTGTTTGTCGAAAGATAAATGCCGTGTCCGGAGGTTCCAGCAAAGAGATTGCTTCCGCTTACGAGGAAACTAGAGACGAGTGCGGTAGTGAGGCCTCGAGCATCCCAAGTAGTGCCGTTATTAGTCGAAACACTCACTCCTTTGTCCGTTCCCGCGAACAAACTCGTTCCGATCGCTACAAGTGCACTGACCCGAGTGCCCACCAGTCCGGTGCTGGCGGATGTCCAGCTTGTGCCATTGTTAGTCGAGAGGTAAACGCCGCCAGTGCCCGACACAATGCCGTCGACTCCGGCAAAAAGATTCGAGCCACTCATAAGCAGAGCGGATACATCTCCTTTCGCCAAATTGGTTTTCGACCAACTTGCACCGTTGTTGGTTGAACGATAGACATCACCGATGTCAGAGCCAACATTAGCACCCAAGTTGGGGGCGGTTCCCATAAATAGATCTGTGCCTCTCGTTAGAATAACTCCGTCCCACACTCGCGGCAATGCACTATTGATATCCGTCCAGCTTGCTCCGTTGTCTACCGAGCGAAACATGCCACTGTCAGTCCCAGCATAGAGATTCGAACTGTTCGAAGCAAACGCATTTGAGAAACGGTTCGACAGGCCGCTTTGGACCCATTGACTCTCGGCGCTGGCTGAGAAGAGCGTAAGCAGGCACAGAAAGCAGCAAAGGTGAGCGAACGAATGTGTAATGAATTTTTTCATATTGACTTGTTTGAAATTCACACTTGAAGTGCAGTCGAAGTTCTGTCAGAGTATTAGTGAAGTGATCACTTCCGTATGATCGTCCTGTTGATGACCGAGCCCATCGACAAGAATCTGGCTAAATAGGCTCCAGATGGGAGCGTTGAGAGATCAAAGGTGAGCTCCGGAGTCTGCGATGAGAAGGTCTTCGCGTACACGATCTTACCCAAAATGTTCGTCACGCTGACTTGCATCCCAGAGATGGGGGCACAATGCACGGTGACGAGCCCGGTTGTCGGGTTTGGTAGTAGTTGGATCCCTGCAGCGGATACGTTGCCAAAGGCAACGCTCTGTGATGAGGGTGAGAACACTTCGTTGTGCCCAACCATCGGCTTCAAATTCGCCCCTCCCACTACATATATCTTTCCTCCGACGACGGAGGCGGCAGCACCTGATCGTTCGGTGAATACCCCGGTGGTTGCAGTAGTGCTCCAAGTATTTGTCGATGGATCGAACGCTTCAACTATGTTAAACATGGTGGCACCATCATATCCGCCCATTGCGTAGATCCTGCCGTTGACCTCAGCGGCGGCGAGACCAGCACGAGTTGTGAGCGACCCAATAGTTACCGGTGTACTCCATGTGTTGGTCGAAGGATCGAAGACTTCGAGTACGTTCAAATAGTTGGCAGCCGCGCCGCTGCCACCCATTACATAGATCTTGTCGGCAACAACAGCTATCGCTGAGCCACGACGTGCAGTGAATGTACCTGTCGTGACGGGCGTGCTCCACGCGTTTGTTAGAGGGTCGAAGACTTCGAGAGCGTTGATGGCAGTTGTACCTCCCGCTCCGTTCGCGCCGCCGATCACATAAATTTTACCCTTCACAACCGCAGAGACGAGCCGATAGCGGGGCGTGAACGTCCCGGAAGTCACTGGTGTGCTCCAGGTATTCGAAGTTGGATCAAATACTTCGAGTTTATTGACAGCGTTGAACGTCCCATCCGCACCGCCAATTACGTAGATCTTACCACCTACGACGCTCGCACAAAGTCCGCCACGTGCAGTGAACATGCCTGTGGTAGCAGGAGTACTCCAGCTATTGACAGAAGGATCGAATACTTCGAGTGTGGTAAGTACACCGCCAATTGTATTTGGATGTCCTCCGATGACGTAGATTTTGCCTCCAACCTCGGCGGAGCAAAGGAATGTTCGCGGCGTGAATCCGGTCACAGAACCCGTTGCCCAAGTGCCAGAGGGCTGAGCCGAGAGCGAAGTCAAAGCTGGAATAAGTAGGAAAAGACAGAGAACTGTTGACAGGCTAATCCTAAATTTCATCAATGAACAGTCGGTAGCTGGAAGATATAACTTCATCATACTAAAAGGATGGACGCGCTAAAAGGGGTGGGTGAGATGCTGCCGAGCTCTTCGGTCACTCGAACACAATACTTGAATATACACACAACGTGTCTCCTATCGGAGGAAAGCAGTCAGATGTGATCTCCCACCTAAGCAACAAATTTCGGCAGCGTACCACTAGGCGCTGTTACGTTTTATCGACTATTACTTGCAAGATTTACGGATTGGGACCAAAAAAGACCCGTTTGCATCGCAAACGGGTCTGATCCTCACAAATTCCTCAAGTTAATTCAACGTCGGCTTTTATTCAACGTCGAATGATCAGCTTTCCAGTTCTTGCAGTTTGGCCCACGCTGGCACGAATGAGATAAACACCAGCTATCAAATTGTGAGTATCAAGCAGAAACTCACCCAATCCATTCGTCATCCCTTGTGCGGATAGAACTTGACGTCCAGCGACATCGAGCACAGCAATTTGCACCCGACTTCCAGGAGCACTGACGAGCGTCATTCGATCGGTCGCAGGATTTGGGTAGACACCGTACGTAACTGGGGCGGAGGTTTGCACGGCACTAGGGCCGGCAAAGTTCACATCATCAATATAAATCGATCCACCGAGACCGGAGATGTAACTAAACTTAACGATCGCTTCCGGCGCAGCTGCGTAGTGACTAAGATCGACGCTGTACCTTCGCCAATTGGTATCCTTCGGCGCAATAAAGTCCGCCGAAATGCTTAGTGGGTTGATGATCGGATCTGCAAAGGTCGCAAGGTCGGCTCCGGCCTTTCGAAAGAGGCTTGTATACGTTGCGCCGCTATCGGTCGAGATAAGAACATCAAGCGTATCAACAAAGTCTACGGTCGAGGTAACGTAGGGCGGCGTGTAGCGATGATAGTTGTAGGCGACATAAAACGACACCTGCGGATTCGCGATCGTCGTGAGATTCAGTACCGGCGAGAGCAACCCCTCCGCCCTTCCCTGGTTATCGAAAACCAAAACGGTGTTGAAGGCACCGACCGAGACTGAACCAGAATGCGCAACGGTGTTATCGGGAGACCACGGTGAATAAGCATCCCCTGCCAGCTCAAGCATCCAGCCCGGGGGTGGAAAGCTGCTTTCTTCAAAGCCCTCGCTCACTGGAAGTGAGATTCCGCGCGAAGCATACTCGAATGTATCGATCTTCTCATTTGCACTTGTGAGCGTATCTTTAACATTGTTGATGCTCGCCACCTTGACATCCAAAATGTTTTGACCGCTCGACGCAAGCACTGCTGGCAAGGCGACAATAGCGTGCTGGTAGGGCAGCAGCGAGCCATTCCACACAAGGCTCTGTGCTTGGCCATTCAACATGATCGTAAGTATCGCAGAAGTGATGGTATCGGTGCCGGAATTGCGAATGAGGATGCTGGGAGTAACGGATGCCTTACATGTTCTCGCTGGCACACTGAGTTCGAACACTTCCAGCTCTTTGCCTAGATGTGCAGTAGTATCGAAAAACTGCAACGCGTCGGCCATAAGCTTGAACGAGGGAATGTTATGGGGAAGGTTGGGAACATCATTGTATCTTACGGTGCCATCGTTCAGGATCATCAGCTTCAACGCTGAGTCGATCGGAGGCTCATAGGCGGCATCGGTCATACCATGCGTAATGTAGATTGGGATATGCCGAGAATTCGAATATTTGTATTGATAGGATGGGTGTTGGTTCAGAGCATCCTTTACTCCCTGGATTGCTGGTGTGTTGAGCAATAGTCCCTTGAACTTCGCGTAGTTATTCAGTCCGTAACGCAGCGCCGCACGACCACCAAGAGAGAATCCCTGCAGGATCACGTCAGTTGAATCGATGTGATAATTCGCCATCGCGAAGTCGATACACTTTTGAATGATCGCCTCACCACCAACGGGGGCGTAAAAATCGCTTGTCGTTGTCGCTGCTTCCGGAGAGACGAAGATCGTGTTCGGAAAGTAAGTGGACCAACCTAGAGATGTTGCCAGAGCGCTCATGTAATTAGCACTATTATCACCTAGTCCATGGAGACAGATCATCAGGCGATACTTGTTCGCAGGGTTGTAATTGCTTGGCACATAACAGGAAAGCTGCCTCGTGCTGCTCATGAAGGTGATCGTCGTGTCGAATCTCCCCGTTCGGCCTAGCGCAGAAGAGGAAGAAGTTACGTTGCAAAGGAGTAAGCAGCTCAGCAGAAACGCGTAAAGCAGGCGCATGGTCGGAGTAGGATTGTTGAATGCCGGCAAAACAACAGTGTGTTCATTACAAGATTCCTGGCAATGGCTTACACCAGCTTTAAAAGCAAAGTATCATGTCTTCGAACGCACGCGGCAAGCGCTCGAGGCACACGGCAGGGCAGATAATATCCAGATGAGAGCAAGGAGCAACCCAGACAAAATTTCGCAATCGATGAGAGCGTCGAGGATAAAACAAAAAAGACCCGCTTGCATAGCAAACGGGTCTGATCTTTAAAAAACCCCTGGCGACGACCTACTTTCCCGGAGCTCAGGCTCGAGTATCATCGGCTCAGTAAGGCTTAACTTCTCTGTTCGGAATGGGAAGAGGTGGAGCCCTCACGATATAATCACCAAAAGGTAAACTTTGTGTTCGGAAGTTCTTCGTGCAGAACTTCCAGGTTACCTAAGCGCAAAGCGCGTTGGAAATGAACAAAATCATTGACAAGAAGAGTGGCGATCCACCGAAGTGGACGTAAAGAAGATCAGACTCAATAACATTGTGGATGTATGATTGAACATGATTGAATCATGTCTGCATACACTTCAATCGCCAAACACTGGAGTGATGTACCCGGCGAGCATCGCTGCTCACCATAGTCAAGTTACATAACTCTATCATGGATTCGGCAATTTTTTCTATACTTCCCGAAGGAAGCGTAGGAAAAATTAATAATGAAGTCTATCGGCTTATTAGTAATCGTCGACTGAAGCCATTACTGGCCTTACATCTTGATCCTATCAACGTAGTAGTCTACTACGAGCCTTCAAATAGGGAGATCTCATCTTGGAGTAGGTTTCGTGCTTAGATGCTTTCAGCGCTTATCCTTTCCGGACATGGCTACTCTGCGATGCCACTGGCGTGACAACAGATACACCGTCGGTCCGGTCAACTCGGTCCTCTCGTACTAAAGTCGAGGCTCCTCAAATCTCCTGCGCCCGCATAGGATAGGGACCGAACTGTCTCACGACGTTCTGAACCCAGTTCACGTACCGCTTTAATTGGCGAACAGCCAAACCCTTGGGACCTTCTTCAGCCCCAGGATGCGATGAACCGACATCGAGGTGCCAAACCTTGCCGTCGATGTGGACTCTTGGGCAAGATCAGCCTGTTATCCCTAGCGTACCTTTTATCCTTTGAGCGATGGCCCTTCCATTCGGAACCATCGGATCACTAACTCCTGGTTTCCCATCTGCTCGACCTGTCTGTCTTGCAGTTAAGCATTCTTTTGCGTTTACGCTCTACACATGATTACCGACCATGTTGAGAATACCTTTGAGAGCCTCCGTTACATTTTAGGAGGCGACCGCCCCAGTCAAACTACCCGCCTGACACTGTCCGTCGCCCAGATTCATGGGCAGACGTTAGAATTCAACCAAAGCAAGGGTGGTATTTCACTGTTGTCTCCACGATCGCCAAAGCGACCGCTTCAATGACTCCCACCTATGCTACGCATGCATTGGCCAAAGCCAATGCCAGGGTGCAGTAAAGGTGCATAGGGTCTTTCCGTCCATATGCGGGTAACCGGCGTCTTCACCGGTACCACAAGTTCACCGAGCCCGTCGTTGAGACAGTGGCCAACTCGTTACACCATTCGTGCAGGTCGGAACTTACCCGACAAGGAATTTCGCTACCTTAGGACCGTTATAGTTACGGCCGCCGTTTACTGGGGCTTCGGTCGGAAGCTTTGCCTTACGGCTGACCTCCTTCCTTAACCTTCCAGCACCGGGCAGGTGTCACTCCCTATACGTCGCCTCAATTGGCTTAGCAGAGAGATGTGTTTTTGTTAAACAGTCGGTTGGCCCATTTCACTGCGGCCCATCTTGCGATGGGCACCCTTTCTCCCGAAGTTACAGGGTCAATTTGCCGAGTTCCTTAACGACGGCTCACTCGAGCACCTTAGTATATTCTACCCATCCACCTGTGTCGGTTTACGGTACGGATTGCTTGCATAATAGTCACGAAGATTTTCTCGCCAGCCTGATTGTACCCCACTCGGATCGACGAATCTCACCGTACTGTCGGCGTTCAGCTCAAGTGGTGGATTTGCCTGCCACTCTCATAGCCTACGACCTTCAACGCACATCCAATCGTGCGCGGGGGTTTCACTTCTGGGTCCCTCCTTGACATCAAACTCATGCAAACAAGCATCGGAATGTTGACCGATTTTCCATCGCCTACGCCTTTCGGCCTCGACTTAGGACCCGGCTAACCCTGAGACGATGAACGTAGCTCAGGAACCCTTAGATTTACGGTGCGAGGGATTCTCACCCTCGTTATCGTTACTTATGCCTACATCTTCTCTTCTGGACGCTCCAGCACGGCTCACGCCAGCACCTTCACAGCAGACCAGAATGCTCCCCTACCCAATTACTCTTACGAGTAAATGCCGCAGCTTCGGTACATAGTTTAAGTCCCGAGTATTGTCGACGCCGAGTCGCTTGACTAGTGAGCTATTACGCACTCTTTAAATGAATGGCTGCTTCTAAGCCAACATCCTAGCTGTCTATGCAACTTGACATCCTTTATCTGTTAACTATGATTTGGGGACCTTAGCTGGCGATCTGGGTTGTTTCCCTCTCGGCAACGGATCTTATCACTCGCTGCCTGACTGCACGCAAACATCTTACCGGCATTCGGAGTTTGTCTGGGGTTGGTACCGTTGTGACGGCCCTAGCCCAATCAGTGCTCTACCTCCGGAAGACTCTTAGCGCACGCTAGCCCTAAAGCTATTTCGGGGAGTACGAGCTATCTCCCAGTTTGATTAGTCTTTCGCCCCTAACGACAGTTCATCGGAACGGTTTTCAACCCATACCCGTGCGGACCTCCAGTTGGTTTTACCCAACCTTCATCCTGACCATCGCTAGATCACAAGGTTTCGCGTCTAGGACCCGCTACTGAACGCCCTGTTCAGACTCGCTTTCGCTACGGATTCGATTCTGAGAATCTTATCCTTGCAACGGATCACTAACTCGTAGGCTCATTAAACAAAAGGCACGCTGTCACTCCTCATCGATCGAAATCGATGACTCGCTCCAACCGTTTGTAAGCGCACGGTTTCAGGTTCTATTTCACTCCCTTCTTAAGGGTTCTTTTCGCCTTTCCCTCACGGTACTTGTTCACTATCGGTCACTGGAGAGTATTTAGCCTTACGAGATGGTTCTCGCGGGTTCCTACAGAATTCCACTTACTCCGTAGTACTCAGGATACCTGTCTGAGTCTAGTGTATTTCGCTTACGGGACGATCGCCCTCTATGGTGTCTCGTTCCAGAGACTTTAGCTATACATTAGGTTTTTTACTCAGTGGGGTTCATGCAAATACCCCAACAGGTCCTACAACACCTATCGGCCAACGCTTGCACGCTTGGCAGCCGATATGGTTTAGGCTCTTCCCGTTTCGCTCGCCACTACTCAGGGAATCACGATTGTTTTCTTTTCCACCGCCTACTTAGATGTTTCAGTTCAGCGGGTTGGCTTCAGGCAACTATGTATTCATTGCAAGATATACAGACATTACTCTGTATGGGTTGTCCCATTCGGAGATCCCGGGGTCAATGTCAGCTTCCGACTCACCCAGGCTTATCGCAGGTAACCACGTCCTTCTTCGCCTTCCAGTGCCAAGGCATCCCCCGTACGCTCTTTGTAACTTCACCAAATTAAATCCATGATACAGTTAGTAGACCGCACGTTTCACAACGTGCGTACTATGAAGCATTCACAGTGGACTGTTGCCAGTTCCCTGTTCCCTGCTCCGAGGTGCATCACTACAGTGTTTGATGATGATAAGATATTTCACAACGTCTTATCTTCTGTGTAGCATGTCAGATCTTCCTGAATGATTGCTCACTCAAAACCATCTGCATCTACATCCAACTGTTATTGTACGGGATTAACGTTTCACAACGCTAATCCTCAGCTCGATACTTGTGTGTATACCTTTCGATCGACGTTCCCGAAGGAAGGTCGGCTTGATCCGAAAGTAATCTCGAAAGACTACTTCACAATCAATCACTCGATCGGTTTACCCATTTTCGCATATTTGATCTTCTTGCGCATTCTTGACCAGCTGCATGGGCTGGAGAGTCATTGCTGACTCAAAATCGTTTCCGATCCGCTTACCGCTCGCTGTCTTAAATGTCGCCACTCAGTTGTCATTGAACTTTCCTCCGATTGCTCGGAGAGAGTGAAATACGCCGGATTCGAACCGGATTCGCCGTTTTTATGCGGCTAGCAACCTTGCTATTCCTACTATTCTTGCCTTGTTAGGTTTTTAGAGACGCGAGGCTTATAACCGGTTTAGCATTACGCGTAGTTCCAACTATTTTAGCCTTCTTTTTCACATTCTGCCCACTTTTATGTGGAAAGTATGTGTGTGGGATTGTTATTTCCCGTCTCTGTTCTGAGAGCCCCTGAAGTTGGGGATCAGTCGGCACAAACTGTTGCGTTGGCCGCAGGTGAGAGCCCTGCCAGATCAACTCTGGCGCTGCTTTCGCAGCCTTGGGGATTCACGATTTACCTCGTTGAGGGCCGTATAACCCCACACCCCCTACGCAACGTTCCGATAATCTTGAAATTAGTTGAGAAATCGTACTTCGCCTTTCATCAAGCTCAGTCTGAACTGTGATTTTTGTGATTTGAATGATTGGGATGATTCCCAGAAATGCTTGTCTCCGCCTTGGACTTCATGGAATTGCCCCTTCATCCCTCATCCCTCATCCTTCAGCCTTCAGCCTTGCCCGATCAATCCCTCTCCCACTGTCGTGGAGAGAGGGACTTTAAGGATTTTCTTTTTTAAAGCCGCTGACAAATCTCTCAATCTCATCAAGCAAGGATCAGCCCGCGGAGTATTTGCAATGCGATCGGAATGCCGGCTCCGGTAATAACCTCCCGCTCCATTCTCTTCCGAACAAATCCTCTCACGACATCGCCGTCGATCGATTCCCGGAATTCACTTGCTGTGACTGTGCGCGATTGAACATTCGCATTCGTCGCAAGCTTTAAACATCGCTCGATCGCACGTGGATAGAAATACTCTTCGGCAAGCGCGATCGTGCAACAGTACTTCTTCGCAAGCGCATGAACAACGCGCTCATACGACTTCTCCAGCGACTCTCCGATCACCAATCTAAACGAATCCAAAAACCGCCGCAGCTCGTGATCGGATATCCCATTTTCTAATACATAATCCCGATGACGACCATTATCCGAATACCGAGCTAATGTTTTGAGATCAACAATAGACCTGATTCGAAAGCCCGCATCGCGCGCAACGAATATGTGAAGTTCACTTCTCCCCACCCCTCCTGTTCCCCGTTCCCTATTCCCTGTTCCCTGAGCAAGCAGCTCAAGCACAGGCCATCGCACCGTCGAAGCGCAGAGCGTCTTCGAAGGCAAATACTTGAACTGGATCGATCTCCGAATTTCGCCGCTATCAATCTCAAGATCCTGCAGACCTTCAAACGTAACTCGATCATCGGGCGAACATTCAAGTACCTCCAGGATCGAGCACTGAAACTGATAAAGAAATCCGACAAGAGCAGGTTGAGCAGTGAGTTTCATGGGTCAGGGAACAGGGAACGGGGAACAGGGAACGGGGAACAGGGAACAGGGAGCAGGGAACGGAGATCAGATTTCGTGTAGGAGCACGCCGCGCGTGCCCTTGAATGCTGGGGCTAATCCGCAATTAAAGTCATAAGGACGCCCGGCACATGCGGGACATTGTGCATGATCGAATAGGGCACGCGCGGCGTGCCCCTACTATAGCGAAGCTTCATAAGCATCATCGCAGCAGCATTCCCACTGCCGAAGATCGCATCCATCGCAATAGATCATGCACCCGCATTCATCCTCGATCTCGTCGCAGATCGGGCATGTTCCATCATCATTCAGTTCAGGCACATCATCAAGGTAATCCTCGGGAGACGCGAGTTTCCATTGGTCGTATTCTGTCATTGTGGTAGGTTGTTTGGGAGTGAAAATGCAAAGGACTAGGAAGACGGGATAGTCTTCTCAAGAGTCTACTAAGGATAGATTTTTGAAGACATAGAAAGAACGTATTTATGTTGGAGGTAGTTCCCGAGTGTTCGTCTTGGCTTTAAGACTGCGGCGACCAATTATGATGGTATCGTGTTGCGTTTTGCTCTCGGATGAGAAGTGTAGCTGACTGTAGACCGTCCCGCTCGCGAAATACTGCACGAGTCCTTAAACAAATCTCAATTAGTCGTTGTGGAATCAAACATCAACGGAACAGCCAGCCTTTCGCTTCGCCCTCTTCGGTTTGGGCTAGTGTCGCGACCTAATGACCCCGAGATGCTTCTTTCCTCCATTCAACTCGCATCGTTCTTGTGGGGAGGTCCGAGTTGCCCGATTATCATCCCATATCGTCGCGTCCCAGCAAATTACTTTCTCGGTCCGACCATGAAGTACTCATCGAAAGACTTCGTTTCT
>Ga0207112_1041_pt2 | contig 18283 bp, 15 predicted proteins | sample Alteio_BWMinHeat_72_FD_153549 | JGI IMG/M metagenome (GOLD analysis project Ga0207112, IMG submission 153549) | Enriched cells from forest soil in Barre Woods Harvard Forest LTER site, Petersham, Massachusetts, United States -... | ecosystem: Environmental > Terrestrial > Soil > Temperate forest >...
GAAAATTTATTTACGAATTGTTAATTACTCTACGCGAAGTCATGAGCTAAGCAGCATCATCACAAGTCTTGCCGATGAGCGAAGTTTTATCAATTATGTTTTAGAATTTCGGCTTTACCAGGGAATTGCGCTAGGCATGCTGTTACTAATATTGGTTTTATACATGTTCATTTACCTTTTCATACGCGATGCCACGTACTTAGTTTTCCTGGTCAATGTATTCTTCACTCTCATCTATCTCATCCTTAGAAAAAACTACCATCTAGAATTAGATTTCCTTTCGCCTCTTTTCGGTTTTCTGCCAGAGTCGCATGATGTTTTTGGTGTATTAATAAGTATTACAGCCATTTGGTTTACGCAAACATTTCTAAACACCAGAAAAGACGATCTTGTAATGCATCGTATCATGAATGGGTTAATGTTGGTGCTGGGAGTGGTTGCCATTTTTCTCATCCGTTTTAAGTGGATCCAATTGATGAATCTGCTCACAATCTATCTCGGCTTTTTCTCGGCCATTCTGCTTATTATTTCATCGATCAGAAGTTATAGGAAGGGCAACAAATTGGCCTTATACGTTTTTTTTTGGGTTCATTCTGCTTGCCTTCGTTCCGTTGATTTACATCATACCCATGCCTAACTATCTTCATTACAGAAATGATGAATCCGACCTTCAATATATTGGTGAAGCCATTCGCTCAGTCATATTTGCTGTTGGCATTGCACATCGATTTTATCTTTTGAAAAGGGAAATTGCAATTCATGAAATTGAAAAAAAAGAACTTGCCCTTGCTAATGAGCAGAAAGTAAGAAGTGAAAAAGATCGTATTTCACGTGACCTTCATGATAATATTGGCTCAGAACTGGCAATACTTTCCATGGAGTTGTGGCAACTCTCTAAAAAGTATCCGAACGATCCTTCCATTAGCTCAGCCATGTTGACGAAAGCTTCAATATACAATCAACTGCGTGATACCATTTGGGCTATTGAGAAGAATCAATTTAAGTTTGAAGATCTGGAAAGCAGGCTGAACACCATTTTATGGAAACATCGTAACTCCAATATCAAATTCAGATTTGATAGGTCAGTCCCAGACTCACTTTTTTCACTTACTCCATCGCAGAGTATCAACCTATACAGAATCGTTCAGGAGGCGGTGCAAAATGCGGTGGCGCATAGTTCTTGCAATGAAATCAAGATTAGTGTGCAAGCCAATTCAACCACAGGCGAACTTTACACAGAAGTATCGGACGATGGAAGGGGATTTGTATACAATCAGGAAAACATAGATAATGGGGGTCATTATGGATTGCGGAATATGAGAAAGAGGGCACAAGAAGTGCAAGGCCAGATTGAAATTGTTTCAAATGAATTAAGTGGAACCGCTGTTATCCTTACCTTCCCTGTTAAACAGCATTAGCTGGTCACCAGTTCAAAAGAGTTGCTTTAGCTTATCGCTGCAGCGGCCTGACAGTGCATTCACAGCGACCGATCAATGGCTTTGATGCGAAGTAGTCACGCTTTTTGTTACATCTTTACTGGTTCCAGGTTAAAGGTTGCCGAGTGCCGGTTCCCAGTCTGTTGCCGGTGAAGAGTTTATTGTTTTTTATAAATTTAATTCTCATTCAAATAAAACATGATCAGCGCATTCGAATATATCACCGTTTTTATATCCATCATTCTTGGTCTGGGAGTAACCCAAATTCTTACTGGCATTGCCGACCTGGTCCATCAAAACGAAAGAGTGAAAATATACTGGCCGCATGTAGTGTGGATTTTCCTCGTATTGATTTTACATGTGCAAGAGTGGTATGTCACTTTTGAACTGCGCACACTCGACAAGTGGAGGTTTCCACTATTTTTATTCTTGTTGCTCTACCCGGTGGTGCTTTTTATTATGGCGCGATTGCTTTTCCCGTTTGGCTTTAACGAAGGTGTCATCGACTTGAGGAAGTTTTATTTCGAAAACTATAGAAGAATTTTTCTTTTTGGATCCATGCTTCCCTTTCTCTCGATCTTAGATAATTTAATATTGCGCGACTATGCCTGGCTCGATATTTTGGCTCAATTTGTAGTTCTTCTCGCCTTAAGCATGATGGCAATCCTAAAAAATTCCAAACCGTGGCTCCATAAAAGCGTGGCTGTCTTTTTGTTGTTGTTCTTAGTCGGCTCCATTATTGTCGAGTGGGATAAATGGCTCGTGACTAACTAGTTGCTAGTCGGTAAATAGTTATTAGTTAATTGTATAATTGTTGTGAGTTCTCTCAAACGATTCAAAGAAACAACCGATTAACAATTACCAAAGCTATGACCAACACCTTCGCTCCTCCACCAAGTTCTTTCATCAAAGAAAAAATCGGACTCCCTAAGAAATCCAAGATTGTTGTAGTCGGAGCTGGTGCGTTTGGGGGATGGGCAGCGCTCTATCTATTAAGGAGTGGATTTGACGTAACCATTGTCGACGCCTGGGGCCCGGGGAACTCAAGAAGTACGTCCGGTGATGAAACCCGGGTTATTCGCTCAACCTACGGGGCCAATGAATTTTATTTTGGTCTTAATGTTCGCGCTCTTGAGCTTTGGAAAGAGAATCAGAAACGCTGGAATAAACAACTGTTCTTTAATACTGGTGTGCTCTGGTTTTGCTACAATAAAGAAAGTCCTTTAGTGGACGATTCTATTCCATTTTCTAAAAAATACAAAGCTGAATACGATTATCTTACTATTAGGGAAATCAACAAAAAATATCCAGCTATAAACTGTGAAGATCTTCATCACGGCTGGTTTGATTCTCATGGCGGCTATTTGAAGGCGCGCGAAAGTTGCCAAGTCGTAAATGAAGCTTTTATTAATGAAGGTGGGAAATACATTCAATCATTTGTTAGGCCCGGAAAAATTTCTTCCGGAAAGCTGGAAAATATTTTGTTATCAGCCGATGAAAAAATAACAACTGACGCTTATCTTTTTGCCTGTGGAGCATGGCTTGGCCAAATTTTTCCCAGTGAATTGGCCGAAAAAATTGTCTCCACAAAACAAGAAGCTTATTATTTTGGTGTGCCAAGAGAGCAATCCAAAATATATGACTCCATGCCTGTATGGGTTGATTTGGATGGACATGACTATTATTATGGTATAGCCGGAAATGCAAATCGTGGTTTTAAGATCGGAGTTGACTTACGAGGTGAAATCTTTGACCCAACAAATGGAGATCGCACTCTTAATCCAGATACTTTAGCTAAAGCACGAAACTTTATTGCCCATCGCTTCCCTGGATTAAAGGATGCGCCACTCCTGGAGAACCGGGTTTGCCAATATGAAAACTCTCCTGATGGAAATTTCATTTTCGAGCGACTTCAAGAAGCCGAAAACGTCTGGATCCTTGGCGGTGGCTCAGGTCATGGGTTCAAGCATGGACCTGCCCTCGGTGAATTAGTGGCAGACTCGTTTGCCTGATCAAAAAATGACAAAATAATTTACCAACTTTACGTGTTAACCCTTACTCGTTTCTGTTAATAAATTCTAAACTCATCATCTTGAAAAGAACTGTCCTCATTTTTCTTGCGTTTGTATTTTTACATTCTCACCTATTTTCACAATCCAGACCGGCGGCACCAGCTATTGATGCAAGGTTTTGGTCAGGTGATTCATCCTTTCCAATTGTTGGGTCTTGTCGTTTTTTTGAGGGTCAACTTCTTTCTCCTCAGGAATGCACCAAAGCCATTGGAGATGTTGTGAATTTCCCAGACTTGTGGAACACGAAGAAAGAAAATGAAACTGGATTAGGTTACGCCACCTATTCGCTGTTGGTGTTGTTAAAGGAAAATCACCCTAAAGATTTAGCATTAGCATTGCCACAAATGTATTCGAGCTATCGGCTGTGGGCGAATGGTAAAATCGTTGCCGAGAATGGCACAGTAGGAAAATCCATTGCAGAAAGTGTGCCTCAATGGAGGCCACAAACTATTTTCGTAGACCTATCAGGCGATACCCTAAACGTGGTTTTGCAAATCGCCAACTTCCATCATGCTAAAGGCGGAATAAAGGAACCAATTTATTTAGGCACTGCATCCAAAATGCAGTTTAAAAGAACAATTGCTTCAATCAGTACACTTACTCAAGGGATTACACTTTTTCTGGTCGGCACTTTTTTCTTTTTTATTTATTTCACTCGATCAAAAAAGAACGTGACGCTATATTTCGCCTTGCTTTGCTTGACCTGGTCAGTGCGATCAATGTTCTCCAACCTTTATCTCGGCATTGCATTCTTCCCAAACTTTGACTGGGCAACAATGGTACGAATCGAGTACATAACCTTATACCTCACCATGATTTGGGCGATTTTATTTCTAAGCCAAATCTTTCAATACGAGGCTAACATTTTCTTTAAATACGCATTGGTGTTTTGTAATCTTTTGTTCACCATTTATACATTTTCTTCATCCCCGCGTTCATTTACTCAATGGCTCAATTTTTATCTATTCGCTTCAGCAGTTCTTTTATTGTATGGTGGATTTACCGTCGTGCGAGCATGGGTAAACGAACGAGTGGGTTCGGGGTTACTGACGATATCAATTATCCTCGGACTCAATATTTTTGCGTTCGATATTTTTGTTTATGAGGGCTTTTCGGCCTACGACCCCTTCATCTTTAGCCTGGGGTACATTTCTATTTTTGTTCTGACAAGCTGGGCGCTGTCGATGCATCTCGGTCTTATTAAAAGTAAACCAAGCCCTACTACTCGTCTCACTTACGATGACCTTTATAAAAAGGAGTAGTTTCAGGTTTCCAGGTGAACCTTGGATCTTCCGGTATGCATTCTGATGTCGCAACGGTTTTCTTTCGGGCCAAATACCCGTCTTCCGTTTTGTAAAAAGTAATTTCACCTACACTTCCTTTTAGTCTTACTAAACCATCTTGCCCTCCCATTTCTAAAAGAAAATTAAATTATCAGTCTTGTAAAAAGTCACACATCAGGTCCGCGCGCTAAGCATGCGCAATGGTACGACTCACCGCCACCCCCCTCCAAATGATGCGCAGCGTTTGAACTAACAAGACATAACTTTGCCCATCTATTCCCTATGTGATCAAAAAGGACACATTTGCAGAAAAAGGTCTATTTTGTTCGCGTCTCTCCGACATCTCATTCACTGTTGATTCACTGCTGATTCACACCTGATTCACGGATAGTTCACTGTAAGTTCACTGAACACTCACTCCTCGAGTTATGACCACTAACCTTTATAACCACTTAACCGTCGTCTTGAGTAAATTTTCAAGTCTTTGATAAATCCCAAAAAATTCCCCGAACAGCCGTAGTTTTAAATTTCAATTTACCGCCTCCCGGCAAGTAGGCCGCGTCGACAGGTTGTTGATTTGCGAGATTGAATTACTTTTGCGGTTCACTTAGATTTTTTTAGGGATATGTCTGATTACAGTAAGGACGAGATCAAACGAATTGAGGATAAATGGCGCTCCGAATGGGAAAAACGCCAGGTTTATAAAGTCGAGGAAGATAGTAATAAGCCAAAGTATTATGTACTCGACATGTTCCCCTATCCATCCGGAGCGGGTTTACACGTAGGTCATCCTCTTGGCTATATCGCGTCTGATATTGTAGCCCGCTTCAAACGCCTGAAAGGCTTTAACGTGTTGCATCCAATGGGCTTCGATGCCTTCGGCTTACCAGCTGAACAGTATGCGATTGAACATGGAGTACATCCGGCGAAGTCAACAGCTAACAACATTTTGAATTATAAAAGTCAGCTAGGCAAGCTTGGCTTTTGTTACGATTGGAGTCGTGAAGTGCAAACCTGTGATCCGAAATATTACCGATGGACGCAATGGATATTCCTTCAAATATTTGACAGCTGGTACAATCGCAAAAGTGACAAAGCAGAACGAATAACCACTCTTACCTGGATCTTTGAAAATGAGGGAAACGCAGAACATCCTTTTCCAAATCAAAAGTTCAGATTGCCAAATGGAGAAACCACTTTTATTCCCAATGAATGGAAGGCATTCAACCAAAAGCAGCGTCAGGAAATCTTAATGCAATATAGGCTCGCTTATCTCGCTTACACCGATGTGAATTGGTGCGAGGCATTAGGCACCGTGCTGGCCAATGATGAAGTAATCAATGGTGTGAGTTATCGTGGAGGATTTCCCGTGGTGAAAAAACAAATGCGCCAATGGAGTTTGCGCATCACTGAGTATGCAGATCGATTATTGAAAGGGCTTGACGAAATAGACTTCAGTGATTCGATGAAAGAAATTCAGCGCAACTGGATTGGTAAAAGTGTGGGTGCGCTGATTGACTTTGAATTAAAAACGGAGAAATCTGTCGTGAAAAATTTAAAAGTATTCACCACACGGCCTGACACAATTTTTGGTGTTGACTTTATGGTGGTTGCTCCTGAACATGACATCGTAAAAGAGATCACCAGCAAAGAGAGGAAAGAAGAAGTTGAAAAATATTTGAAATACGTAGAGAGCCGCTCTGAAATTGATCGGATGGCTGAAGTAAAAAAAATCACCGGGTGCTTTACAGGCGCCTATGCTATCAATCCATTCAACAAAAGAAAAATTGAAGTGTGGATCAGTGAGTACGTTTTAGCCGGATATGGAACTGGGGCAATTATGGCAGTGCCGTGTGGTGATGAACGCGATCATAAATTTGCAAAGCATTTTAATATTCCAATAACGAATATTATTGGAAGTCATTACAATGGAACGGATGCCAATCCAACCAAAGAAGCGATTTTGGAAAATTCCGATTTCCTTAATGGAATGGTGATGCACAAGGCAATCGATTTTGTAATCGGCAAGTTGGAAGAAAAAGGGATTGGCAAACGGCAAGTGAATTTTAAAATGCGCGATGCAGGCTGGAGTCGTCAGCGCTATTGGGGTGAACCGTTTCCCGTGGTTTTCCGTGACGACATCCCTTATCCTATTAATGATAGTGAATTGCCTTTAACATTGCCTGATTCGAATAACTTCAAATCTTCCGGGACTGGCGAAGGGCCATTAGCTAACTTAAAGGATTGGATTAATTTTTCTCCAAACGCAAAGCGCGACAGCAACACAATGCCTACGCATGCCGGAGCTGCGTGGTATTTCTTGCGTTACATGGATCCTCATAACGAGAAGGAGTTTGCTAACAGGACAAAACTAGATTACTGGAACCAGGTCGATGTTTACATCGGTGGGTCAGAGCATGCCGTTGCGCATTTGTTGTACTCTCGGTTATGGGTGAAGATTTTACATGACCTGGGTTATCTAAACTTTGATGAACCGTTTAAAAAACTGATCAATCAGGGGATGATTACAGGTAGCTCGAGATTTGTTTATCGCATCAGGGAAACCAACAACTTTGTGTCCTTCGGATTAAGAAATAATTATGAAACCGATGCACTTCACGTTGACGTGAATATTGTCAATGATTTGGAACTTGACATTGAAGCTTTTAAGAAATGGAAGCCTGATTTCGCAAATGCGGAATTCATTTTAGAAGATGGAAAATACATCTGTGGATCTGCCACAGAAAAAATCAGTAAGTCATATTTCAATGTGGTCAACCCCGATGAGGTCATAGATAAATATGGAGCTGACACACTACGCATGTATGAAATGTTTCTTGGTCCGTTGGAACAATCCAAGCCTTGGAGTACAAGCGGCATTGATGGCGTATATAAATTCTTAAGACGCTTCTGGAATTTATTCCATGACAATCTTGGCAACTTGAATGTGTCTGACGCCGAACCAACAAACGAAGAATTAAAGGCCCTGCACAAAGCGATCAAGAAAGTAGAATATGATATTGAGCATTTTTCGTTCAATACATCTGTAAGTGAATTCATGATTTGCGCCAATGAATTGTCGTCATTAAAATGTAACAAGCGCGCGATCCTCGAGCCACTGACAATTGTTTTGGCTGCTTACGCTCCTCATATAACGGAAGAGCTTTGGGAAAAACTCGGGCATGCCGATTCGATCTTGAATGCAAAATATCCGGAGTTCAAAGAAGAATATCTGAAAGAGAGTGATTTTGAATATCCGATCTCCATCAATGGGAAAGTGCGTGCCAAAATGAATTTTGCTTTGGATATGCCTGTCAGTGATATGGAGAAAATCGTGATGGCATCAGAGGCAGTGCAAAAATGGACGGAAGGCAAAGCACCCAAGAAAGTTATTATTGTGCCGGGGAGGATAGTAAATATAGTGTTGTGAAGTCGTTGCCGGTGCCAGTGACCGGTTGCAAGCTACCCAACCGAAATGTCGCTCTCTGAACCTGAAAACTTTTTGCCGATGATCCGTTAGAGCCTACTTATGAGACTGCGCTTAGTTTGTCTAACGATCACCGGGACCATTCTCTGCTCATGGGCTCATGCCCAAATCACGATTCGCGGCAGGATCATGGATAGTGTAACGTTGCAACCCATCGCATTTGCCAACCTTTCCCTGGAAGACGGAAGAACAGGAACAACTACCGAGATTGAGGGAAATTTTTCGTTGTCAGTTCCGTCAGGTTATACGGGTAATATATACATCTCGCATGTGAGTTACCAAAAACGAATTCTGCCGTTGGCTTATATCCAAAGTCATCCTGAAATTTCTCTTCTACCTTCTTCCACTCAACTTCTCGAAGTGGACATTGTTGCGTCCCGGTTAGAAAATCCAGCTTTCGGTATAATCCGAAAGGCAATCGAGCATAAAAGAGAAAATGATCCGGCTAACCTCAAGTCTTATGAATACATTTCGTATAACAAATTTTTGATAACGATGAGTGAGTCGTCCAAGAAAACCGACTCCCTTGTACAAAACCTAAGAGCGAGACCTGATTCGGTAAAGCTCAAAAAAGGACAAAAGACGCTATTGAAGTTCGACAGCCTGGCGAACACCACTCACTTTTTTTTGAGCGAATCAATCACCGAAAAACAAGTCATCAATCCTGATAAGGAAAAGGAAAAATTACTAGCACTACAAGTATCTGGATACAAGAGTCCGATCTTCACCAACGTTGCTACCGACTATCAGCCATTTTCATTTTACAAGGATAATATTTCGTTGCTTGGAAAAGATTTCATCAATCCAATAAGTCGCGGAACTTTCAGTCGTTACGATTTCGTACTGAGTGACACCTCCTATCTGGGTAGCGATACAGTTTACATTATCCGATTCAGGCCAAGGGAAGGAAAATTATTTAACGGACTGCAAGGGGTAGTGTCCATATGCACAGATGGTTTTGCAATAAAGAACATAATAGCATCGTCGGCGGATTCCTCGATGATAACCACGATTCGGATTCAGCAAAACTATGACAAGATTAATAGCCACTGGTTCCCTGTACAACTCAATACTGATCTTGATTTTCACGAATATAAAGTCTTCGGAAGACACCTGATTGCCCAGCACCGAAGCTTTTTCAAAGAAATAAAAATCAATCCCCCATTGAAGCGCTCTTCATTTGGTGATATTACTACCGAGCTTACATTGCCTAAAGCCGAGGAAAACAAAGCGATCCTTGATCGGTATCGCAATAAGCAACTGGATAAAAAGGAAGCTCGCACCTATGTCTTTTTGGATTCTGCAATGCGGAAAAGAGGCTGGATCGACAAAGTGATTGAAGCCATCGTAACTCAAACCCTTCCTATGGGGATTCTTGAACTCGATTTGACCAGAATATCCAGGTTCAACGTTTATGAAGGTTTCCGATTAGGTGCAGGGGTTTATACCAGCACCCGATTTTCAAAATGGCTTCGATTTGGAGGCTATGCTGGATACGGTTTTCGCGATGAGCAATGGAAATACGGAGGCGAAATCAAATTCAATTTTAATCTCAACAAAGATTTTTTCCTGCGCTTTTCCTATGCGAAAGATATTTATGAAACTGGCTCTTCGCATATCAATCGGGAGGGCCAACTTATCGGCAATGAAAGCTTTCGTCTTTGGAGGGCATTTCAATTCGATCGCATAGAATTTTATAAGGGCGAGGTCGGGTATCGGATTCTACCGGATGTGCATGCATCACTTTTTGTTTCCAGAAATGAAATTCAACCGACCTATAATTATCAGCTCCTTTTTAATAATGAATTGACAAATCATTTTTTGATTACTGAAACGGGTCTCACACTTCGGTATGTACATAGAGAGAATTACCTGAGCCTTCGTGGAAAAAAGACATTCTTCGGGCAGCAGAGCTTTCCAGTTTTTACATTTTCGGTAGTGCAGGCAATTCAGGCATTCGATGCTCAGGATTTTAATTATACACGCTTTGATTTCACAGCAAAGCACCAGATCAAGCACCGGTATGGAGGCAAAACGAATCTATTTTTTACTTCAGGCTGGCTCAATGGGTTGGCTCCGTACGGAAAACTATATAATGGAAGAGGAATTAACACCGCTTACATGTATGTGGATGGTTATTTCCAAACGATGGGGCTTTATGAGTTTACGACAACGAAATATGCTTCAGTGTTTCTCAATCATAATTTTGGAAATGTTTTATTGAATAAAAAATTATCAAAACCAGAACTTGTGATCTATCAAAACATGGGCATTGGTCAATTAGAAAATAAGGATGCACACATCGGGCTGTCATTACAAGACTTCAATAAAGGGTTCATTGAATCGGGACTGGGGTTGAATAATATTCTTCGTGCTAATTATGTGAATGTTGCCTATTGGGGATTTGGTGGCGCTGTGTTTTACCGATACGGTCCTTATCAATTCGCACAACCTTCCGACAACCTATTCTGGAGATTGACGGTACAACTTGGATTTTAGGCCTCACCTCCACCCCACAGGAGGGAGACGCTCATTCGGTAACATTTCCTTAACTTCGCAGGCTCTTAAAAAAACGGAAAATGCACTCTTCTAAAATAGTTGGCTTGGGCCATCATGTGCCTGACACGGTAATCACAAATGCGTACCTATCCAACCTGATGGATACAAATAATGAATGGATTATTGAGCGAACCGGAATTAACGAACGGAGATGGATTGATCCTAAAGTAGATACGGTAGCAAACATGGCTGCTAAAGCCACAAGAATTGCCTTGAAGAATGCTAATCTCACAGAAAAAGATATTGACTTCATCGTCTTTGCCACGATCACTCCGGATTATTTTTTTCCAGGTTCAGGTGTTCTACTACAGCGTGAATTAGGATTGGATGGGCGAATTGGGGCACTTGATATCCGCAATGCTTGCTCGGGTTTTATTTATGCGCTCTCGGTTGCCGATCAATTCATTAAATCCGGAATGTATAAAACCATTCTTGTGGTGGGTGCGGAGATTCAATCTACTGCACTCGACATTACAACGCGCGGACGAAACACAGCGGTGATTTTTGGAGATGGTGCCGGTGCGGCAATCTTACAACGATCGGACAAACCGGGAATACTTTCAACACACTTACACTCAGATGGCCGCTTCGCCGAAGAGCTCTATGTAAAAGATCCTGGCAGTAGCAGACCACATGCAGAACGACAGCCTGAACAGATTTTGGATACTACATCTTTTAAAGTGGTGATGAACGGAAGCCAGGTATTCAAACATGCTGTGGTGCGGTTTATTGAAGTGATCAACGAGGCGTTAGAGAAAAACAACCTCAAAAAAGAAGATATCGATTTGTTAGTGCCGCATCAGGCTAATTTGAGAATAAGTCAATTTATTCAACAAAAGCTTGCTTTGAGTGATGATCAGGTTTTCAATAATATAATGCGTTTTGGCAATACTACGGCAGCGTCCATACCTATAGCCATGAGCGAAGCCTGGATTCAAGGAAGAATCAAGGAAAATGACGTAATTTGTTTAGCCGCATTCGGCAGCGGATTTACGTGGGCCTCTGCGCTGATCCGTTGGTAAATTCGTTGGCCGTTAATCGTTATTCGTTAATCGTATTAGCTATAAAGATTAATTGATTGACATTAACGCATCACGATTAACGATTAACGACTAAGAACAAATGAAAACATCCTCCTACAACCCAAGCCCACTTGAAGTGGATATGGCTAACGCACTCTTCATCGTTCAAAAAGAAATTGAAAAGCACATGCAGGACAATCAGATAATCCATGTGGAAACGAATATCAACCGCGATAATCCTATGGTAAAATTCAACTTACTTGATAAAGATGGCGATCCACACGAAATCGTAGTGCGCATTGTTCAAATTCCAGACAAATTCTGACCTTTTTATTCGCAAAGCTGCTCAAAGGAACTAACCAAAGCTCCATCCTAAGAAAAAGGGAAACTTGATGTAACTTTGTGTCGTTTTTGCATTCATAATAATTCATGAGAAAAAAGATAGGCATCATATTCGTTAGTTTGTTTGCACTAGTGCTGGTTTCATTCACTCCGCCTGCCGACAGGTTCTTCGAACTAGCAAAAAATCTTGAAATATTCAGCTCGCTTTTCAGAGAGGTAAATTCACTTTACGTGGATGATATCAATCCAAATGTAATGGCTCGCCATGGTATTGATGCAATGCTCAATTCACTTGACCCCTACACGAATTACATTCCAGAAGATGAGGTAGAGGATTACCGCACCTTGAACACGGGCCAATATGGAGGAATTGGCGCTTCAACTATCACCATTGGTAACCGGACGGTGGTAAACATGATTTTTGAAAACTATCCGGCTTATAAAAACGGGCTGAAGATTGGTGATGAGATTGTAAAACTCAATGGCATTGAACTCTCCAAAATTCCACTGGAAGAATCCGGACGACTAATGAAGGGTCAGATCGGATCAACGGTAAAAGTAAGTGTAAAACGTTATGGTCACGAGGAGTTGATCGAGTTAGAATTCAAACGCGAAAAAATAAAGATCAATAGTGTTCCGTATTTTGGAATGATTCCTTCTCATGATATCGGGCTGGTGCAATTAACTGAATTTACTACCGAGTGCAGCAAAGAACTAAAGAAAGGAATTCAATCGCTTAAAGAACAAGGAGCAAGAAAAATAATCCTTGATATTCGCGGCAATCCTGGTGGCCATCTTAACGAAGCTGTTGATATCTGTAATTTTTTCATTCCGAAGGGGAAATTGGTAGTTGCGACTAAAGGCAAAAGCGAGCAGCGCGAATACGAAACTCAGAACAATCCGTTGGACGAAAATATTCCAATCGTAATTCTTATCAACCGTGGAAGCGCTTCTGCATCAGAGATTGTCGCAGGAACTTTACAGGATTATGACAGGGCCGTGATTGTTGGGGAACGCTCTTATGGAAAAGGTCTTGTACAGATGGGTAAACCTTTCATTTACAACTCGTATGTAAAAATTACTACGGCTAAATATTACACACCAAGTGGCAGATGTATTCAAGTATTGGATTATACACATCGCAGAATGGACGGTAGCGTGGCTACGGTTCCCGACTCAGTAAAAAAACAATTTAAAACAATTAGCGGTCGTCCGGTATTTGATGGAGGTGGTATAGAACCTGATATTGCTCTTACTTCGGATGATCAGCCTAGTATTGCCGTAACATTGAATCGTCAGGGGTTTATCTTTGACTACGCTACCGTATATGCATCGAAACATACTTCAATCGCTCCAGCAAAGAATTTTTCAATGTCGGCAAATGATTACCAGGATTTTGTGAATTGGATGGCTGATAAAAAATTAGATTACAAGACTTCTGTAGAAAAGGAATTAAAGGAATTGGAGGAGTTGGCCACGCGTGAACAACATCTACCGATGATTAAACAACCGTTGGCCCAGGTTAACCAGAAGCTTGCAGAAATTCATCGCGCTGATTTCATCACGTTCAAAGATCAAATCAAATCCCTTCTTGAGCATGAAATTGTCTCCCGTTATTATTTTGAAAAGGGAGCAGCCGAATTTACTCTGAGCAATGACGAGGAGGTGAAAAAAGCGGTTGACGTCCTGAATGACCCGGTGAACTATAAAAAAATCCTTCGTCTCCAGTGATCTTTTCAGGAAAGAAAAAGCTGCGACTCATAGTTATCACATTTTTTGTCTTCGCAGGATTTCTGTTGCTCATGGACTCCTGTTCTCAATTCCGAATGAGTAAATCGGAAATTAATGAATTCTTTTCTGACAAGGCGAATAAAGGAACGCTTCATGAATATCCTGTTGGTAATGGACGCATCATCAACTATCTGCATGTTGGTGACGAGAGTTTGCCTCTGGTAATTTTTGTTCACGGATCGCCTGGGTCTCTTAGTGCTTTCATCAATTTCATGGCCGACACGGCTTTGTTAAAACGCGCACAGTTGATCACAGTGGATCGAGCTGGATTTGGTGAGTCCAATTTTGGGTACGCAGAGAAATCTTTAAAGAAGCAGGCACAGTACCTCAAGCCGATCCTTGAAAAATACCAGAATAAGTCAATAATTTTAGTCGGCCATTCGCTTGGCGGGCCAGTCATTGCGCGCATGGCAATAGATTATCAACCGATGATAGCTGGTTTAGTTATTGTTGCAGGCTCAATCGATCCAGATTTAGAGCCTAATGAAACATGGTTTCGCGCCCCATTAGCAACCCCTTTTCTTAGCTGGATACTGCCACGCTCATTTCGTGCATCAAACTACGAGATTTACAAACTTAAACCAGAACTTCAGGAAATGTTGCCGGTATGGAAAAACATTACCTGTAACATAAAAATCATTCAAGGAAAAAAGGATGATCTCGTTTCACCAGCTAATGTCGATTTTGCCAGAAAAATGCTAGTGAACGCTTCTTCTGTTGAATACATTATAAAGGAAGATATGAATCATTTCGTTCCCTGGCAGCACCCGGAATTAATACAAGGTGCAATTTTAAAACTCCTTGACCAGGAACGAGAAAAATAGCTATTGCAGGTCTAAGCAGTGGCTGCTGTCTTGTAATTATATTAACGACAAAAAAATCCAATGGCTCCTTACAATCGACCGAGAGTTTTGGCATTACTTTAGCGACGGCCAATTCATTGTGTCTATGAAATCTGTATTTTTAATTTTCTTGATGATCATTTTGGTTGCGTCTTGTTCAAAGGAAAGCATTTCTCCTACACAAGCGCAGGTTACTGCTACAAAACTTAAGACCGCCCTTGGTCCATATAAATTCACGAATATCAGCGTATATTATAACAATATAGGTACTGTAACCGATGCCGCCACCTATTCCATTACCGATGATGGTTTTATTCAAGTTGCGAATGACTATTTTAATCTGGAGCAACTGAAGTTCTATCAAATTTCGCCACCAATCTTAGCATTATATTTTTGATTTTTGGGCTCAAATAAATCCAAAAAAATAGGCTGCTAAATCTGGCAGCCTATTTAGTTTCGTAAAGCCTAATTACCTCAAGAACAACATCTCTCGGTATTTCACCAATGGCCAATCCTCGTTATCCACCAATAACTCGAGGTCGTCAACAGCATCGCGAATTACATCAAAGTATTTTTCTTTAACATCATCGCAATAGGCAATCGCTCGCTTATGGGTGTCCGCAATCTTGTTAATCCGTTTGCGTTCTTCCACCATTGCCCGCACACCATTTTTAATGGTATCGATGTGTTCGGAAATTTCCTTGATCGTGTGAACGACTGTTTTATTATCCACGCCAAGGCCTTTCAAGCCATTGGCATTGGCAATCAACTTGCTTTGATAATTGATCGCCGTAGGGATAATGTGATTCATTGCCAGGTCACCCAAGACGCGGGCTTCAATCTGCACGCGTTTGATGTATCCTTCCAAGCGGATTTCGTTTCTGGCCTCTACTTCCTTATGGGTAAGCACTCCGTGCTTTTCAAAAAGTTCAACAGACTTCTTCGTGAGGTATGCATCCAGTGCTAGCGGCATGTTTTTAACATTACCCAATTTTCGTTTAGCTGCCTCTTTCACCCATTCATCAGAATAGCCATCACCCTCGAATCGAATGTCCTTCGATTCCTTGATGTACTTTCTTAAAACAGTAACAATAGCCAATCGTTTCTCCTCACCCTTCTCAATAAGCTTTTCTACTTCGGTGTGGAATTTATCAAGCTGATCAGCTACCATCAGGTTTAAAGCTGTCATCGGAGTAGCGCAATTGTCGCTGCTGCCTACAGCTCTGAATTCGAATTTATTTCCGGTAAAGGCAAATGGAGATGTTCTATTCCGGTCGGTGGCATCCAAAATGATTTCAGGGATCTGGTCGATACCCAACTTCATGTACATGTTATCACCCTTCTCGATTTTTACATTTCCTTTTTTCTCCAATTCATCGAGTACGGCAGTCATCTGAGCACCAATAAATACAGACATGATTGCAGGCGGAGCTTCATTAGCGCCCAGACGGAAATCATTTCCCGGGGTAGCAATACTTGCGCGCAATAAATCAGCGTGTTCATGGACTGCCTTGATGGTATTAACAAAGAAAGTCAGGAAGAGTAAGTTATCACGTGCGGAACTGGACGGTGCATAAAGATTCACACCTGAATCGGTAATCAAAGACCAGTTGTTATGCTTTCCACTTCCGTTAACACCGGCAAATGGTTTCTCATGGAAAAGTATTTTTAACCCATGCTTTTCCCCTACTCTGCTCATTACATCAATCATTAGCTGATTGTGATCATTTGCCACATTCACTTCTTCAAACAACGGAGCAACTTCAAATTGACTCGGCGCTACCTCATTGTGGCGAGTGCGAACCGGAATACCAAGCTTCCAGGACTCGATTTCAAATTCACGCATGAAGTCATATACTCTCGATGGAATCGTTCCAAAATAATGATCTTCCAATTGTTGCCCACGGGCTGGGGCATGACCAAAAACAGAACGGCCTGCCATAACCAAATCGGGGCGAGCCATATATAAGGCTGCATCGACGACAAAATATTCCTGTTCCGGTCCGAGTGAAGCAACAACATGCTGGATGTCCTTATCGAATAATTGACACACCTTAGTGGCAGACAAATCAACTGCCTTCAAAGCTTTAAGTAAAGGCGATTTAGTATCCAGCGTCTCACCCGTGTAAGAAACAAAAACTGTGGGTATACTCAGTGTCCTTCCATAAAGGAACATCGGAGAGGTCGGATCCCATGCTGTATAGCCACGAGCCTCAAACGTACTGCGGATACCGCCGCTAGGGAATGAAGAAGCGTCAGGTTCCTGCTGAACGAGTTCACTTCCTTTGAATTTTTCAATTCCGGAAAGGGCGTCAAAAAAAGAATCGTGTTTTTCTGCCGTTCCTCCGTTAAAGGCTGAAACCAGTGGGTAAAATGAGTTGCCCCTTTTGCAATGGCCCAGCTTTTTGCTGCCGAGGCAACAGCATCCGCTGTGGTCTCATCAATTTTTTCATGATTTTTGATTGCACTGCTCACTTTCTTGAAAACGGCAGGAGCTAACGTTGCACGCATTTGTTCAATACCAAATACGTTTTGACCAAAGAATTGTGAAATGTTAGGTGTTGGCAGCTCAACGTGTATTTTGGGCCGCTCATTAAGTTTTTTTAATGCTTCGAACCGAAGTTTTCCCATAGTGGTTGTGTTTTTGTCAATTTGGTTGCAAAATAAATCAATTTTACAACCAGGTGGTTTGATTTTGACCTTAAATATTAAAAAAATATTAATTTTTTATGATTATATGGATAGTAGCAGGTGCCAGCTTGAAGAAATACCATAGGTCCCGATAGTTATGTTGCTTTTATTCAGGAACAAGCAATAGGAGTACCCTTAAGTTTATATTTGCATTGTTTTTAATGAACTACTTTTTGTCAATGTCTCCACATCCGGTTAAACCACTTTACATTGGAATCTATTTGGTCTTACTTTTTGTTGGAATAGCGTTTGTTTATAACCTTCCTCAACTGGATTTTATTGCTAACTGGCAAAATCCTGAATCAACCTATACGGTGAAATTCTTCCAGTTTATATCTGACTCCATTAGTTATTTCAGTATAGGAATACCTGTGCTTATAACGATTGCGAAAGAATTCAAAAAGGAATCGATCAAAAAAAAAAGCCGGTTGTCATTGCTCTATATATTATTGAGTATTGGTGTGGCTGGACTAATCTCTTACATCATGAAGAAATCTTTTTCCGAGCCCCGGCCTTATGAAGTAGATTCTCGAATTGCTCAACTCAGTGTCGGCGGTGGGTATTCCCTCCCCTCTGGCCATACTACGGAAGCCTTTGCCTCAGCAATGGCACTAACACTCCTGTTTCCACGATGGTTTGTCTTTGCGCCGATGTTTGGATGGGCTTCAATCGTTGCCTTGTCGCGTATCTATTTAGGGGTGCATTATCCCTTCGATATTTTAGTTGGGATGTTTATAGGCTCCACCTCATCTCTGGCG
>Ga0207112_1137_pt1 | contig 18246 bp, 22 predicted proteins | sample Alteio_BWMinHeat_72_FD_153549 | JGI IMG/M metagenome (GOLD analysis project Ga0207112, IMG submission 153549) | Enriched cells from forest soil in Barre Woods Harvard Forest LTER site, Petersham, Massachusetts, United States -... | ecosystem: Environmental > Terrestrial > Soil > Temperate forest >...
TGAAAATTATTTCTCATACAGGCACGCAAGGCGGATTTCATGCCGACTTTGTCAGTATCCCCGAAAAAGGTTTTTTGTATGTGGTGTTAAGCACCCGATATTTCCCAAGACAAGAATTCAGGAAGAAAATCTTAGAAATGATTAGCTTGAAACCCAGAGAACTCTATACCCCTAAGTAATTTACCGAACCTTAATCTACTACCGACCCTATGAAAAATTCTATTTACTGTTTCCTCTTTCTGGCGCTCGTCAGTTCCAACCTCAGCGGACAAACACAAGATCAAAAGTTAAAAGATTTTGATGCCTACATACAAAAATCACAGGCGGAATGGCGAGCACCTGGCATGGCAGTAGCCGTTGTCAAGGATGGCAAAGTAATCTTCAAAAAAGGATTTGGGGTGCGTGAGTTAGGCAAGGAGGATAAAGTAGATACGGAAACACTTTTCTCGTGCGCCTCCACCACCAAAGCGATGACCGCTACTTGCATCGGCATGCTGGTAGATGAAGGGAAACTAAAATGGGATGATCTTGTCAATACACACTTGCCTGAATATCAATTATACGACCCTGCCGTTACAAGAGAGCTGAGAATCCGCGATCTTTTAACGCACAACAGTGGTGTTGGAAATACTGATTTCCTGTGGGGAGCGATGGACATCTCTACCAAAGAAATGTTGAATAGAATGAGGCTTGTAAAACCAACCTATTCATTTCGGGCAAGTTTTATCTATCAGAATTTATTCTATGTAGCCGCGGGCCAGGTAATTGAAAAGGTGAGTGGCAAACCTTGGGAGGTTTTTATCCAAGAGAGAATATTCACGCCGCTTGGCATGAGCCGCACAGCCCCAAAGAGAAAATACATCAAAGACAACAATCAGGTGACGCCTCACTTTGAAGTCGAAAAGAAAATCAAACCCATTGGGTATACCAAAGACGATGAAGTTGGCCCAGCAGGTTCGGTTTGGTCATCCATCGATGATATGAGCAAATGGATGGCGTGCATGCTCGACAGTAGTAAATATGCAGGCGGGCGTTTGGTAAAAGCTGCTACATGGGCGGAGATGTTCAAGCCAGCAGTTATCGTTCCGGCTGATCAATTCTATCCCACGATGCAACTCATCAAACCGAACTGGACAACTTACGGACTTGGATGGTTTCAACATGATTACAAAGGAAAGAAAATCAATTACCACACCGGTAGCCTTGATGGACTCACGGCTATTCATGCGCAATTACCTGATCAAAAACTGGGGATTTATGTCTTCGGGAATTTTGATCATGCCGAAGTGCGTCATGCTTTAGTATATAAAGCCTTTGATGTTTTTGCTTTAGGAGGAACTACCGACTGGAGCAAAGATTTCCTTACGCTCTATACAGGCATTCGTGAAAAAGGCGAGAAAGAGTTGAAAGATTTTGAAGCAAAGCGTGTACTCAACACAACGCCCTCCCTTCCTCTTGCAGACTATGCCGGGAAATATGCTGACCCTTTATATGGAGAAGTTGAAATTACTGTTAGTGAAAATAGTCTCAAAATAGACATCAATCATTTTGTGAAGGCATCACTGCAACATTGGCACTTCAATACGTTCCGTGGGCCTTACGAACATGACTGGAATGGAAAAGCGCTAGCTAATTTTGTCTTAGATGTGAATGGTAAAATTCAGAAAGTGAACCTTGAGGGAATGGATTTCGCGAAGGCGAAAAAATGATTTCTATCCAATCTCAATTACCACATCATCGGTGATCGGGTGGCCTACACAAGTAAGAACATAGCCTTCGGCACGTTCTGATTGTGAGAGGCCCTCCTCTTCATCCAACTTCACTTGACCAGAAAGTGCCTTGCCGCGACAAGCTGTGCAAAGGCCGCTTTGGCAAGAGTAAGGTAAATCAATTCCCTGGTCGAGGGCTGTTTCTAATATTGTGCGATTCGGTTCGACAACGAATTTGTATTCCTGTCCATCGTAGCGAACGGTTACTTCATGGGCTGTGTTGCCGCTTTTCACAGCTGCTTTTTGTTCTTCTTTTTTATCTTTGTCAATTACGCCTGTGACAAAACTCTCTTTGAAAATTTTCTCCTTGGGAATGTGCAACTCCATAAGTAGGGTGTCAACATTTTTCATCATCCCTTCGGGGCCACACATTAAATAAGTTGTTTTATCAAGCCCCCAATTTGGAATGCGTTCAAAAAGCTTCACCAACATTTCATTGTTCAGCAAACCTGAGTAGCCTTGCCAATTCATTGGAGCATTGTCAAGAATATGAATTACATGCACACGGCCCTCGTAATTGGTCTGCCATTTATCCAATTCATTTTTGAAAATAATATTGTCGATATCCCGATTGCAGTATATGAGTGAACAAATACTATCGGGCTCCTCGGTGATGGCGCTTTTCAAAATAGAAATCATCGGTGTTATACCGCTTCCACCGGCAAACATTACTAAGTGGCGTTTTTTATCTTTGGAAAATTCGGTGGTGAAATTGCCCATCGGCTCAAGCACCCTGATCTTGTCCCCTTTTTTTGCATGATCGGGAACCCAGTTGCTCATCAATCCATTTTCAACACGCTTTACCATTACGGCTAAATGATCATCAACGACAGGAGAAGAACAAAGTGAATAAGCTCTCCGCACTTCCTTGCCTTGCACTGTTGTGATCAATGTCAAAAACTGACCTGACTTGTATTTTAATTTCCCTGAAGCTGGTTGTTCAAACAGCAACGAAATGGAATCCTTCGTTTCAGGAATAATATCTTTTACAATGAGTTCGTGGTAATGATGATTTGAAGTCTCTTGTTTCTTCTCGCTCTTCTTAAATAAACCAAACGCCATGACAATCAATTAAAAAATTACAGATTAAAAATTGAAAATTACCGATACAATAGGTTCGAGTCGCAAAGGTAGCAACAATCCGGAAAGTATTGATTATTGGAACTACAGGCTAATCCAATACGTCCATTTTAAAACGAGTGCTTTGTTTTTGGACATAAAATTGTTTGACATGTAGTTCTCTGTATAGACGATAAAAAAATCTGAAGCTGGTCGGAATCGCCACTGGAAACGAGCATTGAGGCCTACGTTATCGTAGCGCGTATTATATTGAACAATAGTTGTAAAAAATAGCTTGTTGGTAAATGTCAAATCCACTCTAGAGCCCACTAATAAAAATTTCGCGCTGCCATAACTCAACGATTCCGTCGAGTTTGATCAGGCCTTTCGCCTTCTTGATGTGAAAGTCAATACCTTGTTTATTTTTAGTTTGGGCTAAAATCTCATCGGCATCAATGACAAGGAAAAAGAAAGTAATAAAAAAACAAGTTCTTGGTTCGATGTATAGGTCAGGTCACTAAAAGTATTTACCTCTACGGGTAAGCACGATTTCGGTTGCACAATTTATGCAGACATCTGTTAAAAGAGTGTTAATTAAAGAAATTCAATTAATGATCCGGAACGAAGCCAATAAAGCACCAGCATCTGTGCAATCCGTAGCGAATTGTTAATTTTATGCTTTAAACCAATTTTCATTGTGAATCTAAACCCACTCACCGCCATCTCTCCCATCGACGGCCGTTACTTCGAAAGCACTAAGACCCTTGGATATTACTTTTCGGAACAGGCACTTATGCGCTACCGTGTATTGGTGGAGATCGAATATTTCATCGCGTTGTGTGAGTTGCCACTGGAACAATTGAAATCATTCCCGAAGAATAATTTTGATAGCGTTCGTAGGATCTACAGAGACTTTAACGAAGCCGATGCCCTAAAAATTAAGGAAACTGAAAAGACTACCAATCACGATGTAAAGGCTGTTGAATATTTCATTAAAGATAAATTTGATCAACTAGGCCTTTCTTCTTTTAAAGAATTCATCCATTTCGGGTTAACATCGCAAGACATTAATAACACAGCAACTCCATTGTTATTCAAAGAGTTTTTGGAAAAGCAGTTTTTGCCTGAACTGAATAAATTAATCGCCTCGCTTGATGTACAGGCGGAAACGTGGGCAGCTATTTCAATGCTAGCCCGCACGCACGGACAGCCAGCTTCACCGACAAGACTTGGTAAAGAGATTGCAGTTTTTAGTTCACGCATCAAAAAACAACTTGATCTTTTAAAGCCCATTCCTCACTCAGCAAAATTTGGAGGAGCGACTGGAAACTTTAATGCCCATCATGTTGCCTACCCGGAAATCAATTGGCTTGACTTTGGAAATCAGTTTGTTAAAAAATATCTAGGATTAGATCGCAGTCACCCGACAACACAAATTGAACATTACGACAATCTCGCTGCACAGTTTGATAATTTGAAAAGGATCAACACCGTTCTTATTGACTACAGCCGTGACGTATGGCAATATGTGGCCATGAATTATTTCAAACAAAAAATAAAAGCGGGAGAAATTGGCAGCAGCGCGATGCCGCACAAAGTAAACCCGATTGATTTTGAAAATGCAGAAGGTAACTTAGGATTGGCGAATGCTTTATTTGAACATCTGTCGGCTAAACTTCCCATCTCAAGGCTTCAGCGAGACCTTACGGATTCTACTGTTCTTAGAAATATTGGTGTTCCTATGGCACACACATGGATTGCTTTAAAGTCTTTACAAAAAGGAATAGGCAAATTAGAATTGAACAAGGCTGCTATCGATCATGATCTTGAAGAAAACTGGGTGGTAGTAGCTGAAGCGATTCAAACTGTGTTACGGAAAGAAGGTTACCCGAACCCGTATGAGGCCCTGAAAGAGCTCACCAGGAAGAATGAAAAAATAACCCAGGCTGCGATCCATAATTTTATTGAAAGTCTTGATATTAAAAAAGAATTAAAGGAGAAGCTCAAAAAGATAAGTCCTTATAATTATGTAGGGATTGTTTAAATTGTTGTCAACAAATTCCTATGACAACAGCCATTGAACATTTTCGCAACTTGGTTTCACTCTCAGTAGCCGACGGAACAATAGAGGATTCCGAACGTGTTGCTCTTTCAAAAATTGCTTTTGACAGAGGAATACCAATGGACCGAATGAACGTGATGCTGAGTAAAGCCAATGAGTATGTTTACCTAATTCCACAAAACATGATTGATCGCGAAAAACAACTGGAAGACATGATCGCATTTGCAAAAGTGGATGGTAAATTTTGTGATGCGGAACTTAGCCTTATCACTAGCGTTGCGGAACGGCTCGGTTTCTCCAAAAAAGAATTGGATCAATTTATTCAAGCTAGCCAAAGCTAGAAACAATATTCAGTCTTCTGACACCTTGACGGTGTATTGACGACTTAACGCATTGTTAAATTCAACTCCAAAGAAAAATGTACACGATTGAAAAAGTAAGCTCAGAAGAGGCATTACGACTGGTTAACCATTGCGTTGAGCAGGTAAAGAAGAATAATAAGAGCGTTGCTGTTTCGGTTTGCGGCCCTGAATGCGAATTGATTGCATTTATCAGAATGGATAATACAAGTGTGGCTGCGTCAAAAATTGCACAGAACAAAGCTTATACTGCTGCGAGCGATCGTGCTGAAACCAGTAAGATGGGAGAACGCATGCGCGGTAAAGACAATCCTGCTTTCTGGGGCGATGAGCGAATCACGGGTTTTGGTGGGGGTATTCCAATTATTCAAAACAATAAAGTGATTGGCGCGATTGGAGTAAGTGGTTTGCCGGAAGCCGATGACGTGCAATTGGCGAAGGACGCTGTCAATGAGGTATTTGGGTATTACCCTTGATCCTTAATTTATTCACCTGTTCAACCTGAACTCCATTTATAAATTAGGTCTTCACTTATTTAGTACTCCTCAGTGGATCCAAATTTTTTCAGGCGATATCCGACAGAAAATTGTATGACGGAGGAATTTGCTGATGAGGTCCCAAATGGCGAGCCCGGTAATTGGCTGATCTGACCCGTCAGCTTGTTAATATCGGTTAATCCGCCATTGTAGCGAAGTGTGAAGTTGAGGCCAAATGGAAGGTCCCACCCTGCGCCCACGCACAAGGAAACATTATAAGCCTTTACATAATCACCGAGCGGCTGCGCGGTAATTGTTGCCGGCCCCCCATTGCCAGACGTGTAGGTATATCCTTTTGCATTATTAAGAAAACCGAATTGAGGCCCCAATTGGAGGTTTAGTCCTTCAGCTACATAGAATTTTAAAATGAGGGGGTAATTGAAATAACTAAATGTTGATTTGTAAGTTGGGAAACCAGCAACATAATATTTATATGATTGCCCTTCATTAGAATACACTATTTCTGGTTGAATGGCAAACACCCTTCCAAATTTAAACATTGCATAGACCCCACCATGATAGTCGATTATGCCTCCTTTACTAGAGACGACAGTTGCGCTTGAGTTCACACTCGCGTAATTGACCCCACCCTTCAAACCCAAATCAATCTGCATCTGAGCAGTGGCTTTATCAGACAAAGTACCTATACAACTGAGGGCAAAAATGACGTTCCTCAGCAAATTCCAAGCAAAGTTCGTATCAAGGAGAATGACGGGATTTCTATTCAACCTAGGTAATGCATCGCAGCGTTCACAAATTTCCCTTGTCAAGTTTTCAGATATTTTCATAATCCAATTATATTAATCCTACCACATACTAAACCCGATACTCATTTTCAAGTTTGAATTTAACGACTTGGGCACGGCCGCATTAACGATCTTATATAGATGATCGTTTCGCCGGTTATAAACGGTACTTTCACCGTCTTTAGTGTCCATTTTAGGTTCATTCAAGGCCTTTTTCCAGGCATTTCAAGATTTCCATTAAATCGAAATAGTTGGTCATTTCAACCCCAGGCACATCTTTCAATTCGTTTTGGCTGTTCCAAATCGATTTTATACCTTTGCAACCCATTTTATAAACAAATTAATTTTAAACCATGAACAACTACGAGACAGTATTCATTCTCAATCCCGTTTTGTCTGATGATCAGGCAAAGGATGCTGTCGAGAAATTCAAGAAGGTGTTGACCAAAGGCAAAGCCGAGGTCATCAACGTAGAGCAATGGGGACTAAAAAAGATGGCCTACCCCATCCAAAAGAAGTCCACCGGGTTCTACAACCTCATTGAATTCGCGACAGAGAACACCGCTATAATTAACACCCTTGAAACTGAATTCAGGCGTGATGAATCGGTGATGCGCTTTTTGACCACCGTGCTGGACAAGCATGCTGTGGCTTACAATGCACGAAGACGCAAAGGCGAATTCAACAGGACTAAAAAAACACCCACTAAACGAGTTGAAGCATGACATTAATGAACGAACCAATTAAGCGTGCTGAGGTAAAACCGAAGTACTGCCGCTTTAAAAAGAACGGGATCAAATACATTGATTACAAAGACCCTGATTTTTTGTTGAAATTTATCAACGAACAAGGCAAGATTTTGCCACGCAGACTTACCGGCACTAGCTGGAAGTTTCAAACCAAAGTGGCTCAGGCTGTGAAGCGCGCAAGGCACATTGCCATATTGCCGTACCTGGCTGACCAAATGAAATAACCGATAAACCTAGTAATACTATGGAAATCATTTTGACACAAGATGTAACAGGGCTGGGTTACAAAAACGATACGATAAAAGTAAAAGCCGGATATGGCCGTAACTACCTCATCCCAAATGGTGTGGCGTTGATCGCCAACGAACCGAACAAAAGAAAAGTAGCTGAAGATATCCGTCAGGCAGCACACAAAGCAGCTAAGTTAAAGCAAGATGCTGAAGCATTGGCTGCAAAAATTGGCGAGCTGACTATCGAGATTGGTACGAAGGCTGGTGAAACGGGGAAAATTTTCGGAGCAGTTACTGCATTGCAAGTAGCTGATTCATTGAAAGCAAAAGGTTTTGAGGTTGATCGTAAGAAGATCAGCTTCAAAGAGCAACCTAAACAACTGGGAACCTACACCGCATTGTTGGATCTTCATAAAGAAGTGAAGCACAACATTCAAGTGAATGTGGTAGCTGAGTAATCAGTTTTAGATCTTTAAAAGAAGCCCTCCTGATAGCTATCGGGAGGGCTTTTTGCGTTTTAGAAGGTTATTAGTTATCCGTTATTGGTTAATGAGCGGTCTTCTCAATCTTACTGACTAATTCATCGTACCAAGCCTGACCGTATTTTCTAACAAGAGGGTCTTTAAGAAATTTATATAAGGGAACCTGGAGGGATTTGCCGTAACTGCAAGCGGCTGAGCAAATGTTCCACTCGTGGTAGTTCACTGCTTCAAAGTTTTTCTTCTTGGTTATACGGATTGGATAGAGGTGGCAAGAGATCGGTTTGCGATAGGATATCTTTCCATCAAGGTAAGCTTGCTCGATTCCGCATTTTAAAACACCAAGTTTATCATAGTGGGCATAGGCACATTCTCGACCTTCAATTGTTGGTGTGGAAAAATCTCCATCTTCATCTAAGATATAAGGTCCTTGCTCTTCGATGCTTTTCAAACCATCAGGTGTGAGGTAGGGCTTTACTTTTTCCTGGATTTCTTCCATGATAGAAAGCTCATCTTGCTCTAATGGGGCTCCGAGATCACCTTCGACACAACAGGCACCTTTGCATTTTTCTAAATGGCAGACAAACTCGACTTTGGCGATGTCGTCTGAAACTAAAACTTCACCGACTTTCAGCATGGGAACAAATTAATAGACTGTAAAGTTAATCATTTGCTCATCTCTAGGTCGCACCTTATTATATTGCGGAGTTTTATGGATAACTATTTACAAACACTTAACGAGCCACAGCTTGAGGCTGTATTGAATACCGAAGGGCCGTGTATGATTATTGCAGGTGCAGGGTCAGGCAAGACACGTGTGCTGACGTACCGTATTGCACATTTGATAAAAGACAAGAATGTCGATCCATTCAATATCATGGCTTTGACATTCACCAACAAGGCTGCCAAAGAAATGCGCGATCGGATTGAAAAGGTAGTTGGATCGGATGCACGCAATTTGTGGATGGGAACGTTTCACTCTGTCTTTGCAAGAATACTTCGGGCAGAAGCACATCACCTAGGTTATCCTAACAATTTCACGATTTACGACACGGATGATTCTAAGTCGTTGATCAGAAGTATCGTAAAAGAAATGGGATTGGACGACACACAATACAAAGTCAACACCGTTTACAACCGAATTTCCGGAGCTAAAAATAAGCTGATAGGTTGGCAGGAGTATCTGGCGAATCCATTGCTAATGGGCGATGATGCCAGCAACCTGCGACCGGAGATTGGGAATATCTTTAAAGTCTATTCATTGCGCTGCTTCAAAAGTGGAGCCATGGATTTTGATGACCTGCTTTTTAATACTGATAAACTATTTCGCGAACATCTCGAAGTACTAAACAAGTATCAACAACGCATTCATTATGTTTTGGTCGATGAATTTCAGGACACGAATCTTTGTCAATATTTTATTGTACGAAAATTAGCCCACGTTCGTCAAAATGTTTGTGTGGTAGGCGATGACGCACAAAGTATTTATGGCTTTCGTGGCGCGGATATTTCTAACATACTCAATTTTGAAAAGGATTATCCAGACTTGAGAATTATCAAACTCGAACAGAATTATCGCTCCACAAAAACAATTGTCGATGCCGCCAATTCAGTAATCGCCAAAAACAAAGCCCAGCTTCCTAAAAATGTCTGGACAGACAACGAAGAAGGAACGTTGATCGAGTTAATCAAAGCGGTTTCTGATAATGAGGAAGGCCGATTGATTGCCTCTTCAATTTTTGAGGAGAAGATGCAAAATCAGTATTCGTTCAGTGATTTTGTTGTGCTATACCGCACCAATAGTCAAAGTCGCTCCATTGAAGAAGCGCTGCGCAGGATGAACATCAAATACAAAGTAGTCGGAGGACTTTCCTTTTATCAAAGGAAAGAAATTAAAGACCTCCTGGCCTACCTGCGCTTTTCACTTAACCAACAAGACGAAGCCTCCTTTCGCAGGATAATTAATTTACCTAAGCGAGGTATTGGCGACAGCACCATCGATAAAATTGTTGTGGCTGCCAATGATCATTCGATTTCCATCTGGGAGGTATTGGAGAATGCACCTTCTTTTTTAGGAGGACGCGCGTCGGGACCTATTGATGATTTTGTAACCAAGATCAAACGATTTGGTGTTGAGATTCAGAATAAGGACGCCTACGAAGCGGCTGCCGAAATTGCCAAGTCATCCGGCTTGCTGAAAGAATTGTATGAAGACAAAACAGCCGAAGGTCTAAGTAGATTTGAAAACGTTCAGGAATTACTCAACGCAATCAAAGAATACGTTGACGATCCTGAAAAGGAAGACAAAGGATTGGGCGCATTCTTACAAGAAGTCTCGCTCGTTACGGGTCAAGACGAAAACAAAGACAACGATCCCGATAAAGTCACGCTGATGACCATTCACATGGCGAAAGGATTGGAGTTTAAAAATGTATACATCGTTGGATTGGAAGAAGATTTATTCCCTTCGCAAATGATGTTGAGCAGTCGCGCGGAGTTAGAGGAAGAACGGAGACTGTTCTATGTAGCGATCACACGCGCTCAGAAAAAACTTTTCCTTTCCTATGCTACTTCCAGATACCGTTTTGGTCGGCTAAAAAATTGTGAGCCAAGCCGGTTCCTTGATGATGTTGATCAACGTTATGTTAAAATAAGTTCGAAATTCAGTGGCAACGATTTGTTCACCCCAAATCCCAACTATGCGAAAAGCTTCGTGAGTGGCATGAAAAAAACAATCAGCTCACAACCCGCACCCAAAAAGGCGGTAGCTTACAAACCGACAGCTGATTTTACTCCAAGTGACACGCGGGGATTAAAAGAAGGAATGAAGGTCGAGCATCCTAAATTCGGCTTCGGCACGGTAACCAAAATGGAGGAAATGGGCGCCGAACGCAAGGCCAGGATCCATTTTGCTGATTTTGGCGAGAAGACGTTATTGCTTAGCTTTGCCAAGCTGAAGATTCATGAGAATTAAATCAATTTGACCCTTGCATCCCTGAGGTCAACCATTTCAAAGTAAAACTATGATCGGAGAATACAATACCCAACGTGAGGCGATTATTCTAAAAGAATACGGTCGCAACGTTCAAAAATTAGTCAACTACATCCGCACAATTCCTGACAAGGAAAAGCGCACCAAGATGGCGACTACCTTGATTGAGTTGATCAAGCAGTTGGCACCTGTAGTAAAAGAAGCGCACGAAAATCCGCAACGTATGTGGGATGACCTTTACATCATTGCCGACTTTAATTTGGACATTGATAATCCCTACACCACACCTGACCGTACCATTCTTTTTAAGAAGCCCCGAAAAATGGAATATCCGCAAAACGATGTGCGGTTTAAACATTACGGAAAAAATATCGAAAGATTAGTAGTTGAGGCGATCAAAAAAGAAGACCCCCAAGAACGCGAAGAAGCTACTATCTATTTGGGCAAATTGATGAAGACTTTCTACAGCAACTGGAACAAAGAGACGCTTGATGATTCAGTTATTGTAAAAGACATTGCTCTTCTTTCAAAAGGAAAGTTGACTTTGAACCTTGACAAAGTGCGTGAAGATAATTTGTTTGAAAAACTCTATCGCGAGAAAAAGAAATTACGCCCCGAAGGTAATCCAAGAGATAATCGCGATAACCGCAACCGTGGTAATCGTCCGTTTAACAAAAACCGCCACCAGCATCGCAGACGCGACCAATGAGTTCGTTTAAAATAAAAGGCGGACAAAAGCTCAAAGGCGAGATCGTTCCGCAAGGAGCCAAGAATGAGGCACTTCAGGTAATCTGTGCTCCCCTCCTCACCTCAGAGCCAGTTACAATTCATAATATCCCCGACATCCTTGATGTCAACAAATTGATTGAATTGGTAGGTGAATTAGGTTGTAAAGTGGAGAAGTTGCAAAAGGGATCATACCGATTTACGGCAGCCAACATCAACATCGACTATCTAAGAACAGAAGCCTACAGAAAAAAAGCTGCTTCACTTCGAGGATCAGTAATGTTGCTTGGACCAATCTTAGCAAGATTCGGCGAGGCTAATATTCCGAAACCCGGTGGTGATAAAATTGGAAGAAGGAGACTAGATACGCATTTTATTGGCTTTCAAAATTTAGGAGCGAAGTTCAACTTCGATGGCAATGAAAATCTTTTTCACATCGATGCACGCGAATTGAAAGGCAGTTATATGTTGCTTGATGAAGCATCTGTGACAGGAACTGCTAATGTCATGATGGCTGCTGTTCTTGCAAAAGGAACAACGACAATTTATAATGCTGCCTGCGAGCCTTACTTACAACAACTTTGCTCCATGCTCAATCGCATGGGTGCGAAGATTTCTGGCATTGGTTCGAATTTGTTAATCATCGAAGGAGTAGAAAAATTGAAAGGAACTGAGCACACGCTCCTTCCAGATATGATTGAGATTGGAAGTTTCATTGGCTTGGCCGCAATGACCCAATCTGAAATTACTATCAAGAATTGCAGAATTGAGATGCTTGGCATGATTCCTTTAATTTTCAGGCGACTGGGCATCAAAATGGAATTTCGTGGAGACGATATTTACATTCCCGCACAAGAGCGGTATGAGATTGAATCATTCATTGATGGCTCAATCATGACAGTTGCAGATGCACCATGGCCTGGCTTCACTCCCGACTTATTAAGTATTGTATCGGTCGTTGCAACACAGGCAAAAGGAACTGTACTTATACATCAAAAAATGTTTGAGAGCCGATTGTTTTTTGTAGACAAACTCATCGATATGGGCGCCCAGATTATTTTATGCGATCCACACCGCGCTACGGTCATCGGTCTTGACCGTAAGCAATTGCTCCGGGGTGTAAAAATGGCTTCGCCTGACATTCGTGCTGGTGTCGCTTTGTTAATAGCAGCACTTTCTGCAGTTGGCGAAAGTGAAATCTCAAATATCGATCAGATCGATCGCGGTTACGAAAACATTGAAGGGCGATTGAAGAAATTAGGAGCTATAATTGAGAGAGTGCAGTAATACATAGCCTAAATCCTTTCAAATTTACCGCTTGTCTCCAGCCGCTTAACTGCGTGAATTAAATTCCGGAAAACATCTTGCAGAGTTGCACCAAAAAAGTTACTTTCATTTACGAATCTGACTGCTCACCCAACTCTGTTTCAATCATGATAAAAATCACTGCAAAACCGATCGATGTACAGAAAGTCATCGAGACGGCCTCTAGCTTAGGTGCAGGGGCCGTTAATGTTTTTATAGGTACCGTGCGCGACAACGCTCATAACAAAAATGTGCGCTGGCTGGAATATGAAGCTTATGAGGCTATGGCTGTAGCTGAAATACGAGTAATTATTGACGAAGCTGCACATCGATGGAAATTGTTAGGTTGGGCGGTGAGCCATCGCATAGGCACATTAAAGCCAGGCGAAGTAGCCGTGGTTGTGGCTGTTTCAACTGGTCATCGCAAGGAGTCTTTTGAGGCCTGTGAATTTATCATCGATGCGATCAAGGCAAAAGTGCCTATATGGAAGAAAGAAGTATTTGAAGGTGGCGAAGAATGGGTGTCAGCGAGCCCACCAATGGCGGTGCATTCCAATTAATAACGTATCAACATATAAAAAGCTTGCTTCAGAAATGAGGCAGGCTTTTTTTAGATTCTGCTTACTGCAATTACCAACATCGTTAGTATAGCAGTTGCGACCATCATTCCAAATATTGCAATCAATAAAAGATCGCGATTAAGCGGACTGATATGCAAGTGAATCTCGGGAATTAATTGTTTTGCAAATGTTTTCATAGCGCCAACTATTTGATAATAAAGCTAACTGAAAAACTTCAGGAAAAGTTGCCGGATTATAAATTAAAATGAAAATGTAAGTTTCCATCGATTGTTCCTATCAAATGCATCGGTCGTGATTCAAATTCAAACAAGCTTTGACTTAATTAAGGGAATTAATTGGTTTTGGATGAGTTGTTTCGATTTATCCCTGATTAAGAATTACTTAGACTGATTGATAAAAGTAATCTAAGAAATAGCACGGGTTCAAACGGTACAAAAACACCAATAAATGAACTCAATGTAGTTGTTTCAATAAATTCGATTGGATTGAGTATGTTTTAGAATGAAGAAGTGATTTTTTTACAAATGATTAAGCCAGATGCTGTTTTTTAATTGTTCAACCAAGTGACGCTGGTCACTTTTGCCTTCTCGGCCACAGTAATAATCAACACATTGCTATAATCATTGTCATCAAAATTTTTGAATTTCTCTGAGCCTGTTAAATAGTTGGCAATCCAGGGAATGTTATTGGAGTGGCCACAAATCAAAATAGTCCCTCCTTCAAAATCTTTCAGAATTTTTTCAATTTCCTCCGGCTTAAAGGCCTCATATTCAGTTATCGAAAGAGACTTGGCTTTAGCTAAGGGACTAACTGTATCACGGGACCGAATAAATGATGTAGAGTAAATAGCTTGAAGAGGCGTATTCTTAAGAATTGAAACAAGGCTTTCTGCACGCTTTTTTCCAGCCTCTGCCAGGTTTGGATCTTTAGTTCCGTCATTCACTTTCTCTGCATGACGAATAAGAATAAATGTAGTTAATTTCTGTTGTGCTGAAACCGGGCTAAGATTTGCAATGACCAAGACTAAAACAATCCAAAGGATTTTATTTTTCATTCAAATTGTTTGCTGATTTTGGCAGGAATTTTACAGCCTTCTTTTTGGCGGGTGTCCGCCAAGTGGAAAATCTTCCATTCTGCGTCTGCACCTTTCACCAAATGAAATGCGTCCACACCACAATGGCTGAATTTCTTTCCCAAATAAAAAGCATAGCTCGTCCAAACCTGGGCGAAATTTCCATCGACTGAAATTTTCTCATCCCAAATCATTTCATTGTAAATTTCTGCATGTGGTGTGCCAATTGCTTTAAGAAAATCGTTAATGGATGATTCATTTTTGATGAATGGCTTGCCACTTTTGTCGGTGCCTACGGTAGCCATTGTCACTGAGGTTGAAAACGCCTTTCGCGTCATCGCGCTATCTCCTTTTTGCATTCCTTCAAACAATATTTTTACTGGCTTCATTACCGCATCATTGGCTGAGCTCGTTTGCGCATTTGTCATCGCACAAATCAAGCTTAGAAAGACAGAAAGAATTCCTTTTCTCATAGTTTTTGAATTTCCAACAAGATAAAATATTATTCAGTTAGCCGCTAAAGCAATTTCGTCAACCGGTATCCCATCGAACCTCATTGAACTAGAAGTTCCTAATTGACTGGAAAATCTTATTTTTGATACCTTGATCTAGTAAAAGCCTATGAGAAACCTGACTTTTTTCACTGTCTTGGCATTCATTTCAGTTCAGGCATATTCCAATAATACAGACAGTTTGGAGAATGTTTTGAAAACTGCAACGGGAGAGCAGAAAGTAAAAGCCCTCAACGAGCTTTTTCGGGGTTATATCAATTCTGACCCGATTAAGGCAATTGGATTTGCCCGCCAAGCGCTAACATTAGCATCGGAGATCAATGATTTGAAAGGAATGGCTGCATCCTATAACAATTTGGGTGTATCCTATCGTAATCAGGGGGCACTAGATAAAGCGCTTGAATATTATCTCATTTCATTGAGAATTTATGACAGCCTTAAGAATATTGACGGTGTTGCTACCACCAAAAATAATATCGGCACTATCTACTCTTTGAAAAAAGACTACGGTCAGGCGATGAAATATTTTGAAGAATCGTATCAGCAGTTCACACAAATGAACGATAAGCAGAAAATTATCGGTTCATTGAATAATCTTGGCAACCTTCATAGTGACTTGCAATTGTATGAACAGGCTCTAAAATATTATTCACAAGCATGGCAGATGAGCGAACAAACGGCCAGCGTAAATTCTGATCCTCTCAATAATATAGGCAATCTGTATTTCCGGCAAGGAAATTATCAGCGAGCTGTTGACTATTACTCGCGTGCCATGAAACTTGCTAAAAAAGAGAATAATCAAAATACGATCCTCAACATCTTGGCTAATTTGGGTGAAGTCTACTCCAAGTCCGGACAGGGTGCCAAGGCTCAAAGCTATTTCGACAGCGCCTTGGTCTTATGTAAGGAATTACAAGCTTATATAAATGAGCCACAGATTTTAAAAAACATGGCAGCTAATTATTACAAGCAAGGCAAGACAAAGGAAGCTTATGAAATGATGCTTAGTTACGACAAAGCCAAGGAAAAAATTTATAGTGAAGAAAGCAGCCGCAAAATTGCTCAAATGGAAATTGCGCTTGATCTTCAGGAAAAGGAAAAAGAGGTAGATGCACTGAAAAAAGACAGCACAATCAAGACGCTGGAATTGCACAATACCCGTATGGTCATCACCATCATTGTACTGAGTGCAATTGTCGCTATCTCACTTTTTAATTTATTTTGGCACCGTAAGAAAAGGTAAAGGATGAATCGACAAGAAGCGCTGGAGATCTTAAAATCATTAACCAAGAGTGAAAGTTTGTTGCGCCACATGCGCACGGTTGAGCTTGTGATGGAGGCCTACGCAGTAAAATTAGGGGAAGATCCAATAAAATGGGCGGTGTCCGGATTACTTCACGATGCTGATTATGAAGCATTCCCGGATAAACACCCCAACGTAATAGTCGAAAAACTGCACGGCCTTGGGGAAGCCGAAATTGCCCATGCTATCTCAGCTCACTACACTCAATGGAACGTACCGTACCATTCGACGCTCGATAAAGCCCTACTTGCCTGCGATGAGCTTACAGGATTTATTGTTGCCTGTTGCCAGGTAAGGCCTGACGGAATCACCTCCCTTGAGCCCAAATCAGTCATAAAGAAATTAAAGGATAAGGGGTTTGCGGCTAAAGTGGATCGTTATGAAGTAAGTAAGGGTGCAGAGCTATTCGGAGTGGAAATGACTGAACATATTGCCTTCATTATCGACACATTGAGAAAAAACAAGGAAGAACTGGCTATTTAATGTGTTTTTATTTCAAAATTTTAAATCTTCATGCTTTTCTGATCGCTGGGAAGCCTTTATATTTGACCCATCTTAAATGAAATAGCTATGGATTTTATTTTTAATCAAATAGTAGGTGATGGAGCCAACCTTTTCATGCTTATTGTAGCAATTGTTATAGGCTTTGCTGCGGGAATGGGGTACACTGATTATCTAAAGACTAAAAAAGAAGAAGAAAATCAGCATTGATTTTCAATCAATATATAGCATCAAGCCTTCACAAACTGTGAGGGCTTTTTTGTTTTATCGAAATTAATTATTTCCTGCTACCGGAGCGGTTACTGATGGAGTGTAAGGAGACTTGTATACTTTTTGGTATTCCTGAATATTAGCTTTCTGATAAAAGTTTCCTGCAACGAAAGTCAAAAATGGGTGAAACTCTTCTGGTTTTTTATAGCCAGGCAGAGAACTGTATCCCTGATAAATTGGTATGATCCGAAATTCCTCGTCAAGAAAAACAAAGTTTGGATAGCTTAATTGATTATTGAGCAAAGCGGCAGCCAGTTGATGATAACCTCTGTTTCCTTGAGGAATAAATTTAAAAGTATTGCCACGGAAGACCACATCAGCTGTTTGCTCTGCATCCAGTTTTACAGGGTAAAAATTCTCATTCAACATCTTTGCAATTTCAGGATCAGGAAAGGTGTTTTTGTCCATCACCTTGCACCAGCCACACCAGTCGGTATATACATCAATGAATATCTTGCGTTTCTCGGTTTTTGATTTTTCAACGGCCTGCTCAAAAGACATCCATTTCACAGGGCCGGCCAAATGGTCTTCCGACTGGGCTTGAATTGTATTTTGAGAAACCAGTGATACAATGCAAAAAAAGAAGAAAAAAGACTTTGTAAAACGCATGTGCAAATTTAATGAATTGAACGCTAATCGTTTTTGACTGAAAGCTGTAACCCTGATTGAAAACCGTAGTATTCATCCGTACGAAAGAGTACAGCCAGAGTGTACAAGAATGAACAGAATTAACAAATATTAACAATCAACCTTTGAAATTACCCCAGCTTGGTCGATTTCAGGTTTGGCATAAGGTTGGTAGCTTTCGCAAGGATTTATAAAATGAAAAAACTGTCACATAAAGATTTGATTATCGCGCTCGGTGTAGCGGTGGCAGCTATAATTCTCATTTCAAGCATTTATTTTAAGGAAAATGTAGGCCAGAAGGAACGTAGTTCTTCACAACCTGTGCCTACAGGAAAAGCCAAACCAACGGTTTTAATTAAAAAAGTATT
>Ga0207112_1133_pt1 | contig 18234 bp, 24 predicted proteins | sample Alteio_BWMinHeat_72_FD_153549 | JGI IMG/M metagenome (GOLD analysis project Ga0207112, IMG submission 153549) | Enriched cells from forest soil in Barre Woods Harvard Forest LTER site, Petersham, Massachusetts, United States -... | ecosystem: Environmental > Terrestrial > Soil > Temperate forest >...
GTGAGTCGATGCTCTCGCTTCACTTTCACGTATTTCGAAAAAAGAGCTCAATGGACGTTTTCAACCCACAGTTAAGAAGAAAGCGACTTCATTCGCACTGAGGAATCGGCACGATCATGAGCCGTTGCGTGCCGTCAGTGCCATGCCCGTCTTTCCGTTGGCGCTACACCCGTTCCACCGGTTATCTGGTACTGCTCATAGCCTTCGGTCGCAAAGCACAAAGCGCGATCGAAGAACTGGTCCAGCAGGCGCAACAATTCCATTTCGCCGTAGATTTCGACCGGGCCGCGAATGAGTCCCTCGCATTGCAGGAAGTCCCAGAGATGTTCCTTGGTCATGGTAATTGCCCAGCAGAAGTCGGAAAGAGCGACTCCCTGCGAGGCGCGGCGCGCACCGATTTCAGAATAACGCTGCTCGATGTCGTGGCCGGTCTTGGTGAGCAGCCATTCGCTTAAATGCCGCAAGATTTCGTGAATTCGCCGCCGCAATTCCTCGGCTGGGACTTTTTGCAGGTCGGACGTACGAGAGGAGTCTTCGAGCTTCGCCACCAACTCGGCCGCGAGTTCGTCGGAATGAAGTTCAATCAATCGTACCAGCCTTAACGAGATCATGCCATCCTCTTTACTCGATTCGATGCGGATTCTGTTCGAATGGGCACAGGCAAAAGCGGTTGGATTCGGAAAAGTTTTGTAATGAAATGTAATTCATGTCTGGTCGTATTTGTCGCTCCCCTGTTTTGGAAATCGGCTTACCTGCCGCTTCCCGTTGCGCACCCAGCTGGCTCGAAGTCAGTTGGCAACTCTCCACAATTTCCGCCCAAAGCGCGAACTGCAGTAGTGCAATATCGCCTTTCGAAAGCTTGGTCGAGCTGGACGAGGTCTCCGCTGCACCCTCAGTCGCCAACAGTGCACCGGCTGACAGCGCAGCTCCGGCTATTCCGAGGCCTTCAGAAACGAACGTCGCTTAACCACGCCCTGCCAGTGACGCTGAACATCTTCTTCAGTCGAAGCCAGTGTTGTTTCAGGTGAGTTTGTCTCAGACACCACCGCAGATGGAGAATTCTTCCCCTTCATGGTTGCGTTCCACTCCGTTTACTTAGGATTTTGTTCCAGCAGTACTGTGTGTTGGACACAACGACCAAACGAAGAGATACCTGGAAGATGTCATTTGATTGTCAACTCTTTGGAAACTCGCAGTGACAACATCGTCTGCGAGGTTTAGAGCGGCGAGTGAGTTGATTACTGGCACGAGACGCCCTTTACCCTCACTTTCCTTTGCCTATGACTCTGTTCCAGCTATATGTACAACCCCGGTGGTCGACCGCTATTCCCGAATTCCAAGAAATATTTCTCCTGACGAAACAGTCTCTAAACCTCTGTGTGTCGCTCGGTTGGACCTTGGGACTGACTATTGGAATCTTTTCACGGCAAAAGAACATACCGCAGATTCTCCGCCAGCAGGCCGGGTGAAGAAGGCAAGAAAGCCCAGCCTCCGGACAGCCCGAGTAACGAATAAAGTGGATTATTTCCTGATGGCCGACGATCCAGGAGTTGTAGGTTGAATCACAATCTTACGTGCGGCCACTAATCCCAGGAGATCGAAACATACCAGGGTGGCTTGTGTTTGCTCCGCGGACTCATCATTGCTCAAGGGTATCGCGCATTTCGAACTAGGCCAGGCATACGCACAAAAGCGCATGTATAGCGAAGCTATCGCTGAACTTCAACGAGCGATTGCGTTGTCCGGAGGTGGCACAACCAGCACATCCAATCTCGCTTACGTCTACGCCATCTCGACTAAAAGAAACGAAGCGGTAAAGATCCTGAATGATCTGAAAAGTCGATCCACTCGCAACGGTTCCGAGATTGCCTTGATGTATGTCGGTTTGGGCGAGAAGGATGAGGCAATGAAGTGGCTGGAAAAAGCATATGACGAACACTTTAATCCCTCGATTCTCGTGCGGCCAGCCTTCGACCCTCTACGCTCCGATCCGCGTTTCCAAAACCTGGTGCACCGCATTGGCCTACCCGGGTGAGATCTGCGTTCCTTGTGCCGTTACAGAACTTGCTGTTCGGCGGGTTCGACGTAAACATGAGTGTAGCGACTGCCCACGGAATCCCGTAGCCCGCGTTTGTGTTCCAGTCTGGGGACGTTAGGGGGACGATAAGAGATAATGTCTCGGGCTATACGGCATGGACTCTCGCCCGCAGCCATTCCTTCGGTACTGATTGAAAAATCAGTTCATCTTCAGGGACGGTGAAGTCGATTCCGCAGCGCGAACACGTGAACTCACACCACGATTTCGCATTGACGCGTTCCTTGCGGTCTGGCGGTCCGTAGGAAATCACTAATGCACCGCAGTCGGGAACTGGGCAAATCGACCCCGCCGCAACCACCTCATCGTGCTCATCCCAGTCATCTAGCATGGGGGCTTGCCTCTATGTTGCGTACTTCCACTGTTACTAAGAACGCGGGACCGAAGAAAATATTCCCGATATTCCCTCACATGGCGGTGATTCTTGCAAAATAGAGCACCATCGGAGCAGCTATTCGCTGCGAAGCCGACATCCCAGCGCCGGAATCGCCGGCGCTGACGCTGGCACCCGGGTGCATCGAGAACGCCGTCTTCCGCCCCGCAAAACCTGCCTCCGAAGGAATTCTGACCGGCCTCGACTGCCTCTAACTGCCAACAACCTGAATTACTGCGCCGATCTTTCTTCAGACAACAATGACCCGTGTCAAGACAGACAGCCCTAATCAATGCGCTGGCAACAACCTGATATGAGAACTCCCGAACAACTGCAGCGTCCCTGATGAAACCGCACTCCCGGGGCGGTATGGAATAAAAGATCAACACTTTGGTTATCTCCAGTGAGCGGCAACCTGATTTTCAAGCAAAGGAATTCAACGTGAACATGCTGAAGATGATGTTAATAGGACTCACGATCTTGTCTTTAGCATCGGCAAGGACAGTCGCGCAAGTAGCTGAAGATGCGGGAACCTCGATGCAAGGGGTACATGAAATTCAGGTAACGCTCAGGAAGTACGAATTTAGCCCTGGTTCGCTGCGCGTCAGGAAAGGCGAACAGGTCAGGCTAGTCATGACCGCCGTGGACCACGATCACGGATTCAAGCTGGACGACTTTGACATCAATCAGAAAGTCTCAAAGGGAACGACGGTTGTCGTCAAATTCACCGCTGACAAGGCCGGCACTTTCCAATTTCGCTGCTCGAATGTCTGTGGCTTAGGCCATCGAAATATGAAAGGAACACTGGTTGTAGAGGAGTGAGCGAGAGCCTCGGTGCGTGTGCTGTTTGCGGTTGCTCGCAGGTCACGCTCAACCGAGTCGACAAGTTCAAGACCGCGAACTCGGAGCACCCCAACAAGACACGCAGCACGCAATGTCTTCGCTGGGAATAAAAGCAGCTCAGTGCGGCTTACGTAATGTGTCGGCGAAAGATCTGGACGGGTCATCAGCTTGTGCAGCATGCGACGATACGCCAAAGAAGTTAAGCAGATTGACCGACCCAGTCAGATACCAGCAGCTAATTGGCGCGGCGCAAGCCTATAGAGACGGCTGGCGCCGTCGACAAAGACGTGACCGACAGCCGTGGAATCCCGAAGGGGTGGCCATTAGATTGGAAAACGATCTGTCCGAACAAAAAAGACCAAGCAAGAGAATCAGACCAGGAAAGGAAACAGACAATTGACGAAGAAAAATGTTTGGATAGCAGTTGTGATAATGCCGGTGATGATTGCGCTGCTGCTGCTGTTCGTGGGATCATCGCGCGTAACAGCAACCGACCAGCCCTCCGCTGCAGACGTGGCGGTGAAAATCGATAATTTCGTTTTTGGGCCGCAGGCGATCACGGTACCCGTTGGAACAACAGTTACCTGGACAAATAGTGATGACATCCCTCATACGGCCGTGAGCACAGACGGCGTGTTCAAGTCCAAGGTGATGGACGCGGACGAAAAATTCTCTTACACGTTCAGCAAGGCAGGAACGTATTCCTACTACTGCTCGGTCCATCCGAAAATGACCGGCCAGGTCGTGGTGAAGTGAGTACGGACTCCCATCATTTTGCAGCGCGACCATTATCGGAGCCTTTTTATTCGCCGCCATTCCTGACTCCACGCCCGTAGCCCAGAACGGAACAGCAAGAGAACCGCTTCGGCGTGCGACCTCACTTCTTGCTGGAGCGTATTTTGAAAAGACTACTTCTTTGCGGCTTTGTGGTGGCGGCTGCACTGCTATTTGTCGCACGGATTGGTGCGCAGTCGTCTACCGTGCAAACACCGGAGGCGAATCCCGGTCGTCCCACGGTTTCAACCCCCGCGACATTGACCCCGGTGGGCTACCTGCAATTTGAAAACGGCGTACTCTATGCCGAGACCTCGCCTGAGTTCGCAACGCTATTTGGCATTAACCAGGTCACCAAGCTCACTGTTGCATCCCGCCTTCAGTTGCTGGCTCTATCGGCCCCACTTGCTCATGCAAGTGGCGCTACCGGCGATGCTCTCTCAGGCAGTCGCCCCGGCGAGGTCTTCGCCGGATTTCAGGCAGTCGTATTGCCCGGGGAGGGGCACAAACCTATCGTAAGCCTCAGCTACATTCGCCGTCTCTACGCGAGTCCAGCGCCGGAAATCGACATCGGCACGTTCAGGAATAGTGCATTGATCCTGCTGAGTGACGACCTCGCAGGTTTCCACTTCGACATCAACGGCATTTTCTCCGAACAGACTAAAGGCATAATACGCCGAGGACAATTCGGCCAGACCCTCTCGATTTCACACCCCCTGGGACGGCTGACGGTCGCAGGCGAACTCTGGCATTTCACGCAGCCACTCACCAGCAAAAATGCCGTCGGGAATTTGTGGGCCATCTCGTATCCGGTCAGGAACAATCTTGTACTGGATGCCGGCTTCGATCATGGCCTCACCTCTTCCTCGACGCAATGGGAAGGGTTTGCGGGCTTCACGTACCTGTTGCCTCACCGACTGTGGAGGTCTCACGATTCAAAATAAATATGACCCGCAACCAAACTGAGATACGGAAACCGACAGAAAGTCAGTCGAAGGTAAGGGCGGTCGGCAGAACTTTCGGGTCAAGTACCCCAACTCTCCGGGCATAACGTTGATTTCTCGTCCGGGAATAGACGCTGCGCACAGTCGCGCACTTCTTTATGTGGGGAACTCCTGCGATATGCTCTGCGGCGGGGGCACATTAGTCTTCCTCAGCAAAGAAAACGGTGAATGGAAGGTCACAAACAAGGTCACGATCTGGGTCTCTTAGTGGCGCGTTTGACATTGGTGAATGGCTGCAATGAAAAAGAATAAGTTCACACTTACAGTGCTGGCCTTTGTCGCCACGTTCGTTGCGATCTCTGCGTGCGAGGAGCAACCGGAGAAGCTCACAGCCTGCCAACTGAAGAACGATCCCGCCGCTTACAATCACAAACTCGTGGAAGTGACTGGGTTCGTGTCACATGACTTCGAGGACTTCACCATCTTTGATCCAACCTGCCCTTCGTGGCCATCTGGCTTGAGTATGGTGGAAAAGCAAAGTCTGGAACGATGTAGTGCTGCGGTGTGACTGCCGACAGACACCGTCTGAAAGAAATGAAAGTCGAAGATATACCGATACCGCTCACCGTTACGGGCACCACCGAGCGAGACTACGGGTCGCTCTGGGTGGCGCTTGGAGTCGGGGGGGCAAAGCTGACGTGACCTCCTTGGGCCATCGACGACCCGCAAAAAACGCCCCGTTTGTGGTTGCACTTCAGGAGGACGACTATGAGAGCACGAACACTGGTCGTGCTGATGGCACTGGTGGCTCTTCCTAGCTTCTCCAAAGACAAGCAGCGGGACTGGCAAACCGGGAAGCTCGTCAGTCTTGAGGAAGGATCCGCTGAAAGAGTGGGGTATGTCAGCCGCTCTCAGAACTCCGTGGTCGGGGGATACAGTGAATGCAGAAATTGGCTTTACTCGATTGAGACCGACACCATCACCTACGTATTCTCAGCCCATACCGGCGCCTGGTGTGCCAATCACCCCCAGCCATTCACGGTTGGCGCCCAAGTGAAATTCGTTCTTGAACCGAAAGGGAAGGCCCTTCTACTCGAGGAAGACGGTAAGGAGTATCAAAGCGTCAATGCCAAGAAGGCAGCAAAGCAAGCTGCACACTGACTGCCAGCCAAACCTCTAAGCAAGAAACTGAATTGACAAATCGTCGGGGAGCTGCACCACATGCGACAAATTCTCGAAATCGCAGGGCAGTAAATTCAACTGGAATTTCGGTAAGCGTGGCGAACTCATCAGGTAATAGCACACTCGACCAGCACGACGGCCTGTCTGGGCAAGTTTAGCTCAAGGCCGTCTGCAACGACTCTGACAGGATGCGCGGCCGGTTTGACTTCGTCGGGGTCGGCGAAGGTGTTGGTGGCGCGCATGTCCGAGTGGGTAAGCGCCGAAGCTCGTGCTTCGGTTGCGCGTGCTCCACCAGCGAAGCGAACCCGCAATGACAGGGACGAGTCGAGCGACGGGTTGGTCAAAGTCAGTGTTACACGCCGGTCGCGGATCGAGGCGGAAGCGGACAATCCCGGCAAACGAGCTTGACCGGCCAGTACAGGAACATTCAGATCCGCCACAGGGTTGCTCACCGGCACCTGCCGCGCCCCCATGTGGGAACGGTACATGTCGAATACGTGGTAGACGGGAGTGCGTACAAATTTGTCGCCCTGCGCTACGAACAGGGAATGAATACAGTTAACGGATTGCGCCACATTCGCCATCGCGATCTTTTCGGCATGGCGGTTGAAGATGTCGAAGGTCATCCCCGTGTGTACAGCGTCACGGAGGGTGATGGTCTCACTCAGAATGTAGGACGGAGCGATCTCCGAACCGGGAGCGTACCAGACACCCCACTCGTCGATGACGAGTTTGGTGCGATGGGCGGCGTCGAACTTTCCCATCTCTTTCCAGTGATCGTCAATCACCTTGTCCAGGCGCAAGCCGCGCAGAAGGACTTCATACCATTCCGGCCCTTTGAAGTCTCCGGCCTTGAGCGGAGTGGGCCGCAAGTCAGTGTAAAAGTGAAGTGAAAATCCCAGCGGAGGTTCGAATCCGTGCATGGCCTCAAAAAAGCCGGTGGTCCAGCCGATATCGCCGTCGACCGAGTGCCCGCGTGGGCCGGTCGCTACTAGGAATGGATCTGTGTAGTTAGGAAACTGAGTGACGAACTGGCGGTATTTGGTGGCGTACTCCTCGGGCCGCATGGCGCCGCCGCAACCCCAGGATTCGTTGCCGACTCCCCAGTAGCGGATCCCGAAGGGTTGCGGGTCGCCGTTGGCGGCGCGCTCGTCGGCGAGGCTCAGGGTCCCTGCGGGCGCGTTGCAGTAGGACACCCAATCGTGGAATTCGCTGGGCGTGCCTGATCCGACGTTAGCGGCGACGTAGGGTTCGGCTCCGATCAAGCGGCAGAGGTGCATGAATTCGTGAATGCCGAACTGGTTGGTCTCGGTGGCGTCAATTCCGGCGGGCATGCGACGCTGCCAGAAGTTGTAAGTGCGGGGCCTCCCGGAAGCCTTGCCGATTCCGTCACGCCAGTGATATCCATCGGCAAAGCAGCCACCGGGCCAGCGGAGATTCGGAGCACCGATCCGCTTCATGTCGTCCACAAACTGTTTGCGGATTCCATCCACATTTGGGATGGACGAGTCTCGCCCCACCCAGACGCCATCGTAGATGACGCCGCCGAGGTGCTCGATGAAGTGACCATAGATATGCGGATTGATCACCGCGCCGGGTTCACCGGGCGAGAGCAGAATCTCTGCTTCCGCGGCGAAGGCCAAGTGGGACGCGGCGAGTCCGCCGACCGCTGCCGCCCCTGCCTTCAGGAAAGTACGTCTGTTCATGGGTGTCGTCACCGGTTATTCAGGATTATCGTCTTGGGCGACAGTGTGTTGATACAAGAAACGCGCCATCCCTGCAACTGGCTGTGTTTAACGATCGGCAAGGCTCGCTTGGCGCGGAACTCAGCGTCAGCACTCAGATCGTTTTAAGCTCGTACGGTTCTTAAGAACTGTGAAGCATTGATGGTGTTCGGTACGCGGTTGTTTGCGGGTTCGTGCGTTCCGAACATGCCAGAATAAATGGCAAGATGAGGCCCTCTATTTCACAAATGCTCGTACGCCCACGATGAAGACCAACAAGCCCCCGACAAACAGAATCATCCGCCCAGCCTTTGTTATAGGGAGCCATGGTCCCTTGCTGAACGCAGCCCTCATGCCTGTCGAGAAAAGCCCCCCTAGCATCAGAAAAATTCCTAAAAGAACAACTAGTACGTTTGTGAACACCCTGTGGCCCTCACTTGTGACAGCCTGACCAGCTCAAAGCTATGTATCCTCCACCACCCGCGCCTCGCCCGGTTTTCTGATTCGCACCTCCGAGGTATCCTCCAACAGTAAACTGGCCTTTCTGAAACTGCGCCAAACCTCCGTAGTTCGCTTCATTCATTTGAAGAGGGCCGACGTTGGTTGGAGCAAGCGACTGGTGACCATTTACAAATCCAATTGGAGACGTGTGTTCGTGCCAAGTCGCTCCAGGTACGCGTGGACTCAACTCCCCGTAAACGAGCCGACTCCCCCCGCTAAAATTCCGCCATGCTGACCGCGCCACTTGAGATATCCCGGACAGAGATATCGACCCCGCCGCACTTGATCGCCTGGAAATCGATCACCGCCGGTTGTCTATAAGTGACCTCCAGATGTGACGGCGTTAGCCAGTTCATCTTGAGGTCTATAGATTTTGCATCTTGAGTGAACAGCAAGACTTCGATTGGTTCCTTTGGACCCTTGGTATCCTTCAGAAGCACGGTGGTTTGCAAAAGAGCGTTTCCAGGGCCACTATGCTGTTCCGTGAGGGCCATCGCAAGCCACCGCCCATCTGGAGATCGAACTTCCGTAGACCAGATCGTCGCGACATTGCTACAGCCAGATAGCAATGCACACAGTGAAACGGCAAGGACGAACATCCTCTTGCGGAGCACAGAGCGGCTGCCCCTGACGCGCTGGATGGTCGGGCCGTCCGTATATCCCTCAAACATCTTCGCTACTTGTGGCATAGAGTCCCGATCTGCTGCGCGCTAAATCCGTAAGTGATGTTCATCACATTCGCCATGGGCGTAAACGGATGATTCGGGTCCATCACCGTGCCTGGTCGGTACGAGGATCGATATTGTGCGTAGAAGTCTGCTCCCGCTAGAGCCTGATTGAGCGTGTATCCCGCAGCACTCATCTAGACCCCGTACGACGCGCTCGATTGCGGCTTGTGCTTCTGATTCACTTGAATAGACGCCAATAAGTAGTTCGCAATCGTCGCAGTCTTTCCACTCCTGCTCAAACCACAGCACGTAAACCGTGGTCATTTTATGCGGCTCTTTCCGCCCTCCGCTCGTAAGACTGCCAGAGAGGCCGCAAGATAGATAGAATGGGTGCTCTAAACGAAAAGCCCGGCACGATGGCCGGGGCATTTTCGATGAGCGATTAGACACCCTCATCGTAAGCCCTTCATCGCGCCAGATGCAAGGGAGCGATGAAGAAGACCCTTCCGCCACTACCGCCCCTATCCGTCCAAGCATTGCATGATGTAGAGGTGATTGACCAAGCGGTTCAAGATGCGCTGGAGGGGTGCATTAATGCAGTTCGGAATCTGGTCAACCCTGAAAAAGCGAGCCGGATTCTACGGACCTGCCTTGTGGAATCACTAAACGTGCAAATCGACTATTACTCCTCTCTTCCGAACTATCATCCAATATGGCTCGCGCACACTACGAAGCGTAGGGTCGATTCCATGATCGACCTCTTCCCCGTATTTACTTCCGGCGAACCATTTCGCGGCGAACTACTCCGCACAGCCGTAGATCACCTAAAGGAACGGGGCGTGCGATCAGCGAACGGACCCGTTAAATCCTCGAGGGGAGACTCTGCCCGTGGCTACCTTTGCAGTTTCTTCAGAAGCACCCCAACCCACCCCCAGCTTCCAAAATTTCAGTGATCTGCATGACATCGTAACGGAGCAGGAGTTCGCTCGCTTCATGCGCCGTAGCGTCAAGAGTGTGCGGCGCTGGCACGATGAGGGCATCGGCCCCAAGCGCATCACCTTCAAAACGAAGACTGTTCTCTACCGGAAACAGTCCATCATCAAGTGGCTGGCTTCGCTTGTGGCCAAGGTGTACTGAAAGATTCGCGGAGTTAGGCCAGCTCGGGTACGAAACTTCCGTGCGCCACGACTCTGTGTTGCTCAAGACGAGCACTTCGCAGCCAGTCAAATACATCACCATGGCGTAAGGGGAGCGAACATGAAAACAGAATATCGTTTCCTGCAGAACGCTGAACTGCGAGCAAGTGGAGCTGGCAGGATTGAAGGCTTCGCTGCGGTTTTCAACCAACTCTCCGAAAACCTCGGTGGCTTCCGGGAACGAATCCGGCCGGGAGCGTTCCGGAACAGCCTCAGCGTCAACGATGTCGTGGGCTTGTTCAACCACGATACGGGCAGCGTGCTCGGTCGCGTGTCAGCTCGCACGATGCAGCTCTCAGAGACTGATGTTGGGCTGAAAACTTCCATCGACCTGCCAGCGACGAGCTTGGGCCGAGACGTTTACGAGCCGGTGAAGCGCGGCGACCTTAAGGGCATGTCGTTCGGCTTCAACATCTTGAAAGACGAGTGGCTAGCACGCAAGCGGAGCTGGTCGAAATTGATCTGCACGAAATTTCAGTCGTCGCGTTTCCGGCTTACAAGCAGACCAGCATCGAAGCTCGCAGCCTTGGCCTGCCTGCTGGCACGGATCTGCTGACTTACCAAATGCCGGTGGTGACAGACGAGGAGCGGGAGCGGCTGCGACTGAAATTGGATCTTTTTCGACGTCTCTAACTCAGCTGCCACGTTACCGCGAAATGGCCTTTAGGCGAGGTTGCAAATTAGTAAAGATATCCATGACGTATGAAGCTGGCGACGCTGATTAGAGGGTCAAATAGCTCGCAGATCAAATAAGTAAGGAGGAACGAAAAAAAGTAAAACTGGCCCGGCCTCGCATCTAGCCATCTCAGGGCCCAGTGGGTGAATGGTTTTCGGATAGCGGGAAGATGAACCAGCCAGCCTAAGGACAATCCAATCGCGGCACCGGCAAGAACGTCAGTGGGATAGTGTACTCCGAGATAGATGCGGGGGAGGCAGATGAACGCTGAGATGTAGATGAACACCAGCCATCCGGCCCGTCGGGACGCAAAGTAAATTCCGGTCGCTAAAGCGAAAAACAGGACCCCATGATCGCTGGGAAATGAGTTCAGCCCTTCCCAACGTGCCGCCTCTATTCCGTAAGGGATGCGAATCGCAAGTGAAGGATCGTTGAAGGGTCTAGGACGAACGATTAGCCAGGTCAAGATTTTGGCAAGAGTCAGGCCGATGAAACTTGCACCCACCCCAGCCAGGAGATACTCATGTTTGTTCCGATCATCCTCATACTGGAACCACAAGTACCACATGACAGCGAAGACAAAAGCTCCTTTGAGAAAGTTGTTGTTGCATACCAAGACTATCGTTTCATCGAAAATGAGGGAGCGGTGGGCTAACAGATTGATGATGTGCAAAATCGACAGATCGAGGCGAGTCACGTCCTGGATTATAAGTGAAACCGACCACTTCCATGGCCATCTGCGAATTCGACCTCCTTCAATATCCTTCACCCACCGTGCCGTCGGTAGAAGCGCAAGGGCACGCCCCCAAAGGAGGCGGGGAGTGGCCCCAAAGCCTCCAACGCCTGCCGAGGCAAGCAGAGGCGAGAATCAGAATGTGGGAATTAGAATGACTCAGGTTAGTGGGCACTCATGCGCGCCTTCAGCGATGTCTGCTTCTTCGTCGTTGGCAGAAAAGATGATTTCATAGCACGCGAAGCACGCCGAGATCGTTCGCCCGTCAGGATGGACTTGCCGACGAAATCTATCCTCCGTCAGTTCAACTGGCCTTGTATCAGAAAGAAACATCTTAAGAGCTTTGGCAAGGGCCTTCGCTGGATCGCCTTCGATTCCTCGCTCTTGTCGTAACAAACAAATGCGCGAGCAAGGATCGGCTCCGGCCCATTTGGGTTTGGGACATACGCTAATAATCGCCATCCTGTTGTTCGCAGGTGCGAGCACGGTCGGGAACCTGAACGTTTTTTTGTTGTTGTTGGGGCTTGCCTGTGCGGAACCGGCGGCACAAGTCAGCAGAATTAGGGCGACGAGTGCTGGCAACTCGACCATGCAACGACCGCTGTGGCTCACGGACTTCTCCTTGCGTTCTTCTGGCTGATCTTGACCTGCCGCAATCGGAATCGCTCAACCCCCGGCAGTTAAGAAAGGTGGCTGCGATCTTGAACTTGCGAATAGGCCGTGAAATCGGGTGTCGTGGAAGGCTTCTGCGCTTCCCGCGACAATGCCTCTGTCGTCATGATCATCGGCCTCTATAGTTAAGGACTTTAGAGAGATTTTGGAGATAGAGAACGGGCCGACGCTTGCCACAAGATAAAGGCAAACATCTTCCACTGTGGCGAAATGCGTTCCACTTATTGGGCGCTAATCGACGGCTGTGCTTGGGTTTAGCGATGGCAGCTCTCTTGCAACCCCCATCGTTGCGGAGGGAATCTTGTGAAGATTTCGCTTAGAGGCGCCATCCTGGCGCTGGCTGGTTTAATGGTGTGTAGCGCCTGTGGGGGAGGCGGCATGTCGCCTGCTCCGGCGCGCACTTCTTCGACCGCTTCAACCGGATCGGACCCGATGAGCGTTGCGTTCTCAGCCCACGGCGGATATTCCTGCACAACCATCTCCGGCACCGATTTTTGTCCCAGCGAAGAGTTCGACAAACTGGCAGTCATTCCGGCCAAGAACGGCGGCGTAACGATTACGAGGATCACATTCCAGTACACGGTCGGTGATCCGATGTTGAATGCTGAAAACTATCCTCCTGGGCCCCAGCCGCAGGTCGCGTTGCCGTGTACGATTCAGCCCTCCATCAGCATTGGACCGCCAGGCAGCGCCGCGTACAGCTTGAATTTGAAGTCGGGCGGCAGCGCGAACTATCCTGGGGATACGAACCCTGCGTTCAACGATAGCGGACCGATTGCGATACACCTGAACGGGGCAACCGAGCTGTATTACGGGTACGGAAACCCGCTGGACACGGTCCATGCGCCGAACTACGGGTGCTGGTACGGCGAGGAAGACGGCGCCGTCCAAGGCAATCTCACCATTCAGTACACAACTCCTTAAGAGACCAGTGCGGTCACGCCGGATTACAAACGGTCAACCCTTCGACTGTGTAACCTAGTTCACCGGTGCCTGTACTCCGCAAAGGAGGCCAGCAAGAAAATGCAATTTGTTCCCCACGAGCGCCGACAAATTACTCTTTCCCGGACATTTATCGTTCACAAACTGCAGGTTTGTGAACAATAGGTGATTTTGTCTGGGTCGAGGCTGGACTTGGGTTCCCCTGGGTTGAGTAGTCGTGCAATAACAAATCCCTTTTTGTGCAAATGTCTTCACACCCTTCCCGCCGGGACAGGCCGGTTTCATCATTCCATGACCCTCCCGGGTTTGGCAGGTGGCGTGCACTATACATGGTCTCCAACGCTCTATTTTCCTCCCCCCGAGCTTGAATCACAGATTTTCATTGAGGAATCACTTGAAAGATTCGAACATCAGTGTGGTTCGCCATCATCATCGCCGGCCCAGCCGAAAGAGCGCCGCGACCAAATTTCTGGTGGCCCTGCTATTTGCCGCGACGGCAGCTACAACCTGGCAGTTTGCCCGGCAAAAACCGGCTTCGAGCATGTCGTACATGCGTCCGGAACTCAGCCAGATCAAGTTGAACGAAGCTGACCCGTCAACCGTGGCGGATCGTTCATATTCCTCGTTCATTGACTCGCGGCCCGGTCGGCCAGCGTATCTGTATTCGGTAATTCCTGGCGGAGTGGCGAGTGCCGACGAGTTGCGTCAGGCCATGGAGCACGATCCGGTGGTGGCGCAACAGTTCGCAGGTTTTGATTTTCAACGTGCTCACCTGGTGCAGGTTTCCGAGAAGCGGTCAATGCATGTCGCCTATCGCATGGGGCAGAAGGTGTACTGGACACGAAAAAAGGTAGCGCTGCATCCCGGGGAAACTCTTATCAGTGATGGAAAAATTGTGGCGCGCACGCGTTGCGGAAACCGGATCGCCATGACCCCGCTAGGTCCGCCGGCGATGGCTGAACCCGCAGACGCAGATCTCAATCAACCTCTTTTCGCGAATGACATGGTGACGCCTGCAGCCGATCCGCAGCCCGAGGCCTACGCAGCGGTCATTCCGATGGCTGCGCCAATCGGATCGAATGCGCTGCAGCCCACCAAACGGAAGATTCCATTTTTCATCCTGCCGTTTTTCGGCTTGCCCGGCACGGGCGGTGGTTCCTCTCCTCACACGCCGCTGGCGGTTACTCCTGAACCTGGAGCTCTGCTGCTGTTTTCCAGCGGGTTGGCTGGAGTGTTTTGGAAGTTGCGCAAGTCGGGGCGTAAACGCTAGATGCAAAGTCTCGGCGGTTCCACGCCCAATTTTCCCAAACACGCAGCGCTAGTTTACGTTCAAGCTGGCATTGTTGTTCTGCTAGCCGCGTGGCTGTACGGCCCATTCGTTCTTCGCATGGCAAGTCAGTGGTGGCAGGACCCGAACTACACCCACGGTTTCTTTGTGCCGGTGTTTTCACTGTTCTTGCTCTGGGAGAGGCGCGCGAAACTAGCGAGGCTTCGAATCAATCCATCGTGGTCAGGTCTGGCCATTCTCGTGTTTGCTCTGATGACATTGATAGTGGGCACGATCAAATCTGGATTTTTCCTCTATCGAGTGTCGGTCCTGCTTTTTGTCGCCGGTATGGTGGTCTTTCTTGCGGGATGGAAACACCTGGCGGCGATTTCGTTTCCGCTGGCATTTCTGTTCTTGATGATTCCTTCTCCGACTTTGACGGAGCAGATCACCTTTCCGCTGCAGATCATCGCTTCCAAGACCGCGAGCTTCCTGCTCATGCTGGCGGGAGTACCCGCGATACGGGAAGGCAACATCATTCTCTTACCCAGTGCGCAGTTGGAGGTGGCAGAGGCCTGCAGCGGGATCCGATCTCTCTTTTCGCTGCTTACGCTGACCATTGTGTACGGCTATCTGGCGGAAACTAAAATCGGAGTACGGGTGCTGCTGTCATTCATGGCAGTCCCGATTTCGGTCTTTGCCAATGCTCTGCGAATCGCTTTCACCGGTCTGATGGTGGAAGGTTGGGGTGTGGAACGCGCACAGGGGACGATCCACGCGCTTTCGGGATGGTTTGTCTTCGTTGCCTCCCTGGCACTGGTTTTCCTGATTCACCGGTTGGTGCAGATTCTGTGGCCGGGTCGGAGCGAACTCGGAGTGCGAGAGGAGTACGCGTGATCTCGAGAAATGCACGCTTCGCGATCGTCACGCTGCTTCTGGCCGGAACAGCGCTGTTCCTGCGGGCCCTCGACCGCCAGCAGTCGGTGTTTCCGCGAACCGCCCTCGCATCATTCCCGGTTCAATTGAAGAGTTGGGCGGGGACGGACATCCCAATTCCTGATGAAACTCTGAAGAGTCTCGGTAAGGGAGAGTTCCTGCAGCGGTCGTATAAGGACCCAGTCAGCGGCGGAGCTTACGTTGATTTATATGTCGCGTACATCCCGGACCAGCACGCGTTGTTCCGCCATCTGCCGCAAGTCTGTCTAGAGGGTTCGGGTTGGTCGCCGGTGGAGTCGGGTACGACCACGCTTGCGTTTCCCGGGGATGCTCCTTTTCCCGCCAATCGTTACCTGATTGCCAAAGGAGACGATCGTCAACTCGTTCTGTTCTGGTATTCGGCCCGCGGCCAGCGCGTGGCCAGCGAAGACTGGATGAATGTTTACCTGGTGTTCGATTCACTTCGCCTGAACCGAAGCGACAATGCCCTAATTCGAATGAACACTAAGTTGCAGCCGGGTGAAAAGCCGGAAGACGCCGAACGCCGGCTGCTCTCGTTCGCGGGGCTGCTAAATCCGCTGCTGAAGAACTACATTCCGCTCTGATGGTTGATCCCGCCTAACCCAGTCCAAGAAGCCTCAACCACCAAGGACACGAAGGTTCACTAAGGAATTCCTTTGTGAACCTTCGTGTCCTTTGGTGGCTAATGGCTCTTGAGCGGACTATCTAGCTTTGGGCTTGGCGGCTTCGACGATCCCGCTGCCTTCACGAATGGTGAGTATCTGGTTGGCCTTCACCTGCGTGAAGCGCTCGATCTTCTGCGTAGTTGGCCACTTGACCTCGATGAGGTCCACGGTTTGGGCCTTTCCCAGGCCGAAGTGCAGGCGCAGGTCGGATTGCGACATGACGCTTGTGCCGCTGTGGACTTCATCCATTTGCCCATGCCTGCCGGTGACGACGCGCACACGGGCGCCGATAGCGGTGCGGTTGCACTTGGTGCCGATGAGCTTGATCTTGATCCAGTTCTGCAGGTTGCCGCCGTCGTTGCGCAGCAGCGAAGGTAGGTCGTTCATATTCAAAATAAGCGCGTCGATATCACCATCGTTGTCGTAGTCTCCGAAGGCCGCGCCGCGGCTGGAAAAGCGCTGGCTGATGCCGGGCCCTGCCTCGGAGGAGACGTCTTTGAATTTTCCGTTGCCCAGGTTCCTGTAGAGAAGCCGCGGGTTCTTGAATGTCTGACCGATGTCGCGGGTTTCAATCTCGGGATAAACGTGTCCATTGATCTGCATGAGATCGGGCCAGCCGTCGTTGTCGTAATCGAGAAAGCCGCAGCCCCACGCGACATAGCGGTTGTTGATTCCGATGCCCGATGAAAATGTGACGTCGGTGAAAGTTCCGTCACCGTTGTTGTGATAAAGATTGCAGGTGTCGTCGGCGAAATTGGTTTTGAAAATATCCAACCAGCCGTCGCAATCGTAGTCGCCGACCGCCACGCCCATGCCGGCCTGCTCGTGGCCATTTTCGCTGTAGGCGCATCCGGCGATGACCGCGATATCGGTGAACGTTCCATCATGATTGTTGTGGAACAGGATGCTGGGTTCCGAATCCACGGCCACATAAATATCCGGCCAGCCGTCGTTGTCGAAGTCGTACGAGACCGCGGTGATGGAATAGCGGGGGCCGGGCTTCAGGATGCCCGACTTTTCGGAGACGTCGGTAAAAGTTCCGTCGCCGTTGTTGTGATAAAGAACGTTGGTGTCGGCAGGGAGGCCGCGCGGACCGCACATCACCGGGATCCCCTTCCACTGACAAGTAAGAGGATCGTCAGGTGCAGGCGCCTTTGTCGGATCAAGTTTTATGTAGTTGCAGACGAAGAGATCGAGGTTCCCATCACGGTTGTAGTCGAGCCAGGTACAACCGGCTCCCCAGCGGTATTTTTCGTCGTAAACCCCGGCCTTGCGGGTGACGTCGGTGAAAGTTCCGTCACCGTTGTTGTGAAACAAGATGTTGTGTCCCCAGAAGCAGCAGAACAGGTCGTCCCATCCGTCGTTATCGTAGTCGCCCACACCGACGCCAGTCTGCCAGTCGGTGCGCGCGAGGCCGGATTTGTCAGTTACGTCGGTGAAAGTTCCGTCACGATTATTTTTGTAAAGATGCGAGGTTGGAGCCTTGCCGGGCGGCCAGTTGGCATCGAGGTGTGTTCCGTTGGTTAAATAAATGTCCAGCCATCCGTCGTGGTCGTAATCGAAAAAGGCCAGGCCGCTGCCTTTGGCTTCGATGATGTAGCGCTTGTGATCGGCCGCGCCCCAGACGTTAGGCGCATTCAGGCCGGCTTCTCGGGCCACGTCGACGAACGTCACTGGGGAGGTGACCACAGGAGTTGGTCCGGTGGTTTGGAGGACTGCTGAGTTCTTCCATTTCCAGAGTGGGGTGGTGAGCGCCTCCATTAACGTGCCGCTGAGAACGACTAGGGAGGAGCCCAAGAAATTGCGTCGGGGTAGATTCATGGATTTTCAGTTGCCAGTTTTCCGTTCTCAGTTGTCAGAACAACCGACCTCGACGAATCTTTCATTACTTGGTGACCACCCTTGGGGAATGCGAAAATCATCCCAGCCGTCGCCGTCGGCGGCGACGATTCCCATGCCTGCTTCGCCGCGTCTGTGCTCACGCCGGATCCCTTGCTCGCCTAACGTCTGGGGCGCGGCCGA
>Ga0207112_1138_pt1 | contig 18138 bp, 12 predicted proteins | sample Alteio_BWMinHeat_72_FD_153549 | JGI IMG/M metagenome (GOLD analysis project Ga0207112, IMG submission 153549) | Enriched cells from forest soil in Barre Woods Harvard Forest LTER site, Petersham, Massachusetts, United States -... | ecosystem: Environmental > Terrestrial > Soil > Temperate forest >...
ATCCAGTACAACGGTTGGCAAAATGGAAAACTACGGTTTGAATGTGCGGCAGCCGTTCCTGCGGTTGGGCCCGCAATAAAAAATAATTTTCCTGAAGTAAAACAGTTTACACGGCTCTATCCAGTAAGCGGAGTGGTCAGCTATGAAACACCAAATCATGAACTGATTTCTTTTCTGGAAGAGAAAATGCAAATCACCGATCCGGCTGTGTTCGAAGTTTTCGATTTTAAGTTACTCAATGGAAATCAGCAAACGGCCTTGCAAGGACCAAACAAGTCGGTGATCTCAGAACGGGCAGCAAAGAAATATTTTGGTGATGCCGATCCAATCGGTAAGACTATTGCCTGGAATGGTAACCAAAAATTCGAAGTGACTGGAGTATTTGAAAACGTCCCATTGAACTCACATATTAAGTTTGATATTTTATTTTCTTATCAAACCTTAAATAACCAAACGAAGAATAGTTCGGAAACAGCATGGGGATGGTATGACTTTAACACGTACGTGCTTCTGCAATCTGGGACTGATGTCAAAGCTTTGCAAGCCAAGTGGGATAACTTTCTTCTGAAAACAAGGGGAGAAGATTGGACAAAGAATAACAATAGACAGGAATTTATTTTGCAACCATTGCTGGGCATTCATTTGTATTCTAATCTCCTTCAAGAGTCTCAACCAGAAGAACGGGGAGATGGTGACTCAGTATATGCGTTAACTATCATAGCGTTGTTCATTCTGATTATTGCATGGGTGAATTATATCAACCTGGCGACGGCCAAATCATTTGATCGGGCTAATGAAGTTGGCGTACGAAAAGTAATGGGAGCCGAGAAAGGTCAATTGATTAAGCAATTTTTATCAGAATCTTTTTTAGTCAATTTCTTAGCCGGAGTTCTTGCCGTTATAATAGTGCGATTAGCCTGGCCGGCATTCTCTTCGCTCTCAGGCAGGGTCATCCCGCTCGATTACATTGAGCAAAAAGATTTTTGGCTATTAGTCGGAATCCTGTTTGTGACGGGTTCGATTTTATCTGGATTTTACCCTGCTATGGTTCTATCCTCATTCAAACCGGTGACCGTGCTCAAGGGAAAAGTGATGCGTACTTCGCAAGGAAACGTTTTGAGAAAATCATTAGTAGTGTTTCAATTCGTTGCGTCCGTTGTATTGATCACAGGCTCTATAATAGTTTATCAACAGCTAAACTTTATGAAAAACCAAAACCTTGGTGTAGATATTAATCAAACCATTGTTTTGAAAGGACCAGGGGTAACTGATTCGCTTTATGTGCAGAAAATTGAAAACTTCCGAGCTGATGCCCTGCGAATTCCTGGCGTTAAAAATATGACTGCTTCAACGAATGTTCCTGGCGATGAGATTTTTTGGGCAAGTGGAGTAAAGAGATTGGTGGGGGGACCAGAGAATTACATTGCGGGTTACACCGTGGGTATTGACCACGACTATATTTCCTCTTTCAATTTGAAATTAGTGGGAGGAAGAAGTTTTGACGTGCAACACCCGAATGAACGGAAGCACATTATTCTTAATCGCGCCATGGCCGAAGCACTTGATTTCAAGGATCCCAAAACGGCTTTAGGTGAAAAAGTAATCCAAAATGATACATTTGAAATTGTTGGAGTCCTGGAAAATTACCACCAGATGTCCATGAAAGAAGCTGTAGCTCCATTGGTATTTCGATATACTCCTAATTTTGCTTCGTTCTATGCGTTTAAAATTGAAGGCTCAGATTATCAAAGAATTCTGGCTTCGTTGGAAGAGCCCTGGAAAACTTATTTTCCGGGAAATCCAATGGATTATTTCTTTCTCGATAAATTTTTTAACCGTCAGTATGAAAGTGACCGCCAGTTCGGCCAGGTTTTTAGCGTTTTCACTGGACTCGCGATTTTTATTGCATGCTTAGGTTTGTTTGGCCTGGCTTCTTTTATGACAATCCAACGCACAAAAGAAATAGGCATTCGCAAAGCATTGGGCTCCACATCAACAAAAATCATTTTGCTTTTGTCAAAGGGATTTATCCAGTTGGTGTTGCTAGCAAATCTTATTGCCTGGCCATTGGCCTGGTGGCTCATGACTTCGTGGTTGCAGGGTTTCCCTTATCATATTGAAATCAATCCCATTTTATTTATTGTGGCGGGGCTTGGTGTGGTGGCAATTGCATTCCTTTCTGTAGGCTTTCAAACATTCAAAGCGGCAAGGGTAAATCCGGCTAATACATTGAAGTACGAGTAATTTTTCGGGTCACCGAACTTTTCAAAAGTGCTCTGCATCCTTATGATGTGGCGCATTTTTTATTGAAATGGAAAATATTTTGCCTATTACTTTAACAAAATATATAATAATCCGTACATTAGTCATACAAACTATATACAAATGCAAAAAGAATACTTAGGCGAGTTCGAAGAACTAGTACTCACCATGGTTGGCATTTTACAAGAAGATGCCTATGGCAATGCTATTGTAAACGAAATAAATGAAAGAGTAGGTCGGACAGTGAACCTGAGCGCGGTGCACGTTACGCTCTATCGCCTGGAAGATAAGGGATATGTGAAATCCGGAATGGGCGGAGCAACCAATGAAAGGGGAGGAAGAAGGAAACGAATTTTCACTATTACGAATGCAGGCCTAGCAATATTGCGTGCTAAGAAGGAGCAACAAGTTGAACTTTGGAAACTTGTTCCTCAATTGAAGATTTCAGGAATATAACTGTTTCCACTAAGATTTTTCTTGTAAGCTGAGGTATGAGCAGAGGCGACTCAATCGAAAAAAGTTTTATTCTTCGAATTCTTCGGACGATTTGTCCTGATAAACTTTACGAAGGAATAGAAGGAGATTTGATTGAACGGTATGAGGAAGATTCCAGAGGAAATAGGGCGAAAACTGCACGCATTAAGTTTTTCTTCCATGCCATAAAATTTATCCGGCCAGGCATCATTTTGAGAAATAAATTTTCAGTTCAAATAATCAACGTTATCATGTTAAGTAACTACCTCATTATCGCCTGGCGAAATCTTTTGAAGAATAAAGCATTCTCTGCAATTAATATAATAGGTCTTGCTTTCGGGCTGGCGGCATGCCTTTTCATTTTTCAGTTCGTGAGTTTTGAACTGAGCTTCGACAATTTCAATGAAAAACTAGTTCGCACCTACAGAGTAACAAATGACCGATTTCAAAATGGAAAGCTCATTCAGCATGGTACAATCATGTATCCGACTATTGGGGCTACCATGGCGAAAGATTTTCCTGAGATAGAAGAACACACCCGTATTATGCCTGGAGGTGATTTGAACGTTAAAATCGGGGATAAGAATTTCAGGGGAGAACAATGTCTCTTTACAGAAGAAAAATTCTTTTCTGTTTTTAGTTTTAAACTATTAGCAGGCAACAAACCCACCTTACTAAAGGACCCTTACACGGCAGTGTTAACCGAGAAAACAGCGAGCAAATATTTTGATGTTACTGACAAGGATTATTCAAAGCTTATTGGCAAAACATTTATTTGGGGTCTTGACACCCGTCCTTATGCCGTTGTGGGCATTTGTGAAAATATTCCAATCAACTCTCATCTTCAGTTTGATGCGTTGGTATCCTATTCAACACTTTACTCAGGCGAAGACAAGAACGCTGACATCAGTTGGACGTGGTCGGATATGCGACATTACCTGGTTCTAAAGCCAGGGACTGACTACAAGCAATTAGAAAGCAAATTTCCAGCCTTTAGCGATCAGTATTTTAAAGGAGACAAAGTGAGCGGCAGTGTTGAGAAATTCTATTTGCAGCCTATGAAGGATGCTCATCTTTATTCAGATTATGAATATGACATTGCCACTACAGCCAGTGGAAAAGCGGTGTGGGCGATGTTGATTGTGGCGGTATTCATTTTAGTTATTGCGTGGATCAACTACATTAATCTAACAACATCCCGTGCTTTGGATCGTGCAAAAGAGGTGGGATTGCGAAAAGTAATGGGAGCATTCAAATCTCAACTTGTGAAGCAATTCATTTTCGAATCGTTGCTGATTGTTACTATCGCTTTTGTGGTTGCTTTCTTACTTACCCTAGCCTTTCAATCATCATTCAATGAGATTGTAGGCAATGAACTTTCACTGAAGACACTTTTTCAAACGCTCAGTGCAAAGCATTTTTTGGTTTTCATTTTGGTTCTAATTGGAGGGGCGCTTTTATCAGGTTTTTATCCTGCGTTCATTTTATCCTCCTATCAGCCAGCCATTGTTCTCAAGGGAAAGTTTACCCGCTCAGCGAGCGGAAATATTTTGCGTAAAGCTTTGGTGGTATTTCAATTCACCTCTTCAGCCGCGCTGATTACTGCAACATTCATTGTGTCAAGTCAAATTGACTTTATGAATAAGACTGATTTGGGATTCAGTAAGAATGATATCTTGCTAGTACGTGCACCTGAGCTCATGCGATGGGATTCCACTTTTGTGCAAAGGGTTGAAAGTTATAAAGACGAATTGTCTAAAGTGCATGGAGTCATCAATTCAGCTACATCATGGAGTATTCCCGGGAAAAGATTGGGCAGATCGTTTGGGATTCGATTGAGTGATCAACCTTCCGATACGCATTACACGATGAGCAATCTGGGTGTTGACTATGGATTCTTTGACACTTATGGAATTTCCCTTATTGCTGGCAGAAAATTTTTACCTACGGATCATAACGCTAACTGGGAAAAGATCACAACGGTGATCATCAATAAAAATGCAGTAAAGCTACTGGGAGTTAAGAGCCCCGAGGAAGCCATTGGAAAAGAAGTTACTTGGGGAGATGGCGGACGTAAGTATACGATTATTGGTGTTGTAAATGATTTTCATCAGGAGTCTTTGCATAAACCTATGGAGCCGATGATCTTTCGACCCTCCTATAGCACCTATAATACGACCTCGATCAAAATAGAGCGACTTGATCAGGATAAAACTATTGCCGATATAAAACGTGTTTATGCTAAATTTTTTCCGGGGAACCTTTTTGAATACACTTTTCTTGATCAACAGTACCAACAACAATATAATGATGAAACACGCTTTGAAAAAGTGATTAGTGTTTTTACCGTACTGGCGATCATTGTATCTTGTTTGGGACTCATTGGCCTTTCATCTTATACAGCCACACAACGGACCAAGGAAATCAGTGTCCGAAAAGTATTAGGGGCATCAATGGCCAATGTGATTTCAATCTTGTCAATTGATTTTGTGAAATTGGTAATGATTGCAGCCCTACTTTCTTTCCCTATTGCTTACTTCAGCATTCAAAAATGGTTGCAAGGGTATGCTTATCGCATCACACCGGGATTGTTGCAATTTATTTTGCCGGGACTTGCCATCGTATTGATTGCTACGGCCACCGTTAGTTTTCAAGTGCTTAAGACGGCTAGAAGGAATCCTGCTGAAACGCTTAAGTATGAGTAGCTAAAAAGCTGGAATACTTGATATCGGATGCTGGATACTGGATGTTGGAAGATGATTTGAAAATTGGAAATGAAAAGAGATTTTGGTTTGCCTCCTCGGTTTGCTTTGCGCTTCCTTCGCTGGTTTTGCCCGGATGAATTGTATGAAGGCATTGAAGGTGATTTATTAGAGCAGTTTAAAGTAGATCGTAAACAATTTGGAGCTAAGAAAGCGAAGAGAAAGTTCAGTTGGAATGTGATCAACTTTTTCAAAGCTGACATCATCTTACGAAATAGATTCACTTTTAAGTTAATCAACACTATCATGATAGGAAATTATTTTAAGGTTGCCTCTCGCAACATTCTCAAGCGCAAAATGTACTCATTCATCAATGCATTTGGTTTAAGTGTTGGCATTGCGTTTTGTATTTTGATCTTTCTCTTCATCATGGACGAAAGAAGTTTTGATCAATTTCATGCTAATAAAAATCAGATTTATCGACTGGAGGAGAAAAGCTATGATTATGAAACCTGGCAACGCGATCCAAAGCAGCCTTATTTCAGGTCTGCCTACTTACCGCTTCCAATGATGCCAGCAGTTAAAGATGAACTGCCTGAGGTAATTTATGCCACACGCTTTAATTCGGGTGCCACCGGTGTTGTGCGAAGCGGTGATAAAGTCTTTTCGGAAAAGGGCATCGCCTATGTCGATGTGGACTTTTTCAAAATGTTTTCATTCAATCTTATTGCGGGAAATCGCGAAAAGCTATTTTCCAACAAATTTGAGGTGGTGATTACGCCAGCCATCGCAAAAAAATATTTTGATGGACAAGACCCGTTGGGAAAGATATTGCAGATTGATGAGGATGGTAATAAAGAATTTACGGTTACCGGGCTCATCGAATCTCCACCGGCTAATTCCAGCATAGAGTTCGATATTCTGCTACCTCAATCAGCGCGCTCACGTTACGAACGTCAGATTAGCAAATGGGGAAATTTTAATACGCCCACTTTTGTACAGTTAGTTCCCAACACTGATCTTAAAAAATTCACTCTCAATCTTGATAAAGTGATTCAAAAACACATGAGTGATAAATTGGAGAAGTGGCGTAAGGACTCTACCGTGCCGATTCCCGACAATGTAAAAATGTTTGAGATGGAATTTACTCAACTTCCCGATTGGCATTTGAAAAAAGAAATCAGTTGGGATAAAGTAAGCGATCCGCAATACTCCTGGATACTTGGTGGCATTGCTGCCCTTATTATGATTATAGCCAGCATTAATTACATTTCATTGGCGTTGACAACATCGGCTTCCCGTAAAACGGAAGTGGGCATTCGCAAAGTAGCGGGAGCACAGCGACAACAATTGATTTGGCAGTTTAGCATTGAATCCATTGTGTTGTCGGTGATATCGATGATCATCGGAATAGGGATGGTATTTTTATTTCTGCCTTCGTTTAATCAATTTACTGACAAAGCCGTTACCATTTCTTTTTCAACAGCCTCATGGGTTTTATTGGCAGGTTTTGCGCTCACCATTTTCATTGGACTTTTAGCGGGAAGTTACCCGGCATTATTCTTATCGAGTTTTCGGCCTGCGCTTGTGTTGAAAGGAACTTTTACCTCCAAAGTCCAGGCTGGATTCACCAAACCATTGGTGGTGATCCAATTTGTATTGTCAGCTTTCCTGATTATGAGTTCGGTGATCATGTACCGACAGATGAAGTATATCACTACCAAAGATTTAGGTTACAACAAAGAGCAAATTCTTGTGATCCCTACTCAAACAGGGTATAACATTGAAGGAAACAAAATGGTGGAGCGTTTTCGTACGCGCCTGCAACAGGAGGCTTCTATTGTTTCGGTGGCTGGAACGGATATTTCTTTCAATCACGGTTATTCAAAATATGGGTATAAAATAAAGGGCGAACAAAGAGCAGCATATGTTTATACCGTTGATCCTGAATACTTGCCTACACTTGGAGCAACACTTGTGCAAGGTCGAAATTTTGATGCTCGTATAGCCGCGGATTCTAATGCGATCATTGTAAATGAAGCCTTGGTTCGAGATATGAAATGGAAGGATCCATTGACAGAGTATGTAAACTATCAGGAGGATTCTGCCAGCCTGGGTGCAAAAGTGATCGGTGTAGTAAAGGATTACCATTTCCTTTCACTTGAAAAAAATATCGAGCCGATGTTCCTGGCGATGTATCAAAGGAATTATTATTTAACTACAATGCTTATAAAAGTCACTCCGGGCGAACTTCCAGATAAGTTAGAAATGATCAGAAAAATATGGAAAGAACTTGCTCCGGATAAACCGTTTGATTATTCCTTCCTAGACGAAGATATTTCTAAACAATATAAGTCGCACGAACAATGGATGGGTATCATGGGGTTGTCCACGAGTTTTGCAATTTTAATTGCCTGCCTTGGCTTGTTCGGTCTATCGGGAATTAATGCCCTCAACCGCACAAAGGAGATGGGGATACGAAAGGTGATGGGCGCTGAGGTAAAAAATATTTTCATTTTATTGAACCGTCAGTTTATTTGGCTTGCGATGATTGCTTTTGCCATAGGGGGGCCGCTGTCATGGTATGTGATGAGTAAGTGGTGGCTGAAAGATTTTCAATTTAAGATTACCATTGGGTGGGAGTTGTTTGCGGTTAGCGTGGCAGCCGGGTTGCTGGTTGCATTGATCACGGTCAGTTATCATGCGCTGAAAACAGCGTGGTTGAATCCAGCAGAGACGTTGAAGAATGAGTAACAGGTGATGCGGAATTCTGGCTACTCAAGGCTTGCACTAAAATGAAAAGAGAAGATTCCATTTCTCCTCCTCGTTTCGTTCTTCGCTTACTTGAATGGTACTGCCCATCAAGTTTGCTTGAAGGAATTGAAGGCGATTTGATAGAGCAGTTTGAAGATGATGTTAAGGAGATGGGCGCCCTTATTGCAAGGAGAAGATTTATTCTAAATACAATCAAATTTTTTAGGCCGGGAATTATTTTAAGAAATAGGGGAAAAAAGGATACATCATACGAAGATGCTACAAAATTATTTCAAAATTGCTTTTCGCTCTTTATGGAGGGCGAAAGCACACTCGTTCATCAATGTCTTTGGTTTAGGCGTTGGCATCGCATGCTGTTTGCTCATCGCTTTGTTTGTGAACGATGAGCTGACTTATGACACTTTTCACTCCAAGGCTGATCGCATTTACAGAGTGTATGGACGGGAAGACTGGGGTGAAAAGCAGCAATTTCTTTATACGAATACGCCGTTTCCAATGGGTCCGGCCCTGAAAGAAAATTTAGCGGAAGTAGAAATGGAGGTGAGGATCAACAACATCGGTTCCCAGGCGAAAGTAGGTGAGAATCAATTCAATGAAACGGTGGTGGTTGGAGGACGAGATTTTTTTAAAGTGTTTGATTTTGAAACCCTGGAAGGGGATGGAAATTTGGCATTGGCGGAGCAAACTAATGTGGTTCTTAGTGAGCGAATGGCGAAGAAATATTTTGGCGGTGCCAACGCCATTGATAAAGTGATTTCACTTCAACTGGGAGAAACATTTGAAGATTTTTCGGTGAAAGCAGTGGCAAAAAACCCTCCAACCAATTCCAGCATTCAGTTTGATATTTTGATATCTGATTTGAACCTTCCCCAATTGTATAATGCTCAATTGCTGACTTCATCCTGGTTTAACATTGTTCCTGAAACTTATGTTTTGCTACGCGAGGGCGTTAGTGCCAAAATGGTCGAAAGTAAATTCCCCGCCATTTTCAAAACCATTATCGGCGAAGAAAAATTCGAGAAGAGTAAATATGCTCCGGGCCTTCAACCTATTAAGGACATTCACTTAAATACAGATTTTCCGGCTGGAATTGCACCAGTGAGCAGCGCCAAGTATTCTTATGTGCTTGCTGCTATAGCGTTTCTTATTCTTTTTGTCGCTTGCATCAATTTTGTTACGCTCTCCATTGGTCGATCGATGTTACGCGCGAAGGAAGTTGGCATCAGAAAAGTGGTTGGCGCTATCCGTTCGCAATTGATTATTCAGTTTGTCGGGGAAGGGGTTATTGTTACATTCATCGCGCTGGTTGTGGGAGTTGGGCTTTCATTCCTGAACCTTCCTCTGTTCAATGATTTATCAGGGAAGCAGCTTTTGTTTCCTTTCAATACATTTTTACTTACCGTTATAGGCTTACTCTTGTTGGTTATTGGATTCGTTTCTGGAAGTTATCCTGCATTTGTGCTATCCTCATTCAAGCCGATTACCATATTAAAGGGTTCTTTGCGATCTGGATCATCCCGGCAAAATGTTCGAAAAATATTGGTCGGCGTCCAGTTGGTGCTTTCTATTTTCCTTATTTCAAGTACTCTATTAATGGGCAAACAACTTAGTTTTCTTCAGAGCAAAAACCTTGGTTTCGACAAGGAGCAATTGGCGGTTATTCAACTCAGTGTTCCCCGCACAGGCAGATTGACTAAAAAAATAGAGACTGGTTTTGAAACAGCGCAACGTTTTAAAACAGAACTGTCCAAATTTACAGACATCGTCGCGATGTGCGGTTCTTCTCACGATTTTGGAACCGGAGGTTGGATAAGCCTGGGGTATACGGATGAAAAGAAAGTATATCGAACATTCAATATGAATGTTGTTGATGCCGATTATATTCCAACTTTGAAAATTCAATTAGTGAGCGGAAGAAACTTTTCGGATGCTAATCCTTCCGACAAACGACGAGCGGTAATTGTGAATGAAGCTTTCGTAAAAGAATATGGATGGAGTAATGCGATAGGAAAAAAGATACCGGGCAAGGATTTTCAAGATCATGAGATCATCGGAGTAGTAAAAGATTTCAATTATGCCTCGCTTTACACTAAAGTGCAACCGTTGGTTATCGTTGAAGATGTGGCAATTCCTTTTAGTGGCATTGAGAATGTAAATACCGATGCGTCGGCGATTCCTAAATTGATTGTAAGGCTAAAGCCCGGCAATATGGGAGCCACCATTGAGCAAATAAAATCGGTATGGAACAAAATTTCCGGCGATGAAGAATTTGCTTTCTCATTTGTCGATCAGGCAATGGCACGGCAATATCGAAGCGATCAGAATTTAGGTAAGATGGTGAGTATTGCAACCTTACTGGCAATCGCGATCGGAAGTTTGGGTCTTTATGCACTTGCATCACTGGCAATGCAAAACCGCATAAAAGAAGTTAGCATTCGAAAAGTGATGGGGGCGAATGAACAGTCCCTGCTGTTCCTGTTATCCAAGGAATATGTTTATTTAATCGCAATTTGCCTGGTGCTCTCTGTTCCAATCACGTGGTCCCTGATGAAGAACTGGCTCTCCACTTTTGAATATCGTGTTGATATTTCGCCTACCATATTTATTTTGGCAGGAGGAATTTCGCTTCTAGTTGCGTTAGCTACGATCAGCTTTCAAACCTTAAAAACAGTTTGGACAAATCCTGTGAACAGTCTGAAGTATGAGTGAAACCAGATGCTGGGTGCTGGATACTTGATTCTTGATGCTAGATAATAGATAGTAGATTGGATTCAGTATTTTTGATCAGGTGAACATTTAGAATAATGAAACAACTGATCGTACTCGCTTTTTGTTTGGTCTTGCAGTCGGCCTTTTCTCAAAAGGCTGTTCCAATAATTCTTGATACAGATATTGCTCCTGATTACGATGATGTAGGGGCGATGGCCGTACTTCATTCATTGGCCGATCGTGGTGAGGCAAAAATACTGGCTACCATTTCTTGCAACGTATTTGAAACTACAGTGCCTACGCTCAGCTTGCTTAATACTTATTTTAAAAGACCTGACATTCCAATTGGAGTAACGAAATCCGATTCGCCTAACAAAGATTGTCAGCAAAAATGGGCCGAAGCAATTGTAGCGAAGTACCCGCATTCACTGGTGAGGAAAGGGGATGCCATGGACGCCGTTCAATTATATCGAAAGGTTTTATCCGCGCAACCGAACAAAAGTGTTACTATTATTACTATTGGTTTTTTCACTAATCTGGCGAAATTAATGGACTCTGGGCCGGATAAGTTTTCATCATTATATGGAAAAGACCTCATCAAAAATAAGGTGAAACAATTGGTATCGATGGCGGCAGGGATCGGGAAAGACGGCACTGGGTTTCGTGAATTCAACGTTCTTGTTGATGCCCAATCGTCACAAAAAGTTTTTAACGAGTGGCCAACTCCAATTTTGCTGAGCGGATTTGAGATTGGTTATAATGTACTTACTGGAAAAAGGTTGATTGCAAATTCTTCACTGCAAAATAGCCCTGTAAAAGATGCATTTCAAATTGCTCTTACTGCTGACAAGAATACAGAGGGTCGTCATAGCTGGGATCAAACCGCAGTGCTTGTTGCTGTGCGGGGTGCTGATCCCTATTTTGATGTTCGGAAAATAAATTTTGAAATCAAAGCTGACGGAACTAGTGCTGTGATCCCCGGAGATAAGTTTTTGTATATGGTTGAGAAAATGCCGGCAGATGATCTTGCCAAAGTTATTGAAGACTTGATGATGCGGTAAAACGGGAACTAAGCAGCCCACGCCTTTCTCAAAAACCTGATCCAGTTTTGGCCTGTAATATTTTCGATATCTTCTTTTTTATAGCCTCGTTGAGAAAGAATCGTTGGTATTTTCTGAAGATCAGCGATCGTTTCGATATCAGTTGGGCTTTGCTCTTTTCCGAAGCCGCCATCCAGATCGGAACCAATTCCTACATGAAGAGTGTTTCCTGCTAACTGGCAAATATGATCCATGTGGTCGATTAATTTCTCAAATGTTACGTTCATCGACTTAGGAGTAGATATTCCGCGCACCCAATTAGGCACCAACATCCAGGCATCCATCACACCACCAATCACTGCGCCTCGTCGTATCAGTTCTCTTATTTGGTCATCACTGAATTGGCGATTATGAGGAACGATGGAACGACAGTTGTTGTGGCTCGCCCAAACCTGTCCATTAAAATTCTCTAATGCTTCCCAAAAACTATCATCACACAGGTGAGTTGCATCAAGAATGATGTTGAGCCGTTCCATTTCTGTCAATAACTCTCGTCCTATTTTTCCGATACCACCTGTAGAATCCGTGCCTTGAGCGTAACGGCCTGGACCATAGTGCGCCGGACCGATTGCACGAAGACCATTTTTATAAGCTCTTTCCAAATGGTTGATTGTAACTATAGAATCAGCGCCTTCAAGACTCATCACATAACCTATTGGCATTTTTGATCTATCCACAGTTGAATCCCATTGCTGAAGATGATTATCAAGCGAAACCAAATTGTTTATGTTCGTGAGCTCGCGTCGTTCTTCCATGGCTTTATACCAAGCGAGCTGGGATTGTGTGTGAGCCCATGCTTGCTCTGGTGAATGCCAGCCCGGTAACGGATTTTGTCGTGAAACGTATCGGGCTATTTGTGTTCCGACGACCAATCCAATATTCCCTTTTCGTAATTCTTCAAAATTGACAACACCATTTCCGCGATCAGGCTTGTCGGTCATTGCGTTTTCGCGGCTTCGGATTTCTTCTATTGGTCGAGTCAAGTCTCGATTCCATTCCATCGCATTCATGCTCAGGTCAAGGTGGGCATCTACAATCATTTGCATGATTCAGATCTTAATTTTTCTATTTCGCGCAAGCGTATACCAGCGATCGGTTGCTTTATGATCATTGATTACGATCGCGCTATCGTAAAGGGCAACGGTTGGACAAACGTGAAATGGCACCCCGTATAGAACATCACCAACCTTATAATTATTCTGCCCATTCACTTTCAGAACCATGTGTTCCTCACTGTGACCGGTGGGTGTGAGGTTTGATGCATTTAAAAAGGTGACACGTTTGTCCAAGGAATTTTCCGATGCTATGGATTTATGTCCAAGGTCTATGCAAATCAAACTTTCTGATGGTTTGGAAATAACCCTCGTCACTACCAAAGCAGCAAATTCAAATGGCTGTTCATCGTACGTATCATGATAGCCGTAATCCCAATAAATAAACGTTCCTGGACTGCATACTACATTTTTTTCTTTTAGCATGAATTGGAAATGTAGTCGTGCCTCCCACTACGATAATTGGCTCTGGAAAACCTGCCGTCACCATGTTTTGTTGCATGGCAATGACAGGAGCAAAGCCTTCATCAGATTTCTTGGTTCGCAATGCGAGGTCTGCATCTCTCAAATGCCCATCGTAGGCGTGGATTCCAACAGAAACGATTCGATCAAGTGACTGGCATTTTTTGTACAAGGCTTCGGCTTCGGGCCCGGGTTTTATTCCCGTGCGATCCATACCGATATTCAGATCAATATAAACCCGAAGGTTATGGTTTATTTTCTTGAAGGTTTCATTGAGGTGATTGGCTGTTTCACTATTATCAACGAGACAAGAGAAAATCGTTTTTGGAAATTGTTTCACCAATTGTGCCAGCCGCTCTGCTTTGGGGCCAACAGGCTGATAAGCAAGCAACACATCAGGCGCACCAACTTCAGCCAGCATTTCAGCTTCGGCGATGGTAGCACACTTGAATTGTGTAAAACCTGATTGCATCAACAACTTTGAAATATCAGCTGACTTATGCGTTTTCACGTGAGGTCTCAACCGCTTTAAGTCTGGCAGCATTGACTTTAGTATCTCGATATTTTGTTTGACACGATCGGGAAAAACAACGAGAGATGGAGAATCAACCTCAACGATGTTGGAAATAGTAAACCAATCTGATGTGCTTGAATTATTCATGAATTGTACAGATTAAAAATAATTTGAGAGAACAATTTGTTTACAAGAGTCTATTACCATTCTTAAAAATATTAATGTTATGAAAATTGATGAGAATACCTCTTGGCTTCTGCAACATTTCCATATAAGAAAGTAAGACGGCATCATGAAAGGGTAACAATCCTTCTTGGTGCCTTCAATTCCACACAGAGTAAATCTTCAATTAAAACATCCAATCTAAGCGCAGCATCAGGTTGTAGCCCTTTGTAAACATTTTTCATAAACGCTTTCCAATAAGCCAGGGCCGATTTGTTTATGAACCTCGATAGCACAACCAATAACTTTAAGGTAAGGTCATTTAGGTACTTTTTTGTAACTGACATTTACGATGTATCCTTTCTTCTGTGTATATGATTCTATGTGGTTCAGGTTTGGAGTTCAAATAGTGCTTCAATTTCAACAGGAATATTATCAGGAAGTGAGCCCATGCCAACTGCACTTCGCACGCCCACGCCATTTTCAGGTCCCCAGACTTCTGCGAACAATTCACTACAGCCATTGATCACAAAAGGGTGTCGCCCAAAATCCGGCACAGCATTCACCATGCCTAAGACTTTAATAACTCTCTTAATTTTATCGAAGGTGCCAAGATTCTTTTTCAACGTGGCAAGCATGGCAAGACCGACTTGCCGCGCTGCTAATTTTGCTTCATCCACATTCAAATCAATTCCTACTTTTCCGATGATCAGGCTCCCATCTTCTTTCATTGTTCCATGTCCTGAAAGGAAAACATGATTACCATCGATGAGGAATGGTTTGTAAACACCAAGAGGCTTTGGTGCCGGTGGCAGGGTTAACCCAAGTTTTTCAAATCGTTGATCAGGTGTCATAGTTTATTTCAACAGTTAAATCAATGCTTCTAATATAAAGACTCCGAGTAGTCCACAGACTGATACAATACTTTCCATCAATGACCATGACAAAAATGTGTCTTTCATTCCAAGATTAAAGTATTCTTTAAAAAGCCAGAAACCTGTGTCGTTCACGTGCGAAAACATCAGGCTTCCTGCGCCTACTGCCAGTACCATCAGGTTTGGATCGGCATGCGTTGCTGCAATTGTAGGGGCAATAATACCGGCAGCTGTTAATCCGGCAACTGTAGCCGAACCAATACTAAGTCGAATGATCACTGCGATAAGCCAGCCTAAGAGAAGTGGGTTTAAATTAAATGACTGCACTGACTTTGCAATTTCATCACCAACACCACTATCAATTAGAATTTCTTTGAGTGCACCACTTCCAGCGACAATCAACAAGATCAAAGAAATATCTTTGGCTGCATCCTGATAGGTGTTCATAATTTTGGTGACGGGAGTTTTCCGCCCAATGCCTAAAGTGAAAGTTGCAACAGTAAGCGATAGCAGCATCACGATGTCGGCATCACCAATGAATAAAATAAATTTTTTCAGAATTCCTCCTTCGGACATGAACAGGACACATATTGCTGTTGTAGCCAACAATAATACAGGTAATAATGCCGATATGAATGAGTTGGCTATGCCAGGAAGTTGATCGGGAGGCAACACAGCAGGCTTAAAAGTTTCCAAAGGCTCTGACTTAATCTTCTTTAGTGCGGAGGCAAAAATTGGTCCTGCCAAAATCAATGCCGGTATAGCAATCACAAAGCCATATAACAATGTCTTTCCGATGTCGGCATGAAACTGCCCCACGAGTGCAGTCGGTGCAGGGTGTGGAGGTAAGAATCCGTGAGTTACGGAGAGTGCTGCTAACATTGAAATGCCAAGGAACACTACCGGAATTTTGTTCTGGTATGCGACAGCAAAAACCAAAGGCACAATTAACACAAAACCAACATTGTAGAAGAGTGGAATACCAACAACAAATCCTGTGGCAGCCATCGCCCACTGGATATATTTAGTACCGAACATTTTCATCATCGTAGTTGTGATTTGTTGGGCTGCACCGCTCTCGGCGACCAGTTTTCCCAACATTGCACCAGAGACTATGACTATTAACAGAGAACCTAATAATTGCCCAATACCTTTTCGCATGGATGTAACAATTGTTGAGATGTCCATACCCAACATAATACCGGCGACAATTGAAATAATTAAAAACGCGAGGAATGGATTTACCTTAAACCTGGTGATCAACACCACTAGTAAAACAATACAAAATGTTATGATCAGTAGATGCACGGGCAAATATGTAATGCGGTGAAGGTAATCAATGATTACACTTCTTAAATAATGGATTGTGATAATTTATTTGACCGGATTGTGATCCAAACCGATGGCGAAGGAATCCTAAAAACTATTTAGTTTGCTTTTTCCCTATCGGAATAATAAATCCGCCTGCCCAGGTCCATTGCAACGAATAGAAATGATGCACTGCCCTACCAAGATGTTCATGACCTAACTTGGTATTTGTATAATTGGCATAGGCACCCTGGATATCCGATTGAATGTAAAAATACTGTAGGAATGAAATCCGAAGTCCTAAGCTTGAGGCTAGTACATATCCATGGTAATGAAAGTATCCGGGATCATAGTCGCCAAGAATTCTATCAATGGTGTAAGAGATCATGGGTCCTGCACCAATTTTTGCGATCCCGCTGGCCTGCACATATTTGCTCCTGAAAAATGTTTGTCTTTTCACCATGCTCACAATCAGGTAATTGTTACCGTTCGTGTGCTGCATGTGAAAAAAGTTGGAGTCCAATGGCTGCACCACATCAATTGGCGTTTCATGCACCTGGCCTTTAATGTGAATCATTTGGCCGTCTGTAACAACGTACTTCAAATGATTCCAACCTACTTCAATACCCAGGTCGTACTTATCATTAAAGAAGTAGCCACCCGTAAAATCATACTGTGGAATCGTGAGCCTGTCCAGGTGCCAGTATTCTTTCATGTCGGGCTTGTCATGTGCTACTGCATCAAAGAGCATGAAGTCGTAACTATTGTTCGGATCTGGATCATGACGATAAACGTGAATGTTGCTTTTGGAATACCAGTCACGATTGTAACCCCACTGAAAGTAGAGTTCACCACCTTTCTTTGGTTTTGGAATGTTTAGGTCTTGTGCTGTAGAAAATCTAATCAGCCCGGGAAAAGACAAGGTAAAAAGGAGCAGAGCACGGCGTATCAAACGAACATTAAATTAAATGAAGCCGCAAAGCTAAAAAAAGTCTGATTATCAGAGATTACTTTTTTATAAAGAGCTGCCGTATCGATAGGAAATGCAACCCATAGGCGAGCGGTACCAATAAACCAGGGAGCCAGCTTATTGGAAAATGCGTTACAATCGTGTTCGGAGGTTCATTCATAAAAACACGGAAGGGGCCTGGCATCGATAAAATTGCAGTAGCCACAATATTCATCAGCAGGGCCAGGCAAACCAGGTTCCAAATTACCAAACCTGTTTTTGAGATTTTACCTTTCATTACAAGCAATGCAATGACAGGAGCACTAAGGCCGGTGAGTACATCCAGGTTTCTTCCTTCAAAAGTCATTTGAATGGGTGCCTGATTTTCGAGATAAAGTGCCCATAGCAACAACTCAACAAAAAAGCGAAAGGTTTGTATCCGAATAATATTTTCTACCGGGATGCGTAGCAGAATTTCTTTTCCTGCTTTTGAAAATGTAAAGATCAGAATGGTGATCAACGGAACGGCAAACACCGGCATCACGTTGATAGGAAAAATTGAAAAGTCTGACATGCGCCCGCTGCCCGACCATATGCTTACAAACAGGGCCCAGACAATCAGACCTATCAAAAAGAAAGAATTGAATTTTGTTTTATCGGATGATCGCCATGACCCATTGTTTACAACGGTTCTGATTTCCATAAACAGCATGGCAAAGGCCATCAAAGTGAGAATAATAAACCCTGCCTGGATGAGTAGATGTTGCATATCTCAATTGTTTTGTAGGCTAATG